>ERZ857480.72733-NODE-112663-length-15620-cov-8.9859_pt1 | contig 15620 bp, 9 predicted proteins | sample MGYA00519767_ERZ857480 | MGnify/ENA primary metagenome ERZ857480 (study PRJEB31778, sample SAMEA3449210) | human gut metagenome | biome: human gut; feature: human-associated habitat; material: faeces | place: United Kingdom | collected 2010/2012 ...
CTATCGAGAAAAGGTTCGGATTTTCATGGTTTGGTGCGATGGAAGGGACTCGAACCCCCGGCCTACTGATTCGTAGTCAGTCACTCTATCCAGCTGAGCTACCAACGCATACGTTCCGTCCGGAACAAGATGTATTTTATCACTCACAAAGGGGTTTGTCAACAATTTTTTGAAAATTTTTTGATTTTTTAGAAAAAAAGCGTCTTTTTGTCGTTCCAATTTCAGGTGTACCGGTACACCGCCTTGATCACGGCTCCCCGGCGAGGCGCCGGGCAATTTTCACGCCCGTAGGGCCAGCGGGAGCAGGACTACCGGCAAAATGACGTTTGCAGCACTTTTTCTTCTTTTTATTATACCGCTTTTGCCCTACTTGTGCTATAATAACTTTACTAATGTTTGAAAACGCTCCTTTTGGGGCAGCACGGAGGGTAGAACCTATGAAACTGGTAAGCGTGGAAACTCCCGAAAAGAGTGTCTGCAAAATGACGTTCAGCGCTTCTGCTGAGGAACTGGAGGCCGCATCCAACGCCGTGTACGAGCGCACCCGCGCCTCTTACACCATCAAGGGCTTTGCAAAGGGTGAGGCGGACCGCGCTCAGATCGAGGCGGACCGCGGAGAGCACACGTTCTGGTATGATGCCATCAACGACCTGATGGACAAGGATGTGCCGGCTCTGTATGACGCCGCCATGAAAGAGCACGGCTTCCGCGCCGTGGACGAGCCCACCTATGATCTGGTCAGCGTGAAGAAAGACGAGGGCTTTGTGGCCACCGCCACCACCGCCCTGCAGCCCGAGCTGAAGCTGGCCCAGACCTCCGGCTTCAAGGTCGAGTGCGTCACCCCGGCTGTCACGGACAAAGAGATCGACAATGTGCTGGAGCACCGCCGTCAGGCCTCTGCCGAGCTGGTGCCCCACAAGGGCCCGGCCGTCAAGGGCAATATCGTCCACATTGACTATGAGGGCCAGATGGACGGCCAGCCGTTCAAGGGCGGCTCCGCCAAGAACCAGACCCTGCAGCTGGGCAGCAGCCGGATGATTCCCGGATTTGAGGAGGGCATCCTGGGCCACAAGGGCGGCGAGGAGTTCGACATCTTTGTCACGTTCCCCACCCGCTACCATGTGAAAGACCTGGCCGGCAAGCCCGCCGTCTTCAAGATCAAGCTGATCGACGTCTGCGTCCGCCAGCTGCCCGCACTGAACAGTGATTTTGCCAAGAAAGCGGGCAAGGTGGACACCATGGAAGCGTTCCGTGAGCAGATCCGCCAGCAGATCCACGATGGCAAGCACGCCAGCGCCCTGAACCGCGCCAAGGATCAGATCCTGACCCAGCTGGCCAACGCCGCGGAGGGCGAGATCCCCAGCGTCCTGGTGGAGAGCACCTACCAGCGCGAGATGGAGAACATCCAGCAGCAGCTCCAGATGCAGCGCGTCAGCCTGGACCACTACCTGTCCCAGGTGCACCAGACCCGCGAGACCTTTACCGCAAACGTTCACAAGGCTGCGGAGAACAACACCCGCGCCCGGATGGCTCTGCTGCAGGTGGCACAGCAGGAGAACCTCGTCCCCACCGATGAGGAGATGACCGCCAAGATGCAGGAGCGTGCCGACAAGCTCAAGAAGCCTCTGGAAGAGATCATGGCCAAGTCCAACGTGGAGAGCATTCGCCGCAACGAGGCCATCCGCCGCGCTGCTGACTGGGTGATCGAGCACTCCACCATCGAGGAGAAATAAGCAGTTTTCCAAGCCCGTGCCCTGCACGGGCTTTTTTGTTGTATTTCTTGACTTTTTCTTTGTTTTGCGTTATTTTTATAGTAGAATCTGTAATAAAATTTGGGCACGCCTGTCCAAGTCTCAGATTGGAGGTTTTGAACCATGAAAAAGCTATTCTGCACACTGTTGTCTGCGGCGGCAGCGGTGGCTCTGCTCTGTGGTTTTACCCCCTCTCCGCAGGAAAACAGCGCGGGAGCGGGGCTCATTACCAAAACCTATGAAACGGCAGAGGCCATCAGCAGCCTATCCGTCAGCGACAAATACGCCGATGTGACGGTAAAAGCCGATGATGTGGACCATGTGGTGGTGGAGTACAGCTACAACAGCTCCTACAACGATGCCTTTGGCACGGGCGGAGAGCTGTACAGCTTTACCATTGCGGGCCCGAGCCTGAACATTCAGGGCCTCAAGGGCGACGCTTCCATGAGCGTGAACAACAGCAAGTGCATCTGCACCATGACCGTCAAGCTGCCCCGCAGGGCGTTTGCAGGCCTCACGGTGGATACCAGCAACGGCAATATCACCATCCAGGATATGACGTCTCAGTCCAACACCCTGACCACCACCAACGGCAACATTTCCATTACCGGCGGCAGCCTGGATAACCTGAACGCCACGGCCAACAACGGCAAAGTGGAAGTGAACAACCTGCTCACCCAGACCTTTGCCGCTTCCACCCGGAACGGCCGCATCAGCCTGGCCAACACCTCGGCTTTGAGCATTACCGCACAGGCCCAGAACGGTGACGTCAAGCTGGACCACACTGCGTCGCCCTATTTCTACTGCACCGCCACCAACGCCAGCGTGGTGGGCACTGTGACGGGCCGCGGCGCGGAGTATGGCCTGAACCTGACCGCAGGCAGTGGTCGCGTGACCCTTACCGACGCCAACGACGATAGCTTCGCCATCCGCAGCAGCGCCCCTGTCCAGCAGAATCTTGGCGCCGCCCAGAGCTTTACGGCCAATGCCAGCAACGGCAACGTGAACCTGGAATTCGTGCAGTGAGGCACCTTTAAAACGACAAACACTCCTCTGTAAAACCAACAGGAGCCTGTGCCGGGAAGTGATTCCCACGCACAGGCTCCTGTTGGCTTTTGTTATTTTACTTTGTCAGCAGGTTGAAGCCCATGACCACGATGCCCAGCACCACCAACACGATACCGGTCGCGCGGTTGAGGGTCTTGGCGTCCGCCTTATTGGCAAAGACCGCCGCAATACGGGCCCAGAGCAGGGTAAAGAGGACGCAGAGGGCAAACACGGGCCAGTCCGGGGCCCCGCCGATGGCAAAGTGGGAGACAGCACCCGTCAGGGCCGTGAACGTCATGATGAAGACGCTGGTGCCCACGGCGGTCTTGAGCTCATAGCCCAGCACGCTGGTGAGGATGAGGAGCATCATCATGCCGCCGCCGGCCCCCACAAAGCCGCAGATCAGGCCGATGATGACACCGCAGACGATGGACTGGATCGCACGCTTTTTCGCGGAGATCCCCTGCATGGCCTCTTTGGTGGTCATGACCGGCTTGACAATGAACTTGATGCCCAGCAGGAACGTCATAAACACCGAGAAGCCGCCCATCGTCCGAGAGGGGACAAGGCTTGCCAGCCAGCTGCCCACCACCGTGAATCCCAGCACGCTGGCCATCATGATGAGGCCGTTTTTCACGTCCAGATTCTTATTCTTGTGGTAGGTGTAAGCGGACACCGCACTGGCCAGAACGTCCGACGAAAGGGCGATGCCCACGGCCATGTAGGGGTCCATGCCCAGAAACGTGATGAGCATGGGGCTGATGACCGCCGCCGCACTCATCCCGGCAAAGCCGGTGCCGAGGCCGGCACCCATGCCGGCAAAAAATGTAACCAGAAGAACATATAAAATATGCATCTTAATCTTCCCCCTCAATGATGGCATCCAGATTTTTGCTCATGGTCTCCAGCGTGGCAAAAAACGCCGCCCGCTGGGCTTCGTCCGTGTGATCCAGCAGCCGCTCCAGAAAACGGTTCTGCACCTCCCGGCCCCGCTCTACCACGGAGCGGGCCTTTTCCGTCCCGATGAGCAGGGTCTTGCGGCGGTCACCTGCCACGGCCTCCCGCCGGAGGTAGCCCTCCTGCACGAGGCGGTCCACATTGACCGAGACAAGGTTCGCTTTTAGCTTTCGCACCTCCACGATGTCGCTGGCCGTCTTGTATTCGGGGTTATTGACGAGGAACAGCAGGATATCCAGCGCCGTCTGCGGCAGCTTGAGCTCTTGACACAGGGGCTTGCAGGCGGCGTTGTAGCCCACCACAAACTTCTGTGAGAATTCCAGGCTGGGGTTCATGCAGCTTCACTTCTTTCAATTTTAGATTGTTCAAATTTGAAGCGATTATAGCACAGGCCGTTTTCTCTGTCAAGGATGAAAAAAGCTCTGCCGGAACCCGACAGAGCCTTTTTCCTATTTTGCCGTTAAATCGCCAGCAGGATCAGCCGCATTACCAGCGCGCAAAGCCACGCGGTGACGCACTGGTTTAACACCATGATGGCCGCCCACTTACCGCCAAGCTCACGCTTGACAGAGGCCACTGCAGCAATGCAGGGGGTATACAGCAGGCAGAAGACCAGCAGCGGGGCCGCCTGGGCCGGGGTAAGGGCAGCTGCAAAGGCTGCCGAGGAGCCGAACAGGATGGTCAGGGTGGAAACAACGCTCTCCTTTGCCATAAAGCCGGTGATGAGGGCCGTGGAGACACGCCAGTCGCCAAAGCCCAGTGGTGCGAACAGCGGTGCGATCCCGCCCGCCAGCAGGGCCAGAATGCTGGTCTGCGGGTCAGACGTCAGGCGGAGCCGGAGGTCAAAGTTCTGCAGGAACCAAATGACGATGGTGGCCATAAAGATGACCGTAAACGCCCGCTCGAGAAAATCCCGGGCCTTTTCCCAGAGCAGCTGGGCCACGTTTTTCAGGCCCGGCAGGCGATAGTTGGGCAGCTCCATCACAAAGGGCACGGCCTCGCCCTTGAAGACCGTTCCCTTGAGGAGAATGGCCATTCCTACGCCCACGAGGATGCCAAGGAAATACAATCCCACCATGACCAACGCGGCCTGACGCGGGAAAAATGCCGCTGCAAACAAGCTGTAAATGGGCAGCTTGGCCGAGCAGCTCATAAACGGAGTGAGCAGGATGGTCATTTTTCGGTCACGCTCCGAGGGGAGGGTGCGGCTGGCCATCACGCCGGGCACTGTACAGCCAAAGCCGATGAGCATGGGCACGATGCTGCGGCCCGAAAGACCGATGCGGCGGAGCAGTTTGTCCATGACGAACGCCACACGGGCCATGTAGCCGGTATCTTCCAGCAGGGAGAGGAAGAAGAACAGGGTCACAATGATGGGCAGAAAGCTCAGCACGCTGCCCACGCCTGTAAAGATGCCGTCGATGACCAGTGAGTGCACCGCCGGGTTGACTTCCCAGACCGTAAGGGCGTTATCCGTCAAGGTGGTCAGCCGGTCAATTCCCGCTGCCAGCAGGTCCTGCAGGCCTGAACCGATGACGCCGAACGTCAGATAGAACACCAGCGCCATGATGCCCACAAAGGCCGGGATGGCCGTATATTTGCCGGTGAGGATCCGGTCAATGCGGTTGCTGCGGAGCTGCTCCTTGCTCTGATGGGGCTTGACAACGGTCTGAGCCACCAGCTGGTGGATAAAGTGGAACCGCATATCCGCAATGGCAGCGGCCCGGTCCAGCCCGCGCTCCTGCTCCATCTGGAGGATGATGTGCTCGATCATTTCTTTTTCGTTCTGATCCAGCTGCAGGGCTTCCTCAATGCGGTGGTCGCCCTCCACCAGCTTCGTGGCGGCAAAACGCACCGGGATGCCAGCTGTCTTGGCGTGGTCCTCAATGAGATGGATGATGCCATGGATGCAGCGGTGGACCGCACCGCCGTGGTCGTCCTCGCCACAGAAATCCAGCCGGCCTGGGCGTTCCTGATACTTTGCCACATGGATGGCATGGTCTACCAGCTCATCCACACCCTCGTTCTTGGCCGCGGAGATGGGCACCACCGGGATGCCCAGCATGGCCTCCATCTGGTTGATGCGGATGGTACCGCCATTTCCGCGCACCTCATCCATCATATTCAGCGCCAGCACCATGGGGGTATCCAGCTCCATGAGCTGCATCGTTAAGTACAGGTTCCGTTCAATGTTGGTGGCATCCACGATGTTGATGATGCCGGTGGGTTTCTCATTGATGAGGAACTGCCGGGTGACGATTTCCTCGCTGGAATAGGGCGACATGGAGTAAATGCCGGGCAGATCGGTCACTTCGGTCTCCGGGTGGCCCTTAATCGCACCGCTCTTGCGGTCCACCGTCACGCCCGGGAAATTGCCTACATGCTGGTTGGAGCCGGTAAGCTGGTTGAACAGGGTGGTCTTTCCGCAGTTCTGGTTGCCCGCCAGTGCAAAGGTGAGGGTCGTGCCGTCCGGCAGCGGATTCTCTCCCTTTTTGGTGTGGTAGCGGCCGCCCTCGCCCAGGCCGGGGTGCTCTACCACTTTCTGTTCCGGGCAGGCAGCGGGCACCACCCGGACGGTTTTTGCCGGGGAAACGTTGATCTGGGCCGCGTCATCCAACCGGAGGGTCAGGGCGTAGCCGTGGATCTGCAGCTCCATCGGGTCGCCCATGGGTGCAAACTTGACAAGGGTGACCTTTTCCCCAGGGATCAGACCCATATCCAGAAAATGCTGGCGGAGGGCACCCTGTCCGCCAACCGTCTCAATGACAGCGCTTTCGCCGATGTTCAGTTCTTTCAGTGTCATGGTTGTCCGCCTTTCTTCGACCATTTGTTAGTCTGTATTAACAATGGTACTATAGGCTAACTTTTATCCTTTGTCAAGGGATGCCAACGACAAATTTCGTCGCGGACCGCATTTCATAAAATGTTCTATCGTGAAATGACCTCCGCGATGCAAAAACACCCCTGTCTGCCGCGGCAGACGGGGGTGTTTTCAACATTATGGACAATCGCAGTGGAAAATCCTTTTATTTTGCAGTGTGGTAGCCGTCGGGGTTCTTCTTCTGCCAGTTCCAGCTGTCGGCGCACATCTCCTCGATGCCGTACTCAGCCACCCAGCCCAGCTCACGCTTGGCCTTGGAGGGGTCGGCGTAGCACTCGGCGATATCGCCGGGGCGGCGGGCCTCGATGACGTAGGGGAGCTTCTTGCCGCAGGCTTTCTCAAAGGCATGGATGACATCCAGCACGCTGTAGCCCTTGCCGGTGCCCAGGTTGCAGATGAAGAGGCCGCAATTGGTCTCCAGCTTGCGGATGGCGCAGACATGGCCGCGGGCCAGATCCACCACGTGGATGTAATCGCGGACGCCGGTGCCGTCCGGGGTGGGGTAATCGTTGCCGAAGACGTGCACTTTTTCCAGCTTGCCCACAGCGACTTTTGCAATGTAGGGCATCAGATTGTTGGGGATCCCGTTGGGGTCCTCACCAATGAGGCCGGACTTGTGGGCACCGATGGGGTTGAAGTAGCGGAGCAGGGCCACGTTCAGGGTGGGGTCCGCCTTGCAGACATCGGTCAGGATGCGCTCGGTCATGGCCTTGGTGGTGCCGTAGGGGTTGGTGGTGGCACCCACGGGGAAGTCCTCGGTGATGGGCACACTGGCGGGGTCGCCGTAAACGGTGGCCGAGGAGCTGAAGACAAAGTTCTTGCAGCCGTGGCGGCGCATCACATCCAGGATGACCAGGGTGCAGTTGAGGTTGTTATAGTAGTATTCAATGGGCTTGGAGACACTCTCGCCCACAGCCTTGTAGGCTGCAAACTGGATGACCGCGGTGATGTCCGGGCACTCGGTGAAGATCTTCTCCACATCCTCATGCTTGGTCATATCGGCCTGATAGAAGCGGAAGTCCTTGCCCGTGATCTGCTTGACCCGCTCCAGCACCACCGGAGAAGCGTTATAGTAGTTATCGGCCACCACCACATCGTAGCCAGCGTTCAACAGTTCAATGCAGGTGTGGCTGCCAATGTAGCCAGCGCCGCCGGAAACCAGAATTGCCATTGCAAAAACCTCTCTCTCGTCACCATTGTTGCATTCTTTGTAAGGGCCTTGCCCCTGCTGCCTAAAGAATACCGCTTTTTGCACACGGAATCAAGTACCGCCCATTTTATGCGGCTGGATTCTTGTTGCATCTTTTTCTGAACGATGATGAAACCACAAATTTTTTTGCACCCTGCCCATGGAGGGAAGACGCTTTTTGTGCAAATGAGAGAAAGATCCCCCGGAACACAAAAATGACCGCCCGGCCGGGCGGCCATTCCGTTCTCTCTTTTCAAAGGCGTCCGCACTGGCGTCCGGTAAAGAAACGCAGCGTGGTGTTGGCGCGGAAGACCTTGCCCGCGCGGAGGATGGTGGTGGGAAACTCCGGGTGCGAGGGGCTGCAGGGGAAGTGCTGGGTCTCCAGCGCAAAGCCGCTGTATTTCTGCAGCGGCACGCCGCCCTTGCCCGGGGTGGGGCAATCCTGCAAAAAATTGCCCGTGTAAAGCTGGATGCCCGGCTGGGTGGTGTACATCTTCATGCTGATGCCGCTTTTCTCGCTGGTGGCCCAGGCGCACAGGCTCTGGCTGGAGCCGCGGTCCCGGTCAATGACAAAGCAGTGGTCAAAGCCGCCGCCCACCATGGTGGTCTGGGAAAAGCCCGTGTCGATGTCCCGGCCCAGCGGTTTGCCGGAAGTAAAATCCATCGGCGTGCCCGCCACGGGCAGGATGCGCCCGGTGGGGCAGGTCTCGTTGTTGCCCTCCAGATACCGGGACGCGTAGAGCTTGAGCTTCTGGTTCAGCACATCGCCCTCACCATCCAGATTAAAATAGGTATGGTTGGTGAGGTTCAGCACGGTGTCCGCGTCGGAGGACACCCGGTAGTCCATCCGCAGGGCATTGTCCTCCGTGAGGATATACCGCACCGAAATTTTCAGATTGCCGGGGAACCCGTCTTCTCCATCCGGGCTCTCCGCCTCCAGTAACAGGGTATCGCCAAAGGATTTCACCTCGTAGATCTTGCGCGGGAATGTGCCATGCAGATGGTTTTTGCCATTGTTGGCTTCCAGATGGTAGGCCCTGCCGCCTACACTGAACACCGCGTTCTCGATCCGGTTGGCGTACCGCCCCACAAACGCGCCGCAGCAGGTGCTGCTTTGGGAGTTGAAGTCGTTTTCGTAGTCGGCCAGGGTGTCATGCCCTATGACCACGTCCACCGGGCCCTTTTTTGTGGGGACAAGGATATTTTTGATCACACAGCCATAGTTCAGCACATGCACTTCCAGTCCGCCGGGGTTGGAGATGATGTACTCGTTGACCTTTTCGCCGCTTTTTGTCACGCCAAAAGGCTTGGAACGAAACTGTGCCATTGCGCTCGCCTCCTCATCATTTGGTTCACACCCAGCAGGCGCACTCCTGAGTGTATCTTTCATAATTATGATTATATCATAGTTTCACACGCTTGTGGGCAGAACTTTTTAGAATTAACAGCCAATATTTTGGGAGATTTTTTGGTGGTTTTGCAAAAAGAAAATCCTCATGGAGCGCACCATGAGGATTTTTTTGTTTGCAGGAGAATTTATGCTTGCGCGTTGGCCTGTGCCAGGAACTCGGCCGCGTCATCCGGGATGTCGTCCAGGTCTTCCTCGCTGCCGATATCCACGTTGAGCGGCGGCTTCTTGAAGAGGATGTCGTACATCAGCGGGACGATGTACAGGGTCATCAGGGTGGCGTAGCTCAGGCCGCAGATGATGACGACGCACATGCCGCGCATCAGCTGGCCGGCCATATCGTTGCTCAGGGCCGTCTGGAGCATGGCCAGCACTGTGGTCAGGGTGGTCATGAGGATGGGGCGCATACGGGTCTTGCCGGTGGCGATGAGGGCCGCGCGGCGCTCCATGCCGCCCAGGCGGAGCTGGTTGGTGTAGTCCACAAAGACGATGCCGTTGTTGACGACGGTACCCATCAGGACGATGAAGCCCATCAGAGAGATCATGGTCAGCTGCTGGCCCGTGAGCAGCATTCCCAGCAGGCCGCCGGTAAAGGCCAGCGGGATGGTAAACAGCACGATGAACGGGGACAGCAGGCTCTGGAACTGTGCCACCATGACCAGATAGACGAACGGCAGGGCCAGTGCCAGCCACTGCACCATCTCATTGGTCATCTTGTTGACGTTGCCGGACTCGCCGCCCACGTCAAAGGAGCAGCCCTCCGGCATCTCATCGGTCAGGGTGTAGGCGTCCAGCGTCTTCTTGACCTGACGGGCCTGCACGGTGGTATTGTAGCCGGGCAGAGTGTCCGCCGTGACGGTGACGAACTGGGTCTGGTTCTCGCTGGTCAGGGAGTCGGGGGCCGTGCCCACGGTCCAGGTGGCAATATCGCTGAGCTGACAGGTGCCCGTGGTGGTGGTGCCATCGGCGGACATGGTGGTGGTCTCAAAGGAAATGCCCATCATGTTTTCCTTGGTGACGGGGTCCAGGTTATCGGTGATCTGGACCGTCATGGAAGTGCCGTCCACCACAACGGGGGTCTTGGCGGTGGTGGTGGTGGTCAGGTCCGCCGCGATCTGCTGATACACCTGCGCGACGGTCAGGCCATAGGCACGGACCTTATCACGGTCGATCTGCAGCTCAATGGTGGCGTCGCCGTTGCCCAGGCCGGTGGTGGCGTTGGTAAAGCCCTCGGTGTTGTTGACCATCTCCACGACCTGATCGGCCAGCTGGGTGATGGTGGCCGTGTCGGGGCCGTAGACCTTGACGCTGAGGCCGTTGGCCATCATGCTGGTGAGCTCCTGCATTCCGCTGATCTCCACGGTTCCGGTGCAGTTTTCCACGCTGCCCAGGGCGTCTTCCAGCGCCTGACGGGCGGTTTCGATCTGGGTGGAGGAGAGGCTCTCATCCAGTTTGACATTGATCTTATAGCTGCCGTAGCTGTTGGCCGCGTTCAGCAGGTCGGTAATAGCCTTGGGAAGGCCCAGCTGGCCAACGTCGATGCCGGCCACGCTGGTATCGGTGGTGATGCCCACCTCTTCCACATGGTCCACCGCCATCAGGGCTTCCACCACCTGCCCGGCCACATCGTAAGAATCCTCTTTGCTCATATCCGCCGTGGTCGAGATCTCCACAATGGCCTCGTTGCTGGTGATCTCCGGCAGCAGGGTGATGCCCATGGAGAAGACCCGCCAGCCGCAGAAAGCCAGCAGAACGATGGCAGCCCCCAGCGGGATGGCGCGGTGCTGGAAGCACCACTCCAGGCTCTTGCCGTACTTGTCCTGCACTTTCTCAAACCAGGCCAGCTTCTTGGGCGCGGCCTTTTTCAGCACGGTGGAGGACGCCGCCGGGACAACGGTAATGGCCACGATGAGGGAGGCCATGAGGCAGTAGCCGATGCAGAGAGACATGGGCTGCATCAGGTTGCGCACCGTCTCGGAGGTGAAGATGACGGGCACGAAGACGCAGACCGAGGTGAGGGTAGAGGCCACAATGGACATGCCCACCTGCTTTGCGCCCTGCACGGCCGCGCGGGGTGCAGGGACACCCCGGCCCCGCAGACGGTAGATGTTCTCAATGACGACGACCGAGTTATCCACCAGCATACCAATGCCGAGGGAGAGGCCCGCCAGTGTCATGACGTTGAGGTCCAGCCCGGTGAAGTACATCAGCACGATGGCGAACAGAACGGACAGCGGGATGCTGATGCCGACCACGAGGGTGGGCTTGATATCTTTCAGGAAGATGGCCAGCACGATGATGGCCAGAGCGGCACCCACGATCATGCTGGTGAGGATGCTCTTGACAATAACGGTAATGTAGTTGCCCTGGTTGGACAGAACGACCACTTTCAGGCCGTCGTACTGGGCTTCCAGCTCCTTGAACGCTTCCAGACAGTTATCCGAAACCGTGCTGGCGCTGGCCGTGGAGCTCTTGAAAATTTTGAGCACGGCGGCCCGCTCGCCATTCAGACGGGTATAGCTGGCCTCGGCGTTATCAATGACTTCCACATCCGCCACATCGGAGAGGCGGACGTCGCCAAAGCCATCCACATGGAGCAGCAGCGCGCCCTCGATATCGGCCACGCTGTCGTACTCCTCGCCAACTTTCAGCAGCCAGGATTTTCCGCTGGAGTCCTTGACGTAGCCGGCGGGCATGGAGAAGTTCTGGGCGTAGATGAGGGTGGCCAGCGTGTCGATATCCAGCTGCTTGGCCACATCGGCGCTGGCGAGGGCTTTCTCCTTGGCCGCCTCATACTGGGCGTTGGCCTCGTCGTACTGGGTCTGGTAGTTGTTCAGCATCTCACGGGCTTCGGTAAACTTCATGTACGCGGAGAGCTGCTGGCTGGAATAGCTACCCAGCGCCTGGGAGAACGTGTTCATCAGCTCGGGCACATTGTCCATGGCCTTGATGGTATCTTCCAGCGTTTTATAGATGGTGCTCATGCTCTGCTGCACTTCCAGGTCGCCCGCCAGATCTCCGGCGGTGCTGCCGTCGGCACCCGTTTCCAGGTTCAGGCGGTTCTGCAGCTGCTGCAGGGCAACGGTGAGCTTATCGGTGATATCGCGCAGCTCGCCGATGATGGAAATGAGGGAGTCAATGTCCCGCATTCCCGTCTCGTTGAACTGGTCCACCACATGCTGCAGGCCATCGCGCACCTCGATCAAAGCCTGCTGGATCTCCGGCTCGTTGACCACGGCGATCAGCTGGTTCACACTGTCCAGCAGGGCCTGCGCCTTATCCCGGACGGTGGTCACGGCGGCACCCACCTCGGTGCCCATCTGAGCCATCACGGTATCGGAGACCATGTCGCCGTAGTTTTTCAGCTGTTTTTCGTACTCCTTGCGGCCGGCTTCGATCTGGGCCTGGGCGGCTTCCAGCTGCTCATGGGCCGCCGCCAGCTGGACGTCGATGGTCTCCAGCAGCTTCTCGTTGATGACGTCGATCTTGGACTGGCTCAGCTGCACCTGCACCATCTTCTCGATGAGGCCGTTGGCCGAGATGCTGGACACGCCGCCCCTGCGCTCCACATAGGGCACCAGCGTGCCGCTGACGAAATCGGAGAGGTCGTAGACATCACTGCCCTCGCGGCTGATGGCAACCGTCATAAAGGCATTCATGTTCATGCTGTATTCAATGATGGAAGGGGTCAGGCAGCTGCTTGGCAGGCTGGACACCGTCTGGTCCACCTTGTTGGACACCTTGACCATGGTGCTGTTCATATCGGTGCCCTCGGAGAACTTCATCAGCAGCAGGCTGTAGTTTTCCGCCGAGGTGGCGGTGATGGTGTCCACACCCGCCACGGTACCCAGGGCGTTTTCCATCACGTCGGAGACTTCACTCTCCACACGCTCCGGGCTGGCACCGGGGTAAACCGTGACCACCATCAGGTACGGCGTGCTGATGTCCGGCAGCAGGTTGGTCTGCATGTGGCTGAGGGCCACGAACCCCAGCAGCAGGACCATGACAACCCCAACCAGCACCGTAAACGGTTTTTTGACACTGAATTTTTCCATTTCTTCCTACCGTTTCTCTTAGGCCCCCCAAGCAGCGGGGCTTAAATTTCCTTTAGTATCCTTATTATACACGAGGGGGAGGGGGTTGCAATAGTCCCTTGGTGAATCTTTTATAAAACTTAAGATACTTTTCCGCAACTGGGGAATTCTCCGCTCGATTCCTCAATTTTTTGACCCGTTTCCAGAATTTTCATGCCGAAATCAGGTTGTATACGAACGAGCCGGGCCGATCATTGCACCCGCCGCCAAATTTTTGGGGGCCCGAACACGGTGCCCCGACGCGGCGATTTTATTTTTTTCGTGGAAATGTGGTTTTGATTATGGTATACTAACATCAGAATGGAATATCAGGCTCATTTGGAGCCCGACTCAGATACAACGAGAACAACAACCACCCCAAAGAGGAATGCTATGAAAAAAGTCATCTCTGTCCGTTTTAAGGACAACGGCAAAAGCTATTATTTTGACCCCGCCGATGCTGACATCAAGGCCGGGGATTACGTCATTGTGGAAACTGCCCGCGGCATCGAGTGCGGCGAGGTGGTGCAGGGCGTGCGGGAGATCGCCGACACGGCAGTGCCCAAGGCCCTCAAGCCCATTACCCGGATGGCCGACAGCGTGGATGTGCGCCGGATGCGCCAGAACCGCGAGGACGAGAAACGGGCCTACCATACCTGCCAGGAGTGCATTGCACGCCACGGCCTGGAAATGAAGCTGGTGGAGGCCGAGTACACCCTTGATCGCTCCAAGATCATGTTCTACTTCACGGCGGACGGCCGCGTGGACTTCCGGGAGCTGGTCAAGGACCTGGCCGGCATCTTCCACACCCGCATTGAGCTGCGCCAGATCGGCGTGCGCGACGAGAGCAAGATGATCGGCGGCCTGGGCATCTGCGGCCAGCCGTTCTGCTGCTCCCGCTTTTTAAAGGATTTCCAGCCTGTTTCGATCAAGATGGTAAAGGAGCAGGGCCTGTCCCTGAACCCCACCAAGATCAGCGGTGCCTGCGGCCGTCTGATGTGCTGTCTGGCCTACGAGGAGAGCGCCTACGAGTACCTGAACAGCATCATGCCCATGGTGGGCAGCACCGTCCGCACCCCGGACGGCCTGGGCACCGTGCTGGAAGTCAACCCCGTTTCCGGCTACCTGCGGGTGCGCTGCGGCACCGAGGCCCTCACCCCGCGCTACTACAAGGTGGGCGTGTGTGAGTACATCAGCGGCGGCAAGCGCGCCCCCCGCCGCCCGGACCCGGACGACGATTATTCCGGCGTGCGCAACCCCGCCCCGGTGGTAGCTTCCGCCGACGCCGATGGCAGCACGGGTTGCGGAAACTGCCCCAAAAAGGGGAGATAATTCCCAGAAAAATAGTGGGAATTCACCAAGGTTAGTCTGCTAAAACTAACCATATTTCGTGATTTTCGCCAAAAAATCTCTTCAATTTCCTCCAGAAGTTAGCCTGTGCTTTTGTGCAACCCAACAAAAAAACGAGTTTTGCATTTTGCGCGGTACGGTTAGTCTTGCCTTTTTGATTTTGCTTTGCTAGAATCGTGTCAAGGATAAGATTTCCGAGGGAGCCCGCCACCCGCCGTGCAAGGGCAGGTTTCTTCATAAATGACCGCACGGGAGATAAGGAGAGTACGATTATGGCACACAAGGTTTCTGACGCATGTGTTGGCTGCGGCGCTTGCGAGGGCGCTTGCCCGGTTGGTGCAGTCACCATTGAGGGTGGTGTTGCAGTTGTGAACGCAGACGCTTGCATCGATTGCGGCGCTTGCGAGGGTGCTTGCCCCACTGGTGCTATCACTGCTGAATAATTGCAGCGATTCCTGTAAACAGACACAAAAAGCGGCGGACCTGTCCAAACGGGTCTGCCGCTTTTCTGTTTCCGCGCAATTTTCCCGGCCTGCACAATTTTGTCGGATTTTCGGCCCCGATATTTTGGCAAAGGATTTTGAGCCTGTATATGGAACATTCAACCGAGATTTTGTATAATAAAACAGAAGTCTATTGTTCGTCCGTCCACCGCTTTGGCTCGGACGCCTTATTGTTGGCCCGGTTCTGCCCGCCCAAACGCGGCCAGAAAGCAGCCGACCTGTGTTCGGGCTGCGGCATTGTCAGCCTGGAGTGGCACGACAGCGGCCACCGGGGCCCCTGCACGGCCCTGGAGCTGCAGCCGGAGGCCAGTGCCCTGCTGGCGGAAGCCGTGGCCGCGCAGGGCCCGGAGCTTGCCCACATCACCCCCGTCCGCGCGGACCTGCGCGCCTACCGGGAGGGGGAGGGCAGTTTTGACCTCTGCGCCTGCAACCCGCCCTATTTTACGGCGGGCTTCCAGAGC
>ERZ857480.14101-NODE-21644-length-15610-cov-59.8477_pt1 | contig 15610 bp, 16 predicted proteins | sample MGYA00519767_ERZ857480 | MGnify/ENA primary metagenome ERZ857480 (study PRJEB31778, sample SAMEA3449210) | human gut metagenome | biome: human gut; feature: human-associated habitat; material: faeces | place: United Kingdom | collected 2010/2012 ...
AAGATTTTGTGCGTACCGTGGGAATGGGGAACGGAATCCCCATCAAGATTGCCAGCCGGGAAAAACCACGAAAGTGAGTTTTGAGCGGCTATGGGCGAATCTTGCGCTAAGAGAGAAAAAGCCCCACGACCTAGAAAATCGAGAATTGTCCTTATACCTATAACATTCTGGAAGCACCTTTTGGCAACCACTTGAAAAAATATTTTTGTGAAATTTCAAAATTTGGTTGCCAAACACCCCTTTTAGAATGCTATAGGTGAAGGGAGGTATTTGATGTACCAGAAAATGACGCATACACTTGAGGATTTGAAGAAATTGGCAGCGATGGAACTTCGGGATGTGAACCGTGAAGAACTGGTGGACATCAACGATGTGGAAATCAAGAAAGACCTGTCGCAGCGAGAACGGATGGTTGATTTTGTTTCACAGATCAAGAACCCCTACTGCTATCTTGACCGGGGAATGGTCGTAAAGATCAGTTTTGCCGGAGAGAACCGATTGGAGGACACACTGAAAAAATGCGCACGGACGCATCGGAGATAAAAAAGAAGAAAGCAGAAGAAAATTTACACTTTAGCACATTAAAGCGTTGACATGAACCACGAAATATGAGATAATGGCTTTGGGTCAAAACAGAATATGCTGATAAAGCCGATAATTTCTTGGTTTATTGTCTGAACGACAAATAGATTAGGAGGTTATCGGCTTTTTATGTTTTTTCAGGGAAATGAAAAATACAACTGCGCCACATATCTTCGTTTGTCGCGTTCGGATGGCGACCAGCAGGAGAGCAACAGCATAAAAAATCAGAGAGCGTTGCTGAACGATTACATGGGGAAGCACCCGGAATTGCACAAGTTCGATGAGTATGTGGACGATGGTTACAGCGGCACAAATTTTGAACGCCCGGATTTTAAGCGGATGATGCCATTATCAGCAAAGGCGAGTTCCAGCAAGTACAACAGTTGTTGGAACTGGACACTCGTACCGCACCATCGCAGACAACAGTTTATCCATTATCAGGTTTTCTGCGCTGTGCAGACTGCGGGCAGAATATGATTCGCCGCACGGTGACGAAAAACGGAAAGAAGTATCAATACTATCACTGCTCTACCTATAAGAATGGCGGCGGCTGCACACCGCACATGATAAACAGTGAGAAGCTGACGGAAAGTGTTCTGGCTGCGATTCGGCATCAAGTGACACTTCTTGTAGAAGCGGAAAAGGTACTCTCCCATGCAGAGCTGGCAAGCGGCGAACAGATTGGCATAAAGATTCTGGACAGCCAGATCACTGCACTGGAAGCTGAATTAGAACGGTACAGTAATTTGAAAATCCGTCTGTATCAGGACTTATGTGATGATGTTGTCAGTCGGGAAGAGTACGGAGAAATGAATACTCGCTTTGCGCAGAAGATAAAAGAGGCACAGGATAAGATTCAGGAAATCCGCGAAAAGAAGCAGGAGGCATTAAAGCACGACACACTGCTTCCTACTTGGTTGGAAGAATTTAAGCAATACGAACATATCAAAACGCTCGAACGCAGGGTCGTGGTGGAACTGATCGACCACATAGATGTTCATAGCAAAACAGAGATTGAAATTCATTTTTGCTTCGAGGATGAACTGCACAGTATCACAGAAAAATTTATGGAATATCAAGCACATCATGGAAATGAGGTGGCAGAGGAATGAAATGGGTTAGTTATACAAGGTCGATTTCCAGCAGGATCGGAGAAGAAAATCCATCCAATACGATTGCAGAACAGAATGAGCGCATTGCACGTTATCTAAAAAAGCGCGGGTGCAGCGTATCCGAAAAATACAGTGATCGCAAGAGAACAGCAGAAGCCACAGAGGGCTTTGACAAATTGGTACAGGATGGGATGGCTCGGAAATTTGATGCAGTTGTTGTGGATTCTATCTTCCGCTGTGGAAGAACCCTTCCGTTTGCCATTGAAGCACTGCAGAGGACGTTCTATCCGCTTGGCATCCAATTTGCAGTTGTGGAAGATGACTTTTGCAGTGCAGACAAAACTGCCGAAGAAGTTGCAGAGTATTTCAATGGAAAGACCATTGATAAGATTCGTTCGGAATTTATTACCAATCGCCAGAATCACTTTGAAGAAGGTACATTGACCCATCGACAGGCTAAATATGGTTATGCGCTGTCGGAAGATCGCAGAAACCTTGTTCTTAATCCTGAAAGCGCACAGGTTGTAAAGCTGATTTTTCAGATGTATCTGGAAGATATGAAAATTCCGGAAATCGCAAGAGCATTGGATGCACAGAACGTTCCATCTCCACAAATCCAGATGGCAAAGAAAAAAAGGTCAAGAACAAAAATCAAGTGGCCGGATTCAACCATTCGCTCGATTTTGAAAAATCCTCTCTATATCGGAAAATGTACGCTGACACTGGCAAAGGCAAAGCGAGAATTAGAGGTTCCGGCGATTGTTTCAGAGACGGAATTTCAGAAAGCTCAGAAAAAGTTGGAATCTACGAGGTTGCCTTCGAGGAAAAAGGCACGAAAAAAACCAAATCTACTCTTCAAAAAAATCTATGACAAAGAAAGCGGAAAAGGTCTGCTGTGCAGAACATCAGAAGATGAAAGCCAGCAAATCTATTCGTTTGACAAGGGGTATAGATGCTTCTCTGGAAAAGCCCCTTTCATCGAAAGCGAGAAAATCTTTCGAGAGATTCTTTCGGCTTTGGAAAAAGAAAAAATGCAAGCTGCGCATATTGATAGGGTGCTGGACTTGAATCCTGAGAAAGTCAAGCAGTGCATGGATGCTGGACTATTGCAGTACAGAAAAAAAGCAAATGAGATCGTTACGCACTTGATGGCCAAGGACGATGAACGAACAGCAGTTTATCGGGAATACGAGCAGGGATCAATTTCGCTAGAACAGGTAGAGGAGTATGAACATCAGTATCAGATAGCAGTCCAGCAGCAGGAAACGGCCTTTAAAAAAGTAATGCTGGCTGTTAATGATATAGAAAAAGCATTTAGCCATGGGAATCCCTGGTTGATGAAGTTCCGAGCGATTTCAATTCCTGAAAAATTGGAGCGCACATATCTTAAAGAATGGCTTGACCATGTATGGATCGTAGATTTTGAACAGGTAGAAGTGATCCTACAAGAAAGTAAGTGGAAGGGATTCTTCCCGGAAGAATGGCTGAACAACGGAGAGGAAGATTGTAATGGCAAGAAAGAGTAGAAAGAATCTGATGCCGCAGGCTGCTGTGCAGGAGGCCGTACAGCAAAACGAAAAAGAACTTCTGCGCACGGCAGCGTATGCGCGGCTGTCAGTTGAGAACGGCGGGCATGAAACAGAAGATTCCCTGCACACACAGATTTTGCAAATTCATAATTATATCAGGGAAAACCCGGAACTGACGCTGACCGATACCTATGCAGACAACGGTTTTACGGGAACACGTTTTGACCGACCAGAATTTGAGCGTATGATGCAGGATGTACGGACAGGCAAAATTCAGTGCATCGTAGTGAAGGACTTATCTCGATTTGGTCGTGACTATATCGAAACGGGAAGCTATCTGGAAACTATTTTCCCGATGCTCCATGTTCGTTTTATCGCCATCAACGATGATTTTGACAACATCCGGCAGTCGGATGTGGATAGCCTTGCGGTTCCCATCAAGAACATGGTAAACAGCTTGTACGCGAAGGACATTTCAAAGAAAATCAGCCTTAGTTACCAGATGCGCCGCGAGAAGGGAATCCCTACATCGTGGTGTACACCGTATGGCTATCAGTTGAACCAACAGGGAAATAAGCTTGAAGCGACTGAGGATGCGAAGTGGGTCAAACTGATCTATCAATGGTATCTTGCAGGAGTGAGTACAAACGAAATTGCCCGCAGGTTGGAATTTTTAGAAGTAGCAAGGCCGAACGAACGGCTGAATCGCAAATTACATGAGGGAGATGACCCTACCTATAATAAATGGCACCCCAGTACGGTTCTTCGTATTTTAAACAGCAGTGCCTATATTGGAGAACTGGTATCTGGGAAAACGCAAACTGCATCATACAAAGGGATTGGCCTCCATCCAGTGGAAAAGAAAGAATGGCATATTGTTGAAAACGCTCATGAAGCAATCATTCTGAAATCGGATTTTGAAAAAGTGCAGGCACGGCGGGAGCAGAATAAGGAAAAACGGGAAAGGGCGATGGCTCGTTCCAAAGCAACCAGAGAGAAGTGTTATAACCATCTATCGGGAATGGTTTACTGTGGCTGCTGCAGACGCAACATGACGTTTGAACGGCGTGTGCATGGTACGGTGAAGGAAACGCACTATGGAGTGTTCATTTGCAAAAGAAAGAAGAACACGACTCCCTGTGCCTATCATGCGGTGCCGGAGAAAATGCTGATGATGGTGGCGATGGATCAGATTCATCATCTGGTGTCTACCATGTGTGAAGAAGAAAAGCTGGTAAAAGACATGATGCGCGGCAGCAATCTGGATTCAGCCCGTTCCATCAAGATGAAAGAAAACTCTATCCTGTTTCGGATTCAGGAAGCTGAAGAACGGCGGTTGCGCTTATATGAGGACTATAAAGCTGAAATTCTGGACGAAGATGAATACAGTCAGCTAAAGGAACACTACATAGCAGAAAAGCAGCGGTTGGAACATGAACTGCAAAAGCAGCGTCAACGTGCATTGGAACTGGAAAAAAGAATCAAAATCTGCGATGCGCAGATGGAGCGGATGCGCGGGATTCTGAATCAAAATGAATTTGATGAAGAACTGGTGCATGAACTTATCAAGAGAATCTATGTAGGAATGGACAATTCTGTGGAGGTCGAATTTAAGTGTAGCGACCCCTATCAGGAAGTGCTTGCAATCATGTCGGAGGTTCAGAATGAATGATAAAATTGCAATCTATCTCCGCTTATCATTGGCAGACGGAGATTTGAAAAAGGGCAGCAAGGATGAAAGTAACAGCATTGAGAACCAACGGATGCTGCTCCACGATTACATTGGGAAGCAGGAAGATTTGTTTGGCGAGATTGTAGAATATGTAGATGATGGCTATACTGGAACAAATTTTAATCGTCCGGCTTTTCAGAAAATGATCGTGGATTTGAAGCAGGGCGATATAAAAGTCATCATGGTAAAGGATTTATCCCGCCTTGGTCGTGACTATATCGGTGTTGGCGATTACATTGAACAGATTTTTCCGTTGATGGGAGTTCGGTTTATTGCTGTGAATAATTCCTTTGACAGCATGAAACTGAACAACGGAACACCGGGAATCGAAGTGGCGGTCAGCAATCTGGTGAATAATATGTATAGCCGGGATATTGCGAAAAAGATTCGGGCTGCTCTGGAAACGAACTGGAAGAACGGGAAAGCCACCTGCACGAATGTCCCTTTTGGATATGTGTGGAACAAGAAAGGTGGGCAGCGGTGGGAGATTGACCCGGAGGCAGCACCCTGCGTGAAAAAAGTATTTGAATTAGCATTGTCCGGCCGCAATACAACGCAGATCGCCTACGGCATGAACGAATTAAATCTTCCTACGCCGGGATTGTATGCGAAACGAAAGAATCTGCTGATGGGCAGCAATCCTATTATTGCCCCGGACAGTGAAATGTTATGGAACGCGGCAATCGTGTGGAGAATCCTTAGACGGTATGAATACACTGGTGCGTTGGTTATGGGGAGAAGAAAGAAAATTGATGTGAATACTACCTCTGTTCGGACGCTCCCGGAGGATAAGTGGATCATCGCAGAAAACGCTCATGCGGCCATCGTGACAAAAGATGAATACTACCAGGCACAGAAAGCAATCCGTAACGTAACTCCAATTCAATATAAGGTGGGTGATGATTTTGCGTTAAAAGGAAAAATCTGCTGCGGAAACTGTAATCGGCAGCTTCGCCACGAAAGGCAATATGGGGAAATGGTTTTCTATTGCGGCTATAAACGGTCAGCCGGAAAGTTCTCTAAATGCTACGGCGGCTATTACAGAGAATATTCTGTGAACGCAAAAGTGGCTCGTGCGATAAAAACTGTGTTCTATGCGCTGGATGTGGTAAATCAGGGAATGCAGGAAAAGCAGTCTATCACGGTGCGCTGCATGGATATTGAGGACTTGGAAAAGCAAGCAGAAACCATTCGGGTGGAGCAGATTAAACTGTATGAATTGTATGCGGACGGTGTACTGCTGCGGGATGCGTACATAGAAAAGAAAAAAGCTCTTTCGGAAAAACTGGCTGCATTGCAGGATAGCATACGGACAGAAAAGGAAGAACAGGAGTGTGCCGATGAACTGGATGAAGAAATCCGTGCTCTGACAAAACAGGCCAGTGAGAAAACGTATATAGGCGGGCTGACAAAAGAGTGTGTGGATGCCTTTGTGAGCATGGTCTATCTGTACGACGACCAGACGATGAAGATAGAGTTCAACTGTGAGGATGTGATTCGGAGAGCGTTGGAAAAGTATGGCGCATAATTGGATGGAAGAAGTGGCATAAGAAAAAAATACCCGTCTGGGTGAGAGGATTCAGAAAATCTTCTCGACCAGGCGGGTATTTCATTCCGCAGGAATGTGTCTATTAGAGGCTGAGGGTTTCTACCCATGCGGACAAGTCGGCTTTGCTGGAATAGGAATTGAATACCTTACCATGCAGGAGCTTGGAACCAGGGCAGCTAGGAGCAAGCTTTTCATTGGTCTTGCCCATGTCGCTGCCGCCAGATGTGGCAAAGGGGATGATTGTTTTACCCTTCAAATCATAGCTTTCCAGAAATGTATTGATGATCGTCGGAGCAATATACCACCAGATAGGGAATCCGACAAAGATGGTGTCGTATTCGTCCATGTTATCACGCTTGGCAGCGATGGCAGGGCGAGAGGTAGGATCGCTCATTTCGATGGTGCTGCGGGATTTCTTGTCCATCCAGTTCAGATCGGCCTTGGTGTACGGAACTTCCGGCTGAATCTCAAAAATGTCTGCACCGATAGCATCGGCAAGATTTTCAGCAACCTTTGCGGTAACGCCGCTGGCGGAGAAGTAAGCAACAAGTCGTTTGCTCATGACAAATGCACTTCCTTTGATTGATTTTCATGGTTTAAGTATAGCACGTTGAATAGGGAGCATCAAGTAAGGCTGAGTGGACGAATGTGCTAATATTGCAAATGAAATAAGCACAAAAGAAAGTTTACATTGACTTTCGTGCTTATTTGGAATACAATATAAGCACGAAGGTGAGGTGATGCTTATGATGAACATGAACAATTTGGCTCAAACACATGAGATTTTAACACCGCAGCTTGCAACAAAAGTAGGTTTAACGAAATTTGAGTTTTATAAATATGTAAAGGCCAATGAATACGAGCAAGTCGGACATGGCGTATACGCAGCAAAAGATACTTGGATTGACGAATTAGCAATGCTGCACCGCCGCTGCCCGATGGGAGTGTTTTCTCATGATGAAGCGTTCTATTATTATGGGCTGACAGATCGGGAACCGCTTGTTCATACACTCACGATTTATAGTGGATATAATGTTCACCGCTTGAAAGAGGATGGCTATAAGGTTTATACAGTAAAAAAGGAACTTCTTGACGTTGGCAAGCAAATCGTAAAAAGCAATCAGGGAAATGAAATTCCTATGTACGATTTGGAACGGACAATTTGCGACTTGGTGCGGAGTAGAAGTTCTATAGAAGTACAGGATTTCAATGCAGTATTAAAAGCGTATGTCGGGAGAAAAGATAAGGACCTTAATAAACTGATGAAGTATGCAAAGCTATTTCGAGTGGATAAGATCATCCGAAATTATATGGAGGTACTACTGTAAATGGGATTTACACCTGAACAGATAAAAGGGCGTATCAAGAGCGTTGCAAAACAGAACAATGCAGACGCAAGGACACTCATGCGAATCTATATGATGGAGCGTTTTCTGGAAAGACTGGCACAATCAGAATATCGGGATAACTTCATTATCAAAGGCGGAATACTAGTTACGGCAATGATTGGTGTTGCGCACCGTTCCACGATGGACATAGACACCAGCATGAAGAATCTAAATCTGTCTGCGGAGGATGCCTTGCGAGTTGTCAATCAGGTCAAAGACATCGACCTTGACGATGGTGTTTCTTTTGAGGTTAAAGATGTTTCCAATATCATGGATGAAATGGAGTATCCGGGAATCCGCGTTACCATGAATGCCAATGTGGGAAGATTGATTACACCTTTGAAAATTGATATTTCCACGGGCGATGTCATTACCCCACGAGCAATCGAGTTCAATTATGATCTCTTGCTGGAAGATCGTTCTATCAGTCTATGGTCGTATAATTTGGAAACTATATTAGCCGAGAAGTTGCAGACGGTTTTAGCGAGGGGCATCTTAAATACCCGAATGAGAGATTTTTACGATATACGGATGCTGCTTGATACATACGAAGATAAAGTCAACAAGGCTGTTTTGAAAGATGCTTTTGCAGCAACTTGTAAAAAGAGAGGAACAGATCATCTGCAGGAGCAGGCCGAGGAGATTATCAAAATTATTGAAGCAGATGAACAGCTTCAAGTGCTGTGGAGAGCATATCAGAAGAAATACTCGTATGCAGCAGAAATTGATTATGCCAGTGTGATAAACGGCGTAAGAAAATTGATGGATTGGATTCGATAAGTAACTATTGAAAATAGAATAGCGAGTAAAGCCCTACAAGGCTCAAGTCGGTTCAGAACTGACTAAAAGCCTTGTAGGGCTTATTTTTTTGCGATTTTTTCTAAAAAGTTTTCGCCCCTATCTTGACATCAGGGGGACTTGCAGCGGTAAGCTCTTCCTTTTTCGCAGCACTTTGTAGTGCATTTGGAAGATACGATGTGGTGCATATCCATGCAGAAGGTCCTGCCTTTTTCTGTTGGATACCAAAACTTTTTGGCAAGCGTGTAATCTGCACTATCCACGGGGAGTGTGAAATAATATGGACAACCAGAGAAAAGCCTGATTTCATGCGGGTTTGCGCGGCTTGACCTTTTCACCTCAACTTGTTTCTGCTTGTCATGGTGCGTTACGGCCAGCGTGTTTTCAGGAGTTAATGGCTTCTGGTTGCGCTCTATACTTAACCCACCCACAGCGAAAGCTGATAGAGCAGAAAACAGAATAAGGAGGTACGAAGGTGAGCCTGCGTATAGATTGCCGCAGCAATCTGTATACAGGCTTGTTGTCGTACAATGAATAAATGAGAAATTGAATGAGTAGAAATTGTTGAAGATTTCTTTGATTTATGGAGGAAAATTAAAATGGGTAGGTATTTTGGAACTGATGGCTTCCGTGGTGAAGCTGGTATTGATCTGACCGCTGACCATGCCTACAAGGTGGGTCGCTTCCTCGGCTGGTACTACAATGCACTGCGCGAGCGCAATGGAAACAACGAGCCTGCCCGCATCGTCATTGGCAAGGATACCCGCCGTAGCTCTTATATGTTCGAGTATAGTCTGGTCGCTGGTTTGACTGCTTCCGGCGCAGACGCCTATCTGCTACACGTCACCACTACCCCGTCTGTGGCCTACATTGCCCGCGTGGATGACTTCGACTGCGGCATTATGATCTCTGCCAGCCACAATCCGTTCTATGATAACGGCATCAAGCTCATCGACTGCTATGGTGAGTAGATGCCCGAGGAGACCCTGCTGTTGGTGGAGGACTACCTTGACGGCAAACTCCATGTGTTTGACAAGGACTGGCCGGAGCTGCCCTTTGCACACCGGGAGCACATCGGCTGCACCGTGGACTATGTGGCAGGCCGTAACCGCTACATGGGTTATCTGATCTCTCTGGGCATCTATTCCTTCAAGGGCGTCAAGGTCGGTTTGGACTGCGCCAACGGCGCAAGCTGGAATATTGCTAAATCTGTGTTCGATGCTCTGGGCGCAGATACCTATGTCATCAACAACAAGCCGAACGGTACGAACATCAACAACAACGCTGGCTCTACCCACATCGAGGGCCTGCAGAAGTTCGTGGTGGAAAAGGGCTTGGATGTGGGCTTCGCCTACGATGGCGATGCTGACCGGTGCCTGTGTGTGGATGAGAAGGGTAATGTCATCACTGGCGACCATATTCTGTATATCTACGGCTGCTACATGAAGGAACGTGGTAAGCTGCTGACCAACACTGTGGTTACGACTGTCATGTCCAATTTTGGTTTGTACAAAGCGTTCGATGAACAGGGTATCGGCTATGCCAAGACCGCTGTGGGCGATAAGTATGTCTACGAGTACATGGCGAAGAACGGTTGCCGTATCGGTGGCGAGCAGAGCGGTCATATTATCTTCAGCAAGTACGCCAGCACCGGTGATGGCATCCTGACCAGCCTGAAGATGATGGAAGTCATGCTGGCCAAGAAGATGCCCATGAGCAAGCTGGCTGAGCCGCTGAAGATCTATCCGCAGGTTCTGGAGAATGTCCGTGTGACCGATAAGAAGGCTGCACAGAACGACCCAGCGGTACAGGAGGCAGTCAAGGCAGTTGCAGAAGCGCTGGGTGATACCGGCCGTATTCTGGTGCGTGAGTCTGGTACGGAGCCTCTGGTGCGTGTGATGGTAGAAGCTCCTGACCACGATACCTGCCAGAAGTATGTTGATGAGGTAGTGAATGTGATTGACAGTAAGGGTTATAGAGTTTGATGAGTTGTAAGGATAGCAGAGAAATGTGGATGAAACAAAAAGATGAACCCATTAGAGTTGCTCAAATTATGGGTAAGCTGTGGGCAGGTGGAGTTGAAATGGTGGTTTTCAACTACTACCGTGCGATAGATAAAAGCAAAATACAATTTGATTTTTATTATGATAAGGATTATGAAAAAACAAAAGCAAATGTTCTGTCGCTGAAGTCTTATATTGATGCGCATGCTGGAGAAAAAGTCTTGACACATATTGATGCTGTGCCAGATAATTTCCTATTTGTTGAAAAAGATGGAAAAGAAGAAATCCGACTGATTGACTGGGAGTATGCAGGAATGCAAGATCCTCATGTGGATGTGGCTATGTTCTGTATTTATTCTCTTTATAATAAACGTCAGGTCGATCGCCTGATTGCAGCCTATTTTACGGAAGGCTGCAGTGATGAAACTAGGATCAAGATTTATTGCTACATTGCTGCTTGTGGTCTGTTGTGGAGTAACTGGTGCGAGTATAAGAGAAACCTCGGCGTAGAGTTTGGTGAGTATTCGCTTCGGCAGTATCGATATGCAAAAGACTATTATCGAATTGTTCAAGAGGAATTGAAAAAGCAAGGGGAGGAAGAATAAATGCCAAAAGTAGAAAGAGCCATTATTATGGCGGCAGGCTTAGGAAATCGAATGCATCCGGTGACGCTGGCAACACCGAAACCGCTGGTTAAAGTAAATGGGGTGCGGATGATTGACACAGTCATTGATGGTCTGCATAAAAACGGAATTAATGAAATTTATGTTGTTGTCGGCTATCTGAAAGAACAGTTTGTGACACTTGAAGAGGAGTATCCTGGGGTTAAGCTGATTGAAAATCCATACTATGATACTTGCAACAACATCTCTTCACTTTATGTGGCACGAGAGTATATTGAGAATGCTTTCATTCTTGATGGAGATCAGATCATTTATAATCCGGAAATTTTAGCACCAGAATTTGAACGCTCTGGTTATAACAGTGTTTGGACAGATGATGAAACGGATGAGTGGCTTCAGACTGTTGAAAATGGCATTGTTACAGCATGTAGCCGGACAGGTGGAAAAGGCGGATGGCAGCTGTACAGTATTTCCCGCTGGACTGCAGAGGATGGGAAAAAACTGAAACGACATCTCGAAATTGAGTTTGAACAAAAGAAGAATCGGCAAATCTACTGGGATGATGTGGCGATGTTCTGTTACCCGGAGGAGTATCAATTGGGTATCCGTCCTATGAATAAGGACGATATTATAGAGGTGGATAATCTGAGTGAACTAATTGCTCTGGATGCAAGCTACAAAAAATATGTGGAGGAAAAGTAAATGGATACGAAAAAAGAACATGGGAAAATAGACTGGATGATAACACTGGTGCCTTTGGCAATCGTGATTGCATTATGTGTTCTATTCTTTTTTGCGCCGGAACAGTCGAATGCTGTACTGAGCCAGATTCGTTTTTTCTTTGGTGATACCTTTGGTACATATTACTTGGTAATTGGATTGGGGATTTTCATCTTTTCTCTGTATATTGCCGGTTCTAAGTATGGTAACATCGTCCTTGGTGAGCAGAATGAGAAGCCGAAGTATTCCTTCTTTGCGTGGGGCTCAATGATGTTCACCTGTGGTCTTGCAGCAGATATTTTGTTCTATTCGTTCTCGGAGTGGGTGCTGTATGCAACTGATCCGCATCTGGCAGAGATGGGTAGTATCCAGGATTGGGCAGGTGTATATCCGCTGTTCCATTGGAGTTTTATTCCGTGGGGATTCTATTTGGTGCTGGCTGTTGCCTTTGGCTTTATGCTCCATGTGAGAAAAAGAAACCGTCAGAAGTATTCAGAGGCTTGCCGTCCGATTCTTGGAAAGTATACCGACGGCTGGGCAGGTCGCATTATTGACCTGTTAGCTGTGTTTGCCCTCCTTGCTGGCACTGCTACAACATTTAGTGTAGCGACACCTCTTATGGCAACCATTATTAGCGAACTGTTCCATGTTGCCGTTAGTCGTACTGTAATCAACATTATTATTCTTCTGATTACCTGCGCTGTATATACATATTCCTTGCTGCATGGATTTAAGGGAATCAGCAAGTTGGCAAACATTTGTATTTATATGTTCTTTGGCCTGATTGCGTTTGTTCTGCTGTTTGGTGGAGAAACACGGTATATTATTGAAACCGGTTTTTCTTCTCTTGGACGAATGATCCAGAACTTTGTTGATCTGTCTACGTTCACTGACCCGCTCCGTACATCGAACTTCCCGCAGAATTGGACGATCTACTATTGGGCTTACTGGATGGTTTGGTGTGTGGCTGCGCCGTTCTTTATCGGCAGCATTTCTCGCGGTAGAACAGTACGTCAGACAATTCTTGGTGGTTACATATTTGGTGTTGGTTCTACATTGACAAGTTTTATTGTACTTGGGAACTATTCTATGGGAATGCAGGTCACTGGAAAGGCTGACTTTATTGCGCAGTATCTGGAGCACGGAGATCTGTATGGCATGATTGTTTCTATCATCAAAACGATGCCGGGTGCACCTGTTATTATGGTAGTTGTTCTGTTGACGATGATTGCTTTCTATGCAACTTCTTTTGATTCCATTGCATTGACAGCATCCTGCTATAGCTATCACACACTGGAGGATGGTGAACAGCCGAATAAGGGCATTCAGTTGATGTGGTGTATTCTGCTTATTTTGCTTCCGATTGCTTTGCTGTTTGCAGAAAGTTCCATGAACAATCTTCAGTCAGTGAGTATTGTTGCGGCATTCCCGATTGGTGCGGTAATCGTGATGATTGCAGTGAGTTTTATGAAAGATGCAAAAAAATATATGGAAAGTCTGGAAGATAAAGAATGAGAGGCAATACATACTCAAAAAAGCAATCGAGTGAACAGATTTCAAGAAAGCTGTCAGAGTTTATTAAAGAGATACAATATAAAAATCGAAATCCGGTAGATAATAACGTATTAAAGATGCTGCAGGAAATGGAAACAAATCCTGAACTTCTTTTCGATTCACAACAATATCTTTATCGGAGTAGGATTGTTCACTCAAAAGACAAATTAAACGGAGAATATCCGTTCTTTGGATTTGGAAAAGATGGGAGTTTTGTTGCACCGTCAGAATGCACGAAGGATATGCGTGCTAATTATCGTTATATTCCATATCTCTACTGTGCAACAAGGCCATACTTATCTGTTGTTGAGGTGCGTCCTCGATTAGGTGCAAGGGTAAGTGTTGCACGGATTCGTGTTAATGAAAGGTTACGATTGCTGGACTTTTCTTTGCAAAATTACCCGAAAGGAATGAAGTCGGTAAAGATAAACTTATTCCATGCTTTGTCACAACTTTATTCAAAGCCGGTGACAGAAGATGATGATACACTGGATTATATTCCTACACAGTATATTGCAGAATTTGTAAAGAGAATTGGCTATGACGGAATTGTATTCAAAAGTTCTCTTTATAACGATGAAAACAGTGTTAATGTCGTGATTTTTAACTTTGATAAATGCGAGGCTGTGGGTTCCGTGGTTTATGATGTGACAAGAAATGACTATACTTGCGAAATGGAAGATCCGGTGAGTGAACTTCGATTGAATCTTCAGCTTCAATTGACACCGAATAATAATTGATTCTTGAGAATTTGAATAAGAGGTGCTATACTAAAATTACTATAATTTTCTGGAGGTTATTTATTATGCCCAGAACAAAAGGTAGCAAGAATAAGCCGAAAACTGTGACTGCCGATTTTGCATCGCAGATTGCAGAAAAGAAGTCCGAAAAGGAAGCGCTCACAGCGGAAATCGCATCCATCACCGCAAACATTGACACTTTGAAGGCTGATCTGAAAGTGAAGAAGGCTGCTTTGAAGAAAGTCGAAAAAGAAGTGGAAATGCTGGAAGTAAAAAAGGCAAAGGCAGATGCCAAAGCTGCAGAAGATGCGAAAAAGGCAGAAGCGGAATCCGTTCTGAAAAAGCTGCTTGCCGAAGGCATGAGTGCCGATGAAATTCTCGCAAAACTGAAATAACAGGAAAAAACCCGTGATGGACAGGCATAACGCACTGTTCATCACGGGTTTTAGGGTTATAAGAACATAAGTTTATCCAGCGGCCACATCAAACTGAAAATGTGCCGGAAGGTTGAACTGTTTGATAAACGCATGGTGCTGGGCGTGATAGTGCCTTAGATCATATCCCAGATGATGCAGCTCAAGAAGTTTCACCATCACTAGGTTGAGATGAATTCGTTTCGCTACGGAAATTTGCGCCGCGTCCAACCCACGCTTTGTCATTTGATAGACTTCATCACTGTCCAGCATCAGGTGGGATGTGAAAGCGTTATGCTCGTAAAGAAGGATGTGCTTGTCCTTAATGGTCAGAAACTTGTCCAGGGTATGCAAGTCCATGAGCAGCTGATGCTCCAGATAATGCCCCAGCGCATAGCCGCACACCATCTGCTTCGTCTGTTTGTCCAGCTGGCGATTGATAAGAATCAATGGCTTATCAAAATAGAGCGAAAGTAAACCCAACATATCTTTAATGCGGGATGTTTCACTGATGTCCAGGCTGCAACTGCGCGCGATCTGTTTGATGTTGCGAGTTCCGGCATTTTGGACAAGTTCGTTGGCGGCTTGGTGAATAAACGCAGAATCCATAATGTGATCTCCTTCCGGGGATGGCATAGTGAATGGAACAGTGGTTTACAGGTTCATTATTCGTTCCTTTTCTCGTTTTTGTTCTCGGTACTTAAAATAGGCTTTGTGCATTTCATACATGATGCCGTCCATATCCTGCGGGGTCAACTCTCCGCTGGCAAATAGCTCAGTAAGCTCAAATGCGAGATGCTGGGCTTCTATTTTGCCCTTTTTTCCGTAGGCTTCGGCGGCACGTTCAATAAATAAAGACTGATCCGG
>ERZ857480.62602-NODE-96951-length-15505-cov-5.0000_pt1 | contig 15505 bp, 8 predicted proteins | sample MGYA00519767_ERZ857480 | MGnify/ENA primary metagenome ERZ857480 (study PRJEB31778, sample SAMEA3449210) | human gut metagenome | biome: human gut; feature: human-associated habitat; material: faeces | place: United Kingdom | collected 2010/2012 ...
CTGCGGTGTCCGTTAAAACGTACTTTCCCCTTGTTTTTTGTTCTACAAACCCCTGTTTTTGAAGCACACTAAACATACTGTTAACTTTCATCTTACTGTATTTAAGCGATGTTGCTATCTGCTGTTGCGTTAGTGGTACTACTTTTTCATCTAATATAATAGCCTCATTATCATGCATTAGTTTAATTAGATCATAATAATCATTTAATAATAATTTTATACCCATTTTACTGGTCTCCTGTACTTTAAGTTCTAATGAATACAGAAATTATATCACACCAATCTATATATTCAAGTATCATTTTTTTGTTATCTATTACATTTTTTTCTATTCTCTATATTGCTTTCACGTCAAAAAAGGGACCTTTTTTAGTGGTCCCAATAAAACTGAAAATCATTTATCTAAACGGCAACTTTTCATCTCCAAACTCTCTCATCTTTTCAAATGCTTCTCCATCAATTTCTCGACTTTTCAACTCACTATTCTTCTTTATAATTTCTCCATACAGCTGTTCACGAAATTCTTTAGTTACCAGATAGCACATTTCTGTATATTCCCTTTTTCCATCTTTACTCTCTGTTGCTCTTGTTGGCATTGCAACAAAACTTCCTTTTTCACTTGCGATTACTCTTACTCCATCTACGACGAAACATTTATCAATGTATATCTTACCAATACTTTCTATCTTGTCGTTAAAATTGCAAGGATACATTGCAACCGAAACACCTACTTTATCTTTACCTGATGTAATGTTAACTTCTTTGGCATTGCTTTTGTATGCCTTAATAATATTGTCATATAACTCTTTTCTAAATTCCGCTGTTGTAGGGTAAAAATAATTTTTGTAAACTGCGTTTCCCTGCTCGTCAGTTTTATTTGTTTTGTACCCTGGCATTGCTACAAACAGTTCTCCATTTTTTGCTTCTTTAACTGTAATATCTGTCACCTTAAGACTTTCTTCAAAAACTATTGATACAAATGCCTTTGTGCTCCAATCTTTATTTTCTAATTTGTTAACTTTAATACTATAATTCATCTTTTTAACTCCTTTCGATTTTTCTGCCTTATTGCTCTAATTGGGCTACCCATACTTATACTAAATTAAAAGTTCTTCATTTAAGAGTTAGCCACACTATACGCCACCTACTTACTTGGTCTACACATGTCATCAAACACTGCCTTCAAATTTTGTTTATTCGTTTCATTCATTTTTGTCGCGGTATTTTCATATCCGTACTTAACCATGTATACACTCATCATATCGTAATAATTGGATGGTTCACTATTCATTCCTTCATAATCCACATACACCTTTCTTCCCTTGTCAGCGTCCTTGTGTTCATCAATCAAAGTCTGTATCTCCTGATTAAATTCTGAAACATACTGTGTTGTCACTGACTGTATTGTCAATCTTCATTCCTGCTGCTTCACCAGCAGCCATTCCTACCAAAGTTCCTTCCGGTCCTGCTACTGAACCTGCCACTGCCGTTCCAGCCTTGGATGTAATCTTTGACTCGACTACTTTTCTCATTGCTCTTGCATTATTCTTTGTCCTTGTAGACATTGCTTTGTTATCTATTTTTACATCCTTCTTCTTGTGAATCTTGCTATCCTGCTTCTTGTGTATTTTTGTTTCAACTTCTTTTTCTTTATCTATTTTCATATTGTCCTCCTATAATAATTATTCGTATTTAAAATGTATTAATTTAGGAAAAAAAGAAGTGGCGGAAATATTACGCCACTCAAAGTTATGACCATCGCGTAAAAGCTGATGTGTATAAATTCTCAGTTATGTACCACTGCCTTTTATTAGCATCCCATCTTGAGCCAAGTGCTTTAGCTTCTTCTTTTTCTGAATAAGGTACATTTAAGTATATCTTTTTATATTGAATATTATTAGTTTCTTCCTTATTTTAAATAATCTCTCTTATAAAATTAAAATGATATATTTTTTTGTTGGGTTTTATTGTTTTTTTGGACTTTTTTGTATTCTAACAACTTTCAAACATCGTTTTGAAATGAAAAAACCTGCATCAGCATTAGCTGATGCAGGTCATCTGTCAGGGTAATTTTTCATCCCCTTTCACTATAATATACTTTATTATTTTTACTCATAATGTTCATCAGGGCTTATCTCTACTTCAAAACATATCTGTTTATCATTTAACTGATACTTTTCAGCCAGAAATGGTCCACAGGCATTAGAACCTACACCTGAAACTTTATAGTCTACCCTTACATGTGTTTTTCCATCCTTAATTAATTCATCCGTATGCTGTGCTCTGGTTAACACTTCTGTACTATACTGAGAGACCTTACATTCAAATGTCTTTTCTGTTTCAAACTTTAAATTTCCTATTTTCAGCATCTTAACATCTATATGATTTCCATGTTCCTGTGGTCTCACATAATGAACATATTCTTTTTCTGCATTACTTTCATACATGCCAATCGTTGCATAATGGCACTCGTCGCAATATGTTTCACCTTCTCCACGTCCATAATATGTAAATGCTGCATTACTTTCGGGAATATCAAACTCAAAACCAAGTCTCGGCAAATATTTTGTTCTTTCATGAACGTTGCCTTCTAAAAGTATATCAATCCTACCATCCTTTGTAACATTAACTGACATCATATATTTAAAAAATGGTCTTCTCGCTACTCCAGCTAAGGCTCCTTTTACAATAATTCTTCCATCCTTGATTTCGCAATCATATATTTTAGAAAACTGTTTGTCTAAATTTTCACTTCTGCCATTTTGACGGTAACTCTCTAATCCGCCCCACTCTAACTGTGCATTACAGTCATTATCCGTAGGTGCCCGCCATGCTGTAAGTCTCATTGGTCCTGCCAATTGCTCTTTTCCATTGATTTTCATACTCGTAAATGTTCCATAATGTCTGGAAAATACATATCGAAAATGTTCCCCGGTTATAACCACATTTTCTCCTTCATACACTGCCTGTACCGCTGCTTCATCACTTTTCTGTCTTGCCGGGGTATCTGCTAACTTATGCTGTGTGACAGCATACTCCTTCCCATCTTTGTATAATCTGCAGTTTAAATACAATCCATATTGATATTCTACCTTTGGCACATCTATGTTTAATTTCAGGCTCTCATGTGGTTCTATCGCCAGTTTCATCGTTCTGAATACAATCGTTTCCCCATCTGCCTGTATTTCATATGTAAATTCACAATCTTCCATATTTGTAAAATCATATCTGTTTGTTACTGTAAGCACGCCATTCTCATACTGCGTCACCATTGGCTGATATGCTGTTTTTACTTCTAAGGAACCACTTCTAATACTTCTATCAGAAAAAACCATACCGTCACAGCAGAAATTACTGTCATGTGTTTTTTCATTTTGAAAATCTCCACCGTATCTCTGTACTCCCTTTTCATCCAAAACAACATGATCTGCCCATTCCCATACACATCCTCCTATCATTTGTGGCGTTGCATGAATCAGTTCATTATAATCATATATATCCCCCGGTCCATTTCCCATAGCGTGGCAATATTCACAGAAAAAATATGGCTGTTTGCTTCCTGTTTTAAAAAACGCTTCTACTTCTTCGAGAGAATGATACATTGTAGAATGTACATCTACATAATCACTTTCTCCTAATCTGCTGGCATCTTCACTATGTATTAAACGACAATCCTTCTGCGTTCTAATGAAGCGGACCATCTCTTTCATGTTTTCTCCAAAAGCACTTTCATTTCCTAATGACCACATAATAACGCTGGTATGGTTCTTATCCCGCATAACAGTTCTTTGCATACGCTCAACCATCTCTTTCTTCCATTCGGCTCTCTGACATGGCCATTCTCCTGTCTCTATATCATATCGGTCCTCTTCATTAGGATTTCTCATACGAAATCCATGCGTTTCCATATCATTTTCCAGAATAACATAAAATCCCATTTCATCACACAGTTCAATCATATGCGGTGTCGGTGGATAATGTGAGGTACGAATACAGTTAATATTCAATTCTTTCATTAATTTTAAATCTTTCACCAGTGCTTCCGGGGTCTGATACCAGCCCGTTTTTGGATCTGTATCATGATGATTTACCCCATGTAGTTTTACAGGCACACCATTAATCAAAAGTTCTGACTTTTCCGAAATAGCAATACTTCTCATTCCTGTTTTCTGGACAATTTCTTCTCCGTTTCGCTTAATTTTGATTGTGTACAAATATGGTTTTTCCGCATTCCACAATATAGGATTCTCTATCTTCCATTCTACATTGCATGCATTCCTCTCCAACTGAAGAACATTTTCTTCTGCATCTAATAATGCAATATCTGCTTCTTTTCCCACATCTACTGAAATCTTCTCCGCATCTGATAAAATCCTCACATCTTCTATATGATCTTTCGGACGCTGTAGAATATAGCAATCCCTGAAAATACCATTATATCTTAGAAAATCCTGATCTTCCAAATAACTTCCGCAACACCATTTTAAAACTCTTACCTGAATCGTATTCGTTCCCTTAGTCACAAACTTCGTAATGTCAAACTCTGCCTGTAAATGACTTCCTTGTGTAAATCCTACATATTCTTTATTAACATATATATACGCACAGGAAGAAACACCTTCCAACACAAAATAAATCTTTCCCCATACTTTCTTTATATCAAACTCTCTCTGATATACTCCACATGGATTATCATCCGGAACATAAGGTGGATCTACAGGATATGGATAATTAATATTGGTATAATTTAAATCATCATATCCCTGTAACTGCCAGCAGGAAGGAACCATTATCTTGTCCCAGTCTGCAATTTCATCTTTGACATCAATATCTCGTTTGTAATATTTAAAACTCCACTCTCCATTTAACATTTGAAGTTCCGATACTCCTTCAGGAATATAGTAACTCCTAGGATTCATTCTATTTTCGCTGGTTACCAACGGATTCTCGTAATTTCTCATTTTCCTCTCTCTTTCTAAGCTTGTTATTTATTTACAAGTAATTGTCAGTTTATTCCACCTATCGCTCTTTAATCTAAGTGCAGTCATCGTCTGATTTTCATATACAATAGAAAATTCCTCTTTCTTGCCATCAACCTCTATTTCATGCACGTTTCCATATATTAAGAGTTTATTAATGAAAATGTCTTTCAAAGAATAAATTGTAAATACTCTTTCATCTTCTTTTACAGACTTGAATACATATTTATCATCTTCCTCTGCATAATAACGATATTCATCATCCATATTCGGTGGTGTAATCACTATCACTTTTGTCTGATTCTGTTCTGAAAATGGGACCGCCCACTTCATTTTTTCATTCATAATAACAGGAAGTACAATTCCTGACTTTAAATATGCCGGACAATCTTTTAAAGATACCGGAACCTCTCTCTCACAACTTCCTAAAACTTCATTACCACTCCACAACTCATACCATGTTCCTTTCGGAAAACAGACTTTCTTTGTCTGTGCCTTTTCTTCCAGAACCGGTGCAACTAATATTGTATCGCAGAATAAATATTGTTCTCCATTGTTCAGATAATCTTTCTCTTCAGGAAACGCCAGAGCCATTGCTTTCATCATTGGTAATCCTCTATGATTTGATGAAATTGCCGCACTATAAAGCATTTCTATAAGGTTTTCCCGTAACCAATAATATTTCAAATATACTGTTTCCGCCTCTTTTCCAAAATCCCATGGACAGCGTGTTTTTGTTCCATGACTCCGCATTAATGGCTGAAAAGCTGCAAACTCAACTCCTCTGATGTAAGTCTCTACATTCGGCTTACCTTCATAACCTGCCATATCTCCACCCCATACTGCGAATCCACATAAGCCGGCAGATAATCCTGCATTTAATTGTTGTTTTAATCCATACAGCTCTGCTGGCTGATTTCCCGAATAAACTGCTGCCCACTGCTGACTTCCTGCACACCCTTCCCGACAATAATATATATAATCGTCATCTATGATTTCCCGCGTTGCCTCACCATAAACCTTTGTGTACCAGTATGCCCCCCAATTATGCATCTCTTTTCCTGTAATACCATTGCAATACATATCGTCCTCTGTAATCTGTTCACTATATCCCAGCATTCCACCACGCATACCCTTAATAAAATAATCATTCTTTTGGTTTCTAATTAAAACTTTTGCATTGTGGTTAAAAAAATCAATACGTCCCCCTGATTCCTGTTTCGAACCTTCTTTTATTTTAATGATAGGATAGTCTTCCTCCTTAACGTTTGGCAGATATTTTCTATTCTGTTCTAACTCTGAATCCGGTGTACACCAGACAATCATACGAATTCCTTGTGCATTAAGTATTTCATAAGCAATCCTATTTTCTGAAATCCATCCTTCTCCATATATTGCAGAAAGATTTGTAATTCCTAATCTCCTATATCCATTCAACATTTCCTTTAATATCTTTAAGTATTTTTCCGGATTATTTTCCTTTTCCCAATTCTCCCCATACCATACCTGATTTCCTGCCCCCATAGTATAACGAAACGCCCATTTAGGTGGAAGAAACGGCTTTCCTGTCAATCTTGTATAAGAACGTAACCTTTTGTCTAAAGTTCCTGTCCAAATATATATATCAAATTCTGTTTCCCAAAACTCCCATATTCCTTTATACGGATTTGTATATCCCAAGTCGCTGACAGCCGGATAATAAGAAGCATAAAACAACGTATTGCCTCTGGAGCTATGTAACAATGGAACATTTTTATAAGATTTCCACAATTCCAATCCATCACTATCAATATTATATTCACAATTCGTATTCCAAAGAAACTGTCGTTTTCCATTTTGGTTTATATCTGAAAATTTTTCTCCCATTCCTAAAAGCACATCATCCGGATCAATATCAAATTCCAAGCGGATTTTTACTAATTTATTTTCATAGAATCCAAAACGAACGCTGTCTTTTGTCAAACAATATTGAAGTACATTATAAATATCAAAAATTTTGATTGTCCACTCCGGACCATTTACTAAATGAAATTCTGTACCATCCATTGTCCTAAAAAGAACAATATCCTTGTCGTCACTTTCTATAAAATGAATTTCTTCTCTTTCTGTCGGATTAAAAAAACTACTCTCTGTTGTTGTAATTCGGATTCCTCCCAAACTTGGAGCCGATATGACAAAATCTATATTTTCATTTCCTAATTGATATGTAATCTTTAACCGTTCCTCGAACTTTACAATATCAACCATTTTTTCCAATATTCTCCATTCATCTACAATTGGTTCTGTTGGCGATGCTCCACTATTAAATTTACCAAATTCATTTTTTTCCACCTGACGGTACATTTTTTTCTTATCCATAAAATCCGTCCCTTCTATATTTATTTACTTACTACTACTTACTACTGTTTATGTAATTTTATATTACTTTATTTTGACAATAAAGCATATGGATTTTTTACACTTCTTTTGATTTATATGGATTTATTTTTTATATTTCTTTCTAAATTTATCAAAGATATATTTTTACAGGACATATATAGAAATAATTCCATTATATGTACAACGAAAAAATCCATATTTTTTTATCTACTGTCAATTAAATCCATTCTTTTTTTTAGTTGTTCTTGTTATAATAAAATTAATTTATTCGTGGAGGTATCTTATGTTATCTATTAATAGTTCATGTTATTCAAGTTCCGAAATAGATTTACCCAACTATGAATATCCCGTAATTGCCACCAGCTGTGGAAGGCATGTTTTGTATACCCATGATTCTTTCTGCGTAAATCAAAAAAAACGACAGGATTATCAGTTACTATATGTAAAGCATGGCACCATTTACTACTATATTGACAAAAAACAATATTCAATTTCTGCAGGTGGAATTCTAATTTATAAACCAAGCGAATTACTGCATTATGAATTTTTCCTTAAAGATGCACCTGATATTTACTGGATTCATTTTACCGGAGATAATGTTGACAATATTCTTGGAAAATTAAACCTTTCAACGAAACATGCATTTATGGGAACTATCTGTCCTGAATATGATACTATTTTTGATAAAATCATTAGTGAACTGCTAAACAGAAAACTTCATTTTATGGATATATCATCTATTCTAACGTTAGAATTATTGTACACAATTTCCAGAAATATCTGTACTATTACATATATTTCTTCCAAAAATGATTTGATTTTAGAAAAAGTATTAGAAATTTTCAATACTAATTATCCAAACAAAATCAGCATTACTTCTATTGCCAAAGAACTGAATTACAGTTCCAGCTGGCTTTCCAAAACGTTTACAAAACATTTTGGTCTTAGCCTAAAGCCTATCTTACGAATTTAAGAATAGAAAAGGCAAAATCCATGCTGCTCTCAACAATGTCCATTAGACAAGTTGCTGAGCAGACAGGTTTTCCGGACCAGATGTATTTCAGCCGTGTCTTCACCAATGCGGAAGGAATCACACCTTCCCAATATAGGCAAAAACACCTGGATGCTTCTTTCGTATCAACCACAAAAAAAGATGGAACTATAATCAAACGCCGTGAGTAAATAAAAAATACCATGGCGTTTCATATAATAATTTTTAGAAAGGACATGCCTTTTAGGCAGATACATTTATTATGAGTGATTACAGACTTGAAAACAATGAATTTATCATTGAAAATTACGATTCTAAAGCCCCCTTTACCAGTTTTCTTCCGGGACTTACCGGGGAAGATGGAATTCCTCTATGGAGTTTTTACGTAAACAGGGGACAATGCCTGACTAGTTTTGGTATTGAGAAAAAGGAAAATCCAATTATGGAATTTCAACCGGCGGTTATCGCCTATGAAAACACTTCATTAAAAGGTTTTCGAACATTCATACGCAAAAACGATGAATACTTCGAGCCTTTTTCTGTCAATTATGATGCAAAAGTTAAACGCACTATGCGAATTAAAGCAAATTCTTTTCGCATTATTGAAACCGACTACACGCATAACTTTAAAACAGAAATTACATACTTTATTCTACCACATGAACCTTTTGGTGCTCTGGTCAGAAACGTAACTTTCACTAATCTTGGGGAAGAAGCTGACTTTGAAATCTTAGATGGTATGTCGCGCATTATTCCTTATGGTATTCCAGGAACAAAATTTACCACAATGGCAAATCTCATGCGTTCCTATAATACCGTAAGTAACTTAAAAAATGATGTTCCTTTATTTTTCTCCCGCATAGAAAGTGATGATGCCGCAGAAATGAAAGAAAATGTTGGCGGCTATTATTACATGTGTTTTGATAATAACGGAACTATATGCCCAATATATGACCCATGTGCCTTATTCGAAAATGAAACATCTCTTCAATTTCCAATAAATTTCATAATGCACGGTCTTAAATTTGTAGCTGGTTATTCACAACACTTTACAAACAAAATTTCATGTGCGTTTGCTCCGGTGGCAAAAAAGTTAAGTACTAACCAAAACTATACACTATCTACATTATGTGGTTTTGCACACAACGAAGATTTTATTAATCGTCTTATACCACACATTTTAGATAAAGAATATATTAATAAAAAATTAGTAGAAGCTGACCAATTAGCATTAAAATATACCAATGATATTGCAACAACAACCGGAAATCCTATTCTTGATGAATATTTCCGCCAAAGTTATTTAGATAACTTTTTGCGTGGTGGATATCCTATTGTTGTTTCCGGCAGTAATGATGATAAAGTACTTCACCTTTTCTCCCGAAAACATGGTGACCCTGAGAGAGATTATAATCAATTCTCTACTGCTGCCGAATTCTATTCTCAAGGTGATGGTAATTTTAGAGACGTTTTACAAAACAGACGATGTGATATTATTTTTCATCCAGAGATTAATGAATTTGACATCAGACAATTTTATTCATTAGTACAAATAGACGGCTATACACCTATGTACGTAAAAGCCTGCACCTTTTCTGTAATAAAAAAACACAAAGAGGACGTTTATAAATTTCTTGATGATACTGTATTACATGGAAAATCTAAAATAATTTCTGCACTTGAAGACAGATTCACGGCAGGCTCATTGGCAAATGTGATTCTTAGCAATAACATTTCAATCACTATTTCCATTGACGAGTTTCTCCATCGTATATTAGATTTTTGTCAGCAAAACTATGAATCATCTACAGAAAAAGTCGGAAACTACATTGACCAATGGGACTATTTATTAGATATGATATTATGTTATCAACGCATCTATCCAGAAAAGATAGAAGATTTAATATTCAAATCAAAGGTCTACAAATACTTCGATTCAGACCAAACAGTAAAACCCCGTAACGAAAAATATTTTTTCGACGGAAAAAAAGCAAGACAATTAGATGCTTTCTATGTAAATACAAAAAAATATGAATTAGGCTATAAAGCCGAGGATACGAACTGGCTGAAAACCAGTTCCGGTGAAATTTACTATACTAATTTAATAGAAAAGTTAATTGCCATTATTGTCAATAAAATCGCTCTACTTGATCCTTGCCAGATGGGTATTGAGATGGAAGCTAACCGTGCCGGCTGGAACGATGCCTGTAATGGTCTCCCTAGCCTCTTTGGCAGTGGTATGAGTGAAAATTTCGAAGTTGCACGTACTTGCCATTTTGTAAAAGATGTTTTAACAAAATATAGCAATCATACAATTACAGTTCCTGAAGAACTTTTTGAATTATATGCTAAAGTGAATGATTCCATTGCCACATGTAGTTCTGGTTTTGAGTTATGGGACGCTCTGGCTACAGCAAGAGAAACTTATCGTGACAAAACCTGTTACTCAATCAGTGGACAAACTGTCGCTATGGACATACCTGATTTCATCCATTCACTGGATATATATATAAATCTTTTATCTGATGGAGTAATAAAAGCAATGCAACTAGGCGACGGACTCTGTCCTACTTACTTTAGATATGTCGCAACTGATTATGAAATTATAAAAGAAAACCCAAATGGTTATCCAAATATTAAAGTAAACGCATTTCAGCCACAAAAAGTTGTAGACTTTTTAGAGGGACCTGCGAAACAAATTCGAAACTGTACCAATCCTTCAGAAGCTTCTCATATCTTAGACCAAGTAAAAGCCTCTGAACTATACGATAAAAAACTAAAAATGTACAAAACAAGTGCTCCTACAATTACTGAGGGACTTGAGTTCGGCCGTATTGCTGTTTTTACTCCCGGATGGCAGGAAAATGAATCCATTTTTCTTCATATGGAATACAAATTCCTGTTTTCACTGATTGAAAGTGGAATCTATGAACGTTTTTATGAAGAATTGACAAATGTGTTTGTTCCATTCTGCAATCCGGAAATATATGGTCGTTCCATATTAGAAAATTGCTCATTCATTGTCTCCTCCGCTAATCCAGATGAAACTTTACACGGACGAAATTTTGTTTCCAGGCTATCAGGTTCTAACTCAGAAGTTTTATACATTTGGACAGACATGTTTCTTGGTAAACATCCTTTTATTTATAAAGATAATCGCTTAGGTTTATCTCTTCGTCCAAAACTGTGCGGTGACTTGTTTGATCAAAATAATCGTATCACATATAATTTTTTATCAACTAACAAGGTTATCCTGCATAACCCTTTCAGAAAAAATACCTGGAATGCTCAAATCGAGAAAATTATTATTGATGGCGAAGAGTATTTCGGAGATACTGTATGGGGAGATGATGCTATAAAAGTACGTGATAAAAGAAATTCTGTTATTGATATCTATTATCAATAACCCTTCTAAATCATGACCACCCGTCAGGGTGGTCATGATTTATTTATTTTCTATTTCTTCTTTAACTTCTTAAACTGCATATACTTCACTTTGATACCTGCAAGGGCATCTTCTAATTTGATGTTATATGCCCCCTTGTCTAATTTTACTTTACAAAGTTTCTGTGTAATCCAGTTACCATCTGTATCTACTAATTCTCTCTCAATCACAGGAGCATTCAGTATAAAGTTGCAGATATTCATTGCTGCTCTTTGAAGCTCTCCTACTGTAAGTGTTCCTGCTTCCACAGAACTCTCTGTATTATCGCTGTTTAAGTTTACTTCTGCACCATTGTTGTTTACAATCATGTATACATCGTTCTGTGAGCGTACCATATCACGCGTATCCTGGTTAGATTCCTCTCCACCTTCTACAACGTCATTCATCTTTGCCCGCCAGTCTGTCATTACAATACCTTCATATCCCCACTCACCACGGAGTACTGTGGTACAAAGGTCATAATTGGATGCAGCCCAATGTCCATTAATTGGATTATAACTGGTCATCAATGCCATAACTGTCTTTTCTTTCACTGCCATCTCAAATGATTTCAAATAAATCTCTCTGATAGCACGCTCAGAACAAACAGCATCTATTTTAAATCTGTGTGCTTCCTGTCCATTTAATGCGAAGTGCTTGATTGTTCCCCATGCTCCACCGTCTTTAATACCTCCGGCAGATGCCACTGCCATCATACCTGAAAGGTATGGATCTTCTGAATAGTACTCAAAATTACGTCCATTTAATGGATGTCTGTGAATATTTACACCTGGTCCAAGTAATGTATCTACCTGATTTCTTCTTACCTCTTCACCTTCCATTGTGTAGAGTTTCCTGACTAGTTTATCATTCCATGAAGATGAAAGGGCTGTAGCGATTGGAAGCTGCACTGCTTTACCATCATAATGAAGTCCACTTGGTCCGTCTGCACAACAAGCAGCCGGAATACCATAACCAAACAATGCATCTGATATACCGCCAAAAGCAGAAGCTGTACCCTGTATTACCCGTGGGTTACTCAATCCTTCACCTCTGACAATCTGTGCCATTTCCTCTACGGAAAGCTGTGCTACAAATTCTTCCAGACTATTCTTTCCTGCCTGAACATCCTGAAGGGTAATTCCTTTATCGCCTGTAATCTCCATAGATTCTGGAAGATTTTCTTCTATTCTTTTTGCCATATCCACTGTTGGCTTCTGAGAAGGAACATATTCTTTCTCAAAAGTTCCATCTGCTTTCTGACTGCCTGGTCTTAAAATAGTCAAATTCTCATCATCCGGACAGCAGACCTCTGACAACTGTTCTACGACTTTCAATTCTTCTAACTGATAGGTATATACATTTTCTACATTTCTTACGCTGTTACCGACATAAATTACATAATCACCTGCTTCTAAAACATAACATGATTTATGTCCTGTAGCATTGCTGTCATCATAAGATGACATATCATCTATCGCAAACGCAATATCGATTACCTGGCTTTCTCCTGGTGCAAGCTTTTCAGTCTTTGCATAAGCGCAAAGTTCTTTTGCAGGCTTACCAAGATTACCCTGTGGAGCACTGTAATATACTTGAACAACTTCCTTACCGGAATATTTGTTTCCACTGTTTATTACTTTAACCTGAATCTTAATTTCATCGCCTTCTGCCTCTGCGGACAATGTCTCAATATCAAATGTAGTATATGAAATACCATATCCAAATTCGAACATTACCTTTTCAGGTGCAAAAGTTTCAAAATATCTGTATCCTACATAAATATCTTCCTGATAAAGGTTTGTGAGCGGATCACCAAAATTATCTGCTGATGGATAATCTTCTAAATTCTCTGCGATGGTATCCGGAAGTTTTCCACTTGGTGTTTCTTTGCCGGAAAGAACATCTACAACTGCATTACCGCCTTCCATTCCACCGGACCAGACATATGCAACTGCCTTAATCTTTCCATTGAACCGCGAATCATTCATCCACTTCATATCAATAATATTAGAAACATTCAAAACAACAACTACATCCTCAAATTCTTCCGTAATATTCTTAAGATTTGTAATCTCTTCCTTTGTCAAAAGATAACTTCCTTCACCATTATAGTTATCCTTATCCTCTCCTGCAGTACGGCCAATAATATATACCGCTTTGTTAGAGACTGCTGCCTGCTTTTTGGCATATTCTACAGTAATGTCCATATCTTTCTGGAACCATGGTTCGGCAGCCCAACCGCCTCCACCATTATCAAACGGATGGTCTTTCAGCCATTCTGCATAATCGTTTGCCAGTTCTTCATTTATATGTAAATCACTCTTCCCAAAACCTTCAATGATATTTGTAGCATATTCTACCTGAACAGCTCCTCCTGAACCGGTACCACTTCTGTAATATTCTAATTGTGGTCTGCCAAACACTGAAATTTTATCTTCTTTTGTAAATGGAAGTACACCATTCTCATTCTTTAATAATACGATACCTTCTACTGCTGCCTCACGGCTCTTTTCTGCAAATCCCTCTACTGGAATCCCTCTTAAACTATCGCTCATTATTATTATCCTCCAAAGTATATTGTTTCTTACTTATTTTAAATTATCTCTCTTATAAAATTAAAATGATATATTTTTTGGGGTTGGGTTTTATTATTTTTTGGACTTTTTTGTATTCTAACAACTTTCAGACATCATTTTAAATCATGACGACCCATAAAACAAAAAGACAAAAACCATCTAAAAAGTTTTTGTCTTTTTGTTATGTTAAAAATCTTCTAAAACTCATTACCTCATTGTGTAACTACCTGAATTACTTTTATTTCAGTTCCTGAATGTTTCACATATGTCCTGCCATCCTGCACTACATATCCCTCATTTTCAGAAATAATGTCTGCTTTCTTCCCGATTATTTGACCATTAACAGATACTTCTTTTGCTTCGGCTAAAATTACTGCCACTTCAAAATCATTCTCTCCTGTAATCTCAACAGTAAACATTTGATCCGTAATCCGCTTGCTAATCATGACTAATTTTGTGTTCTCATCTTTATATATCTGACTTGAGCGCTCTATTTCGGGTGGTGCAATCAATATACCTTTATATCTGTTTTCCAGCATATCCTCCATCAATTTTAGAGAAGCCCCTAAAGTTACAGGTATCACCGCTCCATCTCTTAAATATGCCGGAGAATAATCAAGTGGTGCAGCAACTTTCTGATATCCTTCTCCCTCAATTACTTCATCATTAAAGAGTGAATACCACCGTCCTGCAGGGAAATAAACATTCTTCGTATCCGCCTTTTCAAATACAGATGCAAACAAAATGTTGTCACAAAATACATATTGTTCTTCATTTCCTGCAGCTTCTTTACATTCTGGAAAAGCCAGAGCCATTGCCTGTGTCATTGGAATACCTGTTTTATGAGAATAAATGGCATAACTATAAATCATATCAAGAAGATTTTCTCTTAACCAATAGAATTTCTTAAACACTTCCTGAACCTTTTCACCATAATCCCAAGGAAGTTTCGTTGCATCCCCTCCGGTACGCATAATTGGCATAAATGTGCAAAACTGATACGCTCTTATATATACTTCATCCTCCGGTTTTTCTGAAAGACCTCCCATATCGGTTCCCCAAATAGAAAAACCACTCGCCGACAAACTTAATCCACCTACTATCTGTTGTTTTAATCCGTCAAAGCTATTCATCTGGTCTCCTGTCCATGTAC
>ERZ857480.46504-NODE-71893-length-15490-cov-46.9193_pt1 | contig 15490 bp, 13 predicted proteins | sample MGYA00519767_ERZ857480 | MGnify/ENA primary metagenome ERZ857480 (study PRJEB31778, sample SAMEA3449210) | human gut metagenome | biome: human gut; feature: human-associated habitat; material: faeces | place: United Kingdom | collected 2010/2012 ...
ATATGGACTATATGTTCTATATCAGAAAAATATATTAGTTCAGTACTGATTTCTACAGTTTTTTCAGTGACTGCTTCGGTTGTTATTTATATGATTGTTCTGTTAATAATGAAGAATCAGGCGGTAAAATTAGTTTTAGAGATACTTCATATCAAAAAATAATTTTGTTTTTTTTACACACGAAAATACAGCCGGTGGATGCTTCTAATCACATCATCATGGACTACTCAATCCATGATGCAATCGAGGCTGGTACGGGATGACCTATCACGAAGATGTCGCAGCCGTAAAGGACAGCTTCAAGAAGATGCTGGAGAATGGCGTGTACAAGGCTGATTTATTTGCAGACTTGTGATATACTGGGAGCGGTAGCTCCCTGCGCTGCTCGTAATAATCACACACCTCTTCGTGGTGAGCAGCAGGCAACGATCTTATGGTCGGCTGAGATGTGATAAATATTGAAGGAAAGTGATGTTTATGAAGCAAAGAGTAAAACAACTTGCAATAACTGAGAAATCAGTGAAAAAGAAAAAGATTGTTGCAGTAGTTATTATAATGTTTATTTTTTCGATAATAATTTTGGGGGTAGGAAGTAAATTAGTGTTCCAAAAAATTTGTGAACGAAGAGAAACAGCATGGCCAGATTTGGGAACAGCAGATGATGAGCAATATGAGTGGCTTACCGAAGCATATAAAATAAAGCAAAAAAATAATGAAAAAATTGTTATCTTGGCTTCTGATGGAACAAAGTTGGAAGGTCATTATTATGAGAGAAAGAAGAATGCTCCATTAGTAATCTTCTTTCATGGGTTTAGAGGTCATAGTTACGTGGATGGTGTGCCGATTTATAAAATTGCGCAGAAAGAAAAATGGAATGTTTTACTTGTTAGTATGCGTGCGCATGATGAAAGTGAAGGAAATATTTTTACATTGGGAGTGAAGGAACGTTATGATTGTGTAGATTGGGCTAATTGGGCTGCAAAACATTTTGGAAGAGAAACACCGATATTTCTTATGGGAATTTCAATGGGTGGAGCAGTGGTCACAATGAGTAGTGATTTGGATTTTCCAGATTCTGTTTGTGGAATTATTGAAGATAGTGGATTTACAACATCAACAAAAATGTTAGAGTTAAATTGTAAGAGCCATTTGCCTAAAGGAATGCCAGTAGAGGTATTCAAAATTTTTGCAGATGTGGGAATAAAGCTTTGGGGAGGATTTAATTTAAAAGAGGCTGATGCTTGTAAGTCGGTATCACAGACAAAAATTCCGATTTTAATTATTCATGGTGATAAGGATAACTTGGCACCATTATATATGGCAAAAGAAATTTATAATAGTTGTAAAAGCAGTAAAGAAATTTATATAGTTCATGGTGCAGGACATGCAGAGAATTATAAAAAAGATCCAGAGGGATATGAAAAGATAATAACGACGTTTATTAAAGAAAGAGTGCCATAAATGTAAGCGCTTAATTTTTAGGTATGATAGAAAAATCCCCGACTACTTTTCAGTAGCCGGAGCACCTTGACAATTTTACATCAAATCGTATAAAATGCACTGTATATACTCATGTATATGGGTTAGCAATGATTAATTTAAAGCGATAATATTGCGTAATATATGGTAGCACACGATATGGTGTAGTTTTGGAGGAAAAATAAGCAGAATGACATATAAATAATGTATAATATTGAGCTGATAATACTATACATATTGGCGAATGTGTCAAAAATTGTAAATAAAACCTATTCATTGACAATGAATAAAAAAAAGGTGAAAATAAGGCATTGGAAAACCCAATTAGATACAACAAAAGATACGCTAATCCGAATAAATATACAAAAAACAAAACAGACTAAAAATATTCGGGGGGGGTACAAAGGTACCCCCCTCGGAGTGGGTATAGGGGAAATAAAGATACATAAGGAGAATTTGGAAAGAATGTACAGAAAGAAAGGCAGAGAATGGACAAAGCATATAGACTTTATGTTTATAGATATCGCATGCATTGTTATAGCATTTTTTATTTCATATGTGATACGCTTCGGCTTTAATAACCCATATGTGGATAAGGACTACCGTATACTGGGTGTAGCATTCATTCTGATAGATTTCTGTGTGGAGATAATGGAAGACTCATTCAAGAATGCCCTAAAACGCGGATATCTGGATGAATTCATATCGACCTGCAAGCACGTAGTGCTTGTGTTTATGGTGACAGCGCTATTTCTGTTCACCACACAGATGGCTGATATATACTCGCGATTATCATTTTATATCATGTTTCCAATCTATGTGGCAATAACATATGTAGCAAGACTAGCGCTCAAGAGCTTCCTTAAGAAAAATGACTTTGCAGCATCTATGAAATCACTGTTTGTCATAGCACCTGATACAATACTTCGTGATACACTGCGCACAGTGGAGAAAAGCTGTATAGGCTATACAAAGATAGTAGCAGCTTCACTGGATACAGACATGAAGGGTGAGACTATATGCGGCATACCGATAGTTGCAAATCACGATGGCATAGTAGACTATGCGTGCGATGAATGGGTGGATGAGGTGCTCATTCCGCCTTGCAGCGAGGATGAATATCCTGAAAAAATGGCAGATATATTCCTAGAGATGGGAATTGCAGTACATACAGGAATAGCAAAAAACGGTACAGCCCATGGTGGCTACAAGCAGATAGAAAAGATAGGCGACTACACAGTAGTTACATCAAGCGAGAACTATGCAAATCCCAGCGCACTTCTGGTAAAGAGGGGCATGGATATAGTCGGAGGACTGGTGGGCTGCCTGTTCACACTTATCATCATGATATTTGTGGGACCGGCGATATACATAGCATCGCCGGGACCGATATTCTTCTCACAGGAGAGAGTCGGCAGAAACGGCAGAAAGTTCAAGATGTATAAATTCCGCAGTATGTATATGGATGCCGAGGAGCGAAAGAAGGAGCTTGCGGCACAGAATAAAGTGGGCGACGGAATGATGTTCAAGATGGACTTTGACCCGAGAATCATAGGCAATAAGGTGCTGCCAAACGGAAAGAAGAAAACCGGAATCGGGCAGTTCATCAGGAAAACAAGCCTGGATGAATTCCCACAATTCTTCAATATACTAGTGGGAGATATGAGTCTGGTAGGCACCAGACCACCGACACTCGATGAGTGGGAGAAGTATGAGCCACACCATAGAGCCAGAATGTCATTCAGACCGGGACTGACCGGGCTGTGGCAGGTGAGCGGCAGGAGCAATATCACGGACTTTGAGGAAGTGGTGAAGCTGGATACCCAGTATATTAGGGAGTGGAGTGTTAAGGAAGATATGAAGATTCTCTTTAAGACAATTACAGGCGTATTAAAGAGTGATGGAGCAGTTTAAAAGACGTGAACAGACGAAAGAGTAAGCATAAAGAAAAACTTAATATTGCTATGTTTGGACAAAAAAGAATTCCATCAAGAGAAGGCGGAGTTGAGATAGTAGTTGAAGAACTTTGTACAAGGATGGTTGCACAAGGGCATAATGTGACTTGCTACAACAGAGGTGGTCATCATGTGAGTGGTTCTGAATATGATTCAAAACGACTTAAAGAATATAAAGGAATTAGGCTTAAAACAGTCCCAACAATAGAGAAAAAAGGTCTTGCAGCTGTATCATCATCATTTTTTGCAGCATTATGTTGTGCTTTTGGCCGGTATGACATTGTTCATATTCATGCAGAGGGACCGGCATTTTTCGCGTGGTTGCCAAAACTATTTGGTAAAAAAGTGATTGTAACAATTCATGGATTGGATTGGCAACGTGAAAAATGGAAAAGTGGATTTGGTTCAAAATTTATTCATCAGGGTGAAAAGAATGCTGTGAAGTATGCGGATGAAATTATTGTGCTGAGTAAAGGCGTTCAAGATTATTTTGAGAAAGATTATGGAAGAAAAACAGTTTTCATTCCAAATGGAGTGAATAGACCAAAAATCCAAGAAGCTGAGTTAATTACAGAAAAATATGGTTTGGAAAAAGATTCTTACATATTGTTTTTAGGACGATTAGTTCCGGAAAAGGGGATTAGATATTTGGTTGAGGCATTTAAGAATGTTAAGACTGATAAGAAGCTGGTAATAGCAGGTGGCTCAAGTGATACAGATTCATTTATGAATGAATTAAAAGATTCAGCAAAAGATGATGACAGGATTATTTTTACAGGATTTGTTCAGGGGCAGATATTGAAGGAACTATATAGTAATGCTTATGTATATACGTTACCTTCAGATTTGGAAGGAATGCCACTGAGTCTTTTAGAAGCTATGAGCTATAGGAATTGTTGTCTAGTTTCGAATATCCAAGAGTGTGCAGAGGTTGTGGAAGATAGGGCATTGATTTTCAAAAAGTCAGATGTAGAGGACTTGCAAGAAAAACTGCAAGAGGCCTGTGACCATCCTGAAATGGTTATGAAAATGAAGAATCAGGCAGTTGATTTTATCTGCGAGAAATATAACTGGGATGAAGTTGTAAAGGAAACGATGAAACTGTACAGGAGATAATAATAGATGAGAGTATTGATAATAAATAAATTTCTATATCCAAACGGTGGATCAGAAACCTACATATTTAAGCTGGGTGAGGCACTGGAGCAGCACGGACATGAGGTTCAGTACTTCGGTATGGAGCATGAAGGCCGCTGCGTAGGTAACCGGGTCAATGCTTATACATCTGATATGGACTTCCACGGTGGCAGCAAACTGAGCAAGCTGACCTACCCGATCAAAACTATCTACAGCAAGGAAGCAAGAGTGCAGCTGCGGAAAGTTCTGGACGACTTCAAGCCGGATGTCTGTCACCTGAACAATTTTAACTACCAGCTGACACCTTCCATCATTCTGGAAATCGTGAAGTGGCGCAAGGAGACCGGAAGAGATTGTAAGATCATCTTCACGGCACATGACTACCAGCTGGTCTGCCCGAACCACATGCTGAACAATCCGAACACTCACCAGAACTGTGAGAAGTGCCTCGGCGGCCATTTCGTGAACTGCATGAAAGGCAAGTGCATCCACGGCTCCACGGCGAAATCTGCTATCGGTATGATGGAAGCCGAATTCTGGAAGTGGAAGGGCACCTATAAGTACATTGACACCATGATCTGCTGCTCGGAGTTCATGAAGAGCAAGATGGACAGCAACCCGCTGTTTACGACGAAGACCGTGGCAATGCACAACTTCATCGATAAGGTGGAGTGGAAGGAAACGGAAAAGAAGGACTACGTCCTCTACTTCGGCCGCTTCTCTGAAGAAAAGGGCATTGGCACACTCATCAAGGTCTGCAAGGAACTGTCGGATGTACAGTTCATCTTCGCCGGTACCGGTCCTCTGGAAGAGACAGTAAACGGTATTAAGAACATCAAGAACGTTGGTTTCCAGAAAGGCGAAGCACTGGAAAAGCTCATCCGTGAGGCACGGTTCTCCATTTACCCTTCTGAGTGGTATGAGAACTGCCCGTTCTCCGTGATGGAATCCCAGATGTATGGCACACCGGTGCTGGGAGCAGACATTGGTGGTATCCCGGAACTGATTCAGGTTGGCAAGACCGGCGAGCTGTTTGAGAGCGGTAACGGGAAAGATTTGAAAGAAAAGATAGAAAAGCTCTGGGGTGATAAGAAGCTGTGTGAAGCATATAGCAAGAACTGTAAGAACATCAGCTTCGATACCATTGATGAGTATTACGAGAAAATTATGAAGGTGTATCAGTAAGAGAGGAGGACAGGCCGATGGTTTATATGCTGTTTGATAACCCGGCGGATAAACAGAATATGACATTTCTGAACGACTATGAAACAGCCAAGATTCGGCAGATTTATCCTCCACAGAAATGTAATTCCACCAAAGAAATGCTGGCAGCTTGCAAGGATATGATTAAGAAGTCAGCGGATGGTGACACTATCATCTGCTGGTACGATTTCATGGCAGTTTTGTGCTGGTGGTTGTGTAAAGTACAGTTTAAAAATAGAAAGATTATTGCGCTGAATATTCTGCTCAAAGATAAAGCAAATGCAAAAAATAAGCTGGCAAAGTTTTTATATAAGCCAATGCTGAAATCAAAAAAGGTTCAAGCAACGGTGACTTCTAAGAAGTACGGTGAGCATTTGAACGAAATGCTAGGAATTCATAAGAGGTACACGCTGCTGCATGACACCTATCATGGTGGTTACAGCATTAAATATGAAGGAAAAGTTAATTCGAATACCGTGTTCTGCGGCGGCCGGAACGGTCGCGACTGGGAGTTTCTGATTAGAATTGCACAGGCGATGCCGGAAGTTACATTCAACTGTGTTATGCCGAAGGATAAGTATCAAGAGTACAAAGAGAACTTCGGCAAAAACATGGTGGTGAAGTCTGATATTCCTGAGCAGGAATTCCTTGGGTTCATGTGTCAGTCACAGCTGGTAGTTACGCCGTTGGATACGGAAGCTCCGGCTGGATTGATCGCTTTTTACCAGGCAGCCGCCAATGGGAAGATGGCAATTACGTCAGATACGGTAACTACACAGGAGTATTTCGCCGATGGCAGAGGTGCTTTATGTAGTAAGGATGTAGAAGATTGGAAAAATAAAATTCGGTACTACTTACAGCATAGAGAAGAAGCCGATGTTAGTGCGGCAAAGTTTAAGAGTTTCCTTGAAAGTGAGTGTTCAGAGGAAAAATATGCAAAGACATTGAGGGGGATGCTTGCGGGATGAAAGAAAGATATGAAGGAATAGATGGTCTGAAGGCATATGCCATATTGGGAATTGCGCTGATGCACATTCTGGCAAATGGAAATTTCGGTTTGAATGGGTTTGTGTTCCAGAAGCTAATACCATCATTCACAAACCTTGTTTTCCTTTTTATGATGGTCAGTGGATTTGGTATGTGCTGTGGCTACTACCAGAAAATTATTGACCAGAAGATTAGCGTGGAGGATTTCTACAAGAAACGGTACATCAAAATATGGCCGTATTTTGCACTGCTTTGTGCGTTAGACTTTGTGATTTCACCAAGCAAGGAATCCTTGTTTGAGGTTTTCGCAAACTTGACTTTATGTCAGGGACTTCTGCCGAATATGCGTATCGAGGTTATTGGCGTTAGCTGGACGCTGGCAGTGATTTTTGTGTTTTACTTGCTGTTTCCGTTTTTCTGCTTCCTGCTGGAAAACAAGAAACGCGCATGGTTGGCATTTATCTGCGCTGCAATCTATAACTTTGTGTGCAGTACATATTTCTTTGATGAAAGCCACATTGCAGATAGAGTGGCAGTGAATTTTAGTGCAAGGACAAACATTCTGTACTGTGCAATCTATTTTATCGCCGGGGGCCTGATTTTCCACTATCGGAAGGAACTGGCCGAGTTTGCATCAAAGTACAAGGTCATCGCCGGAGCAATTCTGCTAATTGCCACAGTTGCGTATTTTACATTAGGTGGTTCTACGCTCACAATGTTGTTCTTCTGTGTGGTAGCGCTGGTCTATACCCTCGGATGCAATCGGGGGGGGGTACTGGTCAATCCAGTCGCCAAGTTTCTTGGTGGTATCTGCTTCGAGATTTACCTGTGCCACATGTTAATTTATCGTGTGCTTGAAAAATTGCACATTGTTCATCTATTTGGAAACGGTCTGCTGGCATATATTTTCACAGCTGTTGCAGTCATCTGCTGTTCAGTTGTGTTCTCGGTATGTGCCAAGTGGTTCTTAAATAAAGTCGAAACATTCTTAAAAGAGAGAGTAAACAATAGGAGAGTTAATCATGTCTGAAGAAAAGAAATTAAATGGTACTGTCATCGTCACTTATCGTTGCAACGCTCGTTGCTCTATGTGCAACCGATATAAAGCACCTTCCAAGCCGGAAGAAGAAATCAGCATCGAGACCATCAAGAAGCTGCCGAAGATGTACTTCACCAACATCACCGGCGGTGAGCCGTTCATCCGCACGGATCTGAAAGATATTGTGCGCGAACTGTATAAGAAGTCTGACCGTATCGTTATTTCCACGAATGGTTTCTTCACGGATCGTATCGTTGAACTTTGTAAAGAATTCCCTCAGATTGGTATTCGTATCTCTATAGAGGGTCTGGAGCAGACCAACAATGAGATCCGTGGTCTACAAAACGGCTACCAGCGAGGTTATACTACATTAAAGAAATTACGTGAAATGGGAATGAAAGATGTTGGGTTTGGTATGACTGTTCAAGATAAGAATGCACCAGACTTAGTCCCTTTATATAAGATTTCTAATGAAATGGGCATGGAATTTGCAACTGCATCTTTACATAACAGTTTCTACTTCGTTGAAGCAAAGAATATTATTCATGACCGTCCAATGGTAGCAAAGAACTTTGAAAACTTAGTAAATGAATTATTACGTAGTAATAGTCCTAAAAAGTGGTTCCGTGCTTACTTTAACCATGGTTTAATTAACTATATTTATGGTCAAAAACGTTTATTACCTTGTGATATGAGTTTTGATACGTTCTTTATTGATCCATATGGTGATGTTATGCCATGTAATGGTACTAAGGATAAAGAAGTTATGGGTAACCTTAACAACCAGTCTTGGGACGAATTATGGAATAGTCCAGAAGCTGAAAAGGTTCGTTCAAAAGTACGTTGTTGTGACCGTGACTGCTGGATGATTGGTAGTGTAAGTCCTGCTATGCATAAGTATATCTGGAAACCTGCTACTTGGGTATTAGTGCATAAGTTTAAAGCTTTATTCTCTAAACATCCTTATAGCATGTATGAATTAAAGGTTTGTCGTGATTATCGTGATGGTAAAGTAACTAAAGAAGATCTAGATAAGTGTAGTACTTGTGATATGAACTGTGTAATTAATAACGGTTTAAGTGAAGCATCTAAAGAACAGTTAAAGCATAAGTCTGGTGAAGAAATTGTAGATGCTGATATTGCACAGCAGATGGAGAAGAAGTAATGATAAAGGCAGCGGTAAAATCCTTCATTGGAAAAATTCAAGCAAAGAGGTTTCAGGTGCAGGCAGGAAAAAATGTCTATATTGGAAAGCATTGTGCTCTAAAAGGAAAAAGCAATATTGTCTTAGATGATGGTGTTACTGTACGCCCATATACCCAAATTTGGTCGGGGGGGGGTACGGTAAGAATCGGCAATGGATCTGAAATTGGTGAGAGATGCAGGATTTCTATTGCTAACTATCTGGAAATCGGGGAAAAAGTTCTCCTTTCGCCCAATGTGTACATAACCGATTGTGATCATGAGTATCGCAATATAGATGTTCCTGTGATTGATCAAGGAATTGTACAAAGAGGTCAGAAAGTATCCATTGGAGAAGGTTCTTACATTGGAATCAATGCGGTGATCGTAGGTAATGTGAAGATAGGTAAGCATTGCGTGATTGGAGCTAATTCGATTGTTAATAAAGATATTCCGGATTTCTGTGTTGCTGTTGGATGTCCTGTAAAAATAATAAAAAGCTATAACGAAAATGGATGGTGCAGGCTTAGAGAATCCTGATGTGTAACAAGCGGCTAGGTATATGCCTGTCTATTGGAAACAGGAGAATTAAATGAACAAGGAATATATTAAAGAATTTGGAGTTAGAATTTTTGTAATAGCAGGTTTTACTAGAGTTTTACGAAAATTAAAACTGAATCATGCAGTAAAATCCTATGAGAGATTTAAATATGATTCTATAATTCGTTGGTTGGATAAACGATATGGAGAAGAGGCAGATAAAGCAATCGCGGGATACACAAGCCACTGCAAAATTCAAGCGGATTCCCCAATATGGATTTTTTGGTGGCAAGGAGAAGAAACTATGCCGCCAGTTGTAAGAAGCTGCTATAAGAGTGTTCTAAAAAATGCTGAAAAGCATCCTGTGATACTGATTACAGAGAATAATATCACGGAATATGTGGATATTCCGCAGTATATCTATGAAAAAATAAGAGAAAAGAAAATGACGCTGACTCATTTTTCTGATATCTTGCGGGAAAACCTTTTATATAAGCATGGTGGCATTTGGATGGATGCTACTATCTATATGACAGCACCATTTTCAAAAGAAATGTACGAATATGAATATTATTCTATAAAAGGTGCATTTGAAGAATGGGAGTGGACGGGGTTCTTTCAAGCAGCAGGAAAAGGAAGCATATTTGCAAAGGCGGTAAGTTATTTGTTCAACTGTTATTGGAAAGAACATGATTGTTTGATTAGCTATCTGTTGATTGACTGTTTCCTGGCGGTGGCACGAAGGCATAGTTCTGTTATTGATGAGATGGTCAATGACTTGCCGCAGAAGGATTCTAGTATCTTTGTGTTGAATGATCAGTATTTGGATGAAACATATAATGAAAACACATTTGAGAAGTTGAAAGGGAAGAGTAATATTCACAAGTTGTCTTATAAGTATCCACATTCTGAAGAAAGCGGTGGAGAGAAAACATTTTGGGGATATTTGGTTGAGGAAGGAAAATAATTAAAATGAAAAAAAAACTGTTATTTGTAATGATGCATTTACATATGGGTGGTGCAGAGAGAAGCCTTGTGAATCTGCTAAGTGAAATCGATTACAGCCAGTATGAAATAGATTTACTTCTGATAAAAAAAGAAGGTGACTTGATTCGGCAGCTGCCCCAAGAAGTACATCTGTTGGAAACGCCGTATGAGTTGAAGGCAGTATACAGTAACTCGATAGACGGAATCCGGGGCGTGAAATATTTTTTAGCACGAGGAATGTCTGTTGTTTGCTCCAATATCTGGAGTAAAATTCATACTTGTGACGTGACAGCGATTCGGTGGAAGCAGTTCTATAAAAGACTTATTCCGCAATTTGAAAAAAAATATGATGTAGCAATCGCATATTTAACTGGTCCCAGTATGTATTATGTCGCAGACAAAGTGAATGCTGATAAAAAAATTGTATTTTATCATAGCGATTATATAGCATCTAATGCGATGGTTAATCAACCAACTGATTTGCCATATTTTGAGAAGTTTGATTTAATTCCGACGATTTCAGAAAAATGCAGGGATTCATTGAGAGCAGTTTTTCCGAAAATGGAAAGTAAATTCGTGGTTATTCCAAATATAACATCGACCAGACTCATTAAAATGCGTGCAGACGAAAATTATCCAACTGAGTATGAAGGAATGCATAATATTATCTGTTCTGTTGGAAGACTGAGTTCAGAAAAAGGGTTTGACTTGGCAGCACAAGCTGCGGCGGTTCTAAAAAGAAAAGGAATAAACTTCTTTTGGTGTATTGTTGGAGATGGCAATGAGAGGAAAAAATTGCAAGAGATAATTAAGAATAATGGCTTAGAAGGTAACTTTGTTTTGCTTGGAGTTCGTGATAATCCATATCCCTATATAAAAAATGCTGATGTAATTGTTCAACCATCTCGATTTGAGGGAAAATCGATGGTACTTGATGAAGCAAAAATATTGGCAAAACCTATTGTGGCAACAGCATATACAACTGTGAGAGATCAATTAAATGATAAAGAAGGGATAGTTATAGGAATGACACCTGAAGAAATTGCAGAAGGTGTTCAAAAAATGTTGAAAAATGAAGGATTAAGAAATGAAATTTCAGACTATTTACGACAGAAAAATTATGGAAATATAGAAGAAATGAAAAAATTTTATGATTCGTTGGAGTGAGAAAGGAGTAAAATGACAGAGTTCTCAATTATTGTACCTGTTTATCAGGCACATCAATACTTGGAACGGTTAATAACAAGTATATTGGCCCAAAGTTATGAAAAATATGAATTACTGCTTGTGGATGATGGCTCATCAGATGGAAGTGAGAAAATTTGCGATAAGTTCAGCACAAAATATAAACAAATTAAAACAATTCATAAAGAAAATGGTGGAGTTTCATCTGCTAGAAACTGTGGAATTGAAAATGCAAAAGGAAATTATATAATATTTTTGGATGCAGATGATTATATTGATCATGATTTTTTAGTTGACGCTTCGAGAACTATTGAAAAGCACCAAGCAGATATTTTTGTCTATGGATATTATGCTGAGTCAGAAAAGATGTTGATAGAATTTTTGCCTAGTTTAAGTGGAATTTATGATAAAGCAATATTTTCAGAGATGATTCCTACATTTATTCAGGACGAAGCTTTTAATTCTGTATGGAACAAAGTGTTTAGTGCTAGGATAATAAATGATAATAATTTGAGATTTTGCTCCCAAAAAATTGCTGAAGATGGGATTTTTGTATGTCAATATCTTCAAAGTGTATCAACAATTTACTTTTCTAATAAATCATATTACCATTATTGCCAAAACGAAAATTCTGCGGTACATAAGTTTTGCGAATGCCGATGGGAAAATGAAAAAAACTATTTACATGAAGTTGAAAAATATATGAGTGCCATTGCACCAAATGATGTGAAGAGTGTGATGGGGATAAAATACAGAAATGCCATTTTATTTGAAGTATATAATTTGGTTGACTCTCCGTATTCGTGTAGGAATTGTGTAAGCCTATTGAAGAAATATCTAATAGAATGTTATGATTGCATTAATTGGAAAACAAAAAATCAAGAGTTTAAATTCAGAACGCAGATTTGGTTGTTGAAACATAATTGTATTGGAATTGTTGTATTGTTGTTACGTATTCGACGGAGTTGGAAGGGGTGAAACAAAAACAGTATGGAAATTTCTTTAAAAAAATTCAATGTAACAAAATCGGCGATTTTTACATATCTTGTTTTTTTTGTTTTTACGACATCTGAAATTATGCAAATGGCACCGATGCTAAATAATGTTGTAAATATTATTAGGTGTATTATTTTTCTGATTTTCATATGGAATTATATTGCAGGAGAAAAAAGTGCGTATGTCAATTTGGTTGTTTTGTGGCAACTTTTTTATTTGATTTCTTCAGTGGCAAATAATAATTTCTCGATTTCAGTCATATTTTATTTAATAAATTTCATTACTATTGCATTATTTGTAAAGGAAAATATAGAGCATGGAAGTTTGCGCTTTTTACGAATAGGGAGAAATTGGTTCTTGTTTCTTCTTATTATCAACTTGTTTCAAGTTTTGTTTTTAGTACCTTACAAAACTGAGACAGGGGATGTATATGTTTTGGGGTTGCGTGTTACATTTACACTATACTGCTATGTTACCATTTTTTTCTCGATAGCATATGATTATTACAAAAAAGAAAATTACAGAATTTCAGGAACAACACTATTTTCGATTGTACTAGCAGTGATAACGTTGCTAACGCAAATGGTTGCGACTGGATTGATTGGATTATTAGCAATATTCATTGCTTACAGTATTTTAAAAAAAGAAAAGAATTATTGGCTTTTGATTCTTATTGCAATACTTGCTACATATGGAACTGTATTTCAAGCTGATTATATTCAGGTGTTTGGCTCATTTTTTAAAATATTTGGCAAAGATTTAACGTTTTCTTCTAGGACATATATATGGAAACGTGCCCTTGAGTTGATTCCGTTAAAAATGTTTATGGGATATGGAAAAACAGACTTTTTTATTCCTGCCTTTGGAGGAGTTGATCACCCAGCACATAACGAAGTATTGAATGTACTGTATAGAGGAGGATTATGCTCATTTGTTTTTATTTTTAGTGCATTTATTTTGATTGTGAAATCTAGTATAGGAAAGACACCATGGAATAGAGTCTGTATGGCATTGCTGTTTGGTATGGTAATTGTTATGATTACGGAAATTCTATCTGCGCAAAATAGTTATCACTTTATTCTTTCGTTGTGTTATTTTATTAATACTGTTTGGAATGATAAAGAAAAAACCATATCAATATAGCTATGTAGTAAAAGCATTGAGTTGACAATGCTAAAATTATTTATATATAAAGGTGATTATGAGAGAAAAAAGCTTAAAAGCAAATGCTGTTTTAAATGTTATCAGGATTGTTTCGTCAATTTTACTTCCAATGATAAGCTATCCATATATTTCAAGAGTTTTGGGACCGGCACAACTTGGAAAAGTGGATTTTGCTATATCAATTATTAACTATTTCAGTATTATAGCAAGCTTAGGAATTCCAAGTTATGGCATTATATGCTGCTCAAAAGTAAGAAATAATAAAGACGAATTAAAAAAGACAGTGATTGAACTGTTGATGATTAATTTTGTGCTGACGTTGATAGCTTATATTTCCTTACTTTTTTGTATATTTTTTGTTCCGGCGTTTCACACAAGGCAAAAAGAAATATTGATATACGCTGTTACGATTTTGGGCACAACAATAGGAATAGATTGGTTGTATTCCGCACTAGAAGATTTTCGCTATATTACAATTCGGTCTATTATATTTAAAGTGATTTCGGTCGTTTTAATGCTGTTGCTTGTAAGAAATCAAGAGGATTATATTTTATACGAATGCATTTTAGTGCTTGCGACTGTTGGGTCAAATATCTTGAATTTTGTACACGCAAGAAAATATATAGTTATGTCACAACTGAAAAATATGCAAATTAAACGTCATATAGTTCCGATTTTCATGTTTGCAGCTGCATCAATTGCGGGAACTATTAATGCAAATACTGATACAGCTATGCTTGGATTTTTAAAGAGTGATTATGATGTTGGATTGTATAGTTTTTCTATTAAATTTAAGAATTTATTAATAAGTATCAATAATGCTGCTCTGACAGTTATGGTTCCAAGGTTATCATTTTATGCTGGTCAGCATAAAATGATAGAATTTAGAGAACTGCTTAAAAAGGCAGCGGATTCTGTAATGGCAATCGCATGTGGTATTCCAATCTTTTTCTGCATATTTGCTCCGGAAACTGTGTTGATTCTTGGAGGAAAAGAATATTTAGTGGCGTGTCCAACGATGATTGTTCTAAATTTATGCGTTATTGTACTTGGTATGACGTGGGTTATGGGTGTCGGAGTATTGCAGACCCTTGGAAGGCAAAATTTATATGCTAAAACCATGTGGATGGCGGTTGTTATTAATGTAAGTGTTAATTTCGCCTTGATTCCGAAATTAGGATCGTTGGGAGCAGCAATTGCAACGCTCTTTACAGAAATTTTCAATGCGGTTATGTTTTATTGGTATAGTCGAGACGTTATCAAAAATAGTATTCGCTGGATATCATATTTAAAACTTTTGATAATTGCGATTGCTGCCTCATCGTTGGCAAAATGGCTGGTTTCTTTCATTGATTTCAACTTGATCGTAAAAATGGCCTTGGCAGGATGTGTATTTGGCCTTATTTATGTGGTATTTGTTATTATGCTACTTAGGAGCGTGCAAGATATGGCTAAACAGGTTTTGATTAAACTGATAAAATGATTGTTTACTTTTAAGTCTAGAATATTACACGACGTATGATTAGCGCCTATTAGGAAAACACACTGTCAAAGGGGTTCGTAGCGGGGGTTAGCCCGCTACTGCGGTATCTTCCGTAGTGTTGATTTCAATGTACTCGGCAATCTTGCGGAGTTC
>ERZ857480.92605-NODE-143692-length-15400-cov-10.1289_pt1 | contig 15400 bp, 10 predicted proteins | sample MGYA00519767_ERZ857480 | MGnify/ENA primary metagenome ERZ857480 (study PRJEB31778, sample SAMEA3449210) | human gut metagenome | biome: human gut; feature: human-associated habitat; material: faeces | place: United Kingdom | collected 2010/2012 ...
GCTAGCTTTTTTGTGCTTCGACTTCTGCTTTAGGATTGTCAAGGGCGTGTAGCCCTTGGCCCGTTGCGGGGTGGGTGGAGTCCAGAGGTAGGGAGGGGGGAGTCGGAACACCCCTCCCTGCCTCTGGCCCAGCGGAGCGTCCCTGCACGCTGAAGGCAAGCAGAAAGTTACCCCGCAAAGCTTCCCTCCCCGAGGGAGCTGGCAAAACCGTCAGATTTTGACTGAGGGAGTAAAATTTCCCCTCCCCTGCAATGATTCCCCCCGCTCAACCGTATGCAGTATGGAAAAGGTGTCGAAATTTTGTCCGGCGGCAGAGGGGAGGATGGCAGGCAGACTGCCGGTTTTGGGGCGGAAAAATTGTGCGTTTTGCAGATTTTGACAAAACTTTCGCAAAAAGATTCGCCGCCCCGCTATTGAAAGCACACGCCTTGCGTGTATAATAGGAATGTTAGGAACCCATTGCCCCCAAAGAGGGAGGAACTGTTGCGCCGGGCGGTGCGGCAGAGAAACGGTAGGATAAGATGGAAAAATTCAGTGTCAAAAAACCATTTACGGTGCTGGTTGCAGTCATCATGGTGCTGATGCTCGGCTTTGTGTCGGTCACCAAGATGAAAACGAACCTGCTGCCGGATGTCAGCACCCCGTACCTGATGGTGGTCACCGTGTATCCCGGCGCCAGCCCGGAGCGTGTGGAGAGCGAAGTCTCGGACGTGCTGCAAAACGCGCTTACGGTGCCCGGTGTGGAAAAGATCACCGCCACCTCGGCTGAAAACTACAGCCTGCTGCTGATGAAGTTTGTGGACGACACGGACATGAACAGCGCACTGGTGCAGGTGTCCAACAAGCTGGATCAGGCCAAGAGCGACCTGCCGGATACCGCCCTGACCCCTTCTGTGATACAGTACAGCATGAACATGAACGCCTTTATGACCGTGGCTGTCAGCCGCGAGGGCAGTTCGGTGTACGAGCTTTCTGACTTCATCAAGAACACCATGACCCCCTACGTCCAGCGCAAGGGCGGCGTGTCCAGCGTATCTGCCAGCGGCCTTGTGGAGCAGCTGGTGCAGGTGCAGCTGAATCAGGAAAAGGTGGATGACATCAACGAAAAGTTGATGGAACTCATCGACACCCAGCTGGAAGCGGCACATACCCAGCTGGAAGAGGCCGAGGCCAAGATCAAGGCCGGCCGCGCAGAATACGATAAGCAGTTCAAAAACTTCGGCAATACCGTGTCCAACACGGTCATGGGCACCCTGAGCTCTGATGTTGGCAGCGCCGTAGAGGTGGTGCGCAAACAGGCCGAAGCGCTGCTGCAAAGCGTCAACAACCTGATCGCCGTGGTCAAGGAGCCTGAGGTGCAGCAGGCCCTCATCGAGGTGCAGGCCGGTTTGCAGCGGGTGCTGGACAAGTTCAACAGCACCGGTATGCGGGATATCGACTCTCTGATCGAGATCGTGTCCGAGCTGCGCGATATCACGGATAAGCTTTCCTCTGCTTTGCAGACCCTGCAGAACCGCATCAACACCGAGACCGGCACGCAGGGCGAGGGCGCCGAGGATCTGGTAGACGAGCTGCAATTGCAGGACAGCCTGAACGTCATCTATAAGACGCTGGAGGACACCATCAAGGCCATGGACAACGTGCCCGGCATGATGACCGAGTTCTCCAACGCACTGGGCAGCTTTACCCAGCAGCAGCTGGCTGCCTATATGCAGTTTACCGAAGCCCGCGAGCAGCTGAACGAGTACGAAAAGCAGCTTAGCGAGGCCAAGACCCAGTACGAGGCCGCCAGGGAAAAGGCGCTTGCCAGCGCCGATGTGACCAAGCAGCTGGATATCAAGACCCTTGCCAGCCTCATCTACGCCCAGAACTTCTCCATGCCCGCCGGTTACGTCAAGGACGAAAGCGGCGAGTCGTGGCTGCTGAAGGTGGGCGAGGAATACGACAGCGTGGAGGATATCCGCGGTGCACTGCTGCTCCATGTGGAGGGCTACGGCGACGTGCGCCTTTCCGACGTGGCAGACGTGGAGATCATCGACAACGCCGCCGACAGCTACACCCGCCTGAACGGCGAGCAGGCTTCGGTGCTGAAAATTTACAAGGACGACAGTTCCAGCGCAGGTGACGTATCTGCCAACTGTCTGGATGCTTTCAAGGAGCTGGAAGCCCAGTACGATGGTCTGCATATTGTGGTGCTGTCCAATCAGGGCAACTACATCAGCATCCTGATCAAGAGCATCCTCACCAGTATGCTGGTGGGTGCCGCACTGGCCGTCGTCGTGCTGGCCATCTTCCTGAAGGACGTCAAGCCCACGCTGGTGGTCGGCGTCAGTATCCCCCTGTCGGTGCTGTGCGCCGTGGTGCTGATGTACTTCACCGGGCTGGACCTGAACGTTATGACGCTGGCCGGCCTGTCGCTTGGCATCGGTATGCTGGTGGATAACTCTGTTGTTGTCATTGAGAACATCTACCGTCTGCGCGGCCGCGGCGTGCCCGCTGCCCGCGCTGCGGTGCAGGGTGCACGTCAGGTGGGTATGTCGGTCGTGGCCTCTACCCTTACCTCGGTGTGCGTGTTCCTGCCGGCGGTGTTCTCTGCCAGCCTCATCCGCAACCTGATGGGCCCCATGTCCCTGTGCATCGGCTACTGCCTGATGGCTTCTCTCATCGTGGCACTGACCGTGGTGCCTGCTGCCTCGGCTACCGTGCTGAAGAATGCCCAGCCCAAAAAGCTGGCATGGTTCGATAAGATCCAGGACGCCTACGGCCGCAGTCTGGAAAAGGCGCTGAAAAACCGCTTTATACCGCTGGCAGCCGCCGTGCTGCTGCTGGTGTTCTGCTGCTGGCGGGTGGTCTCCATGGGCATCGTGCTGCTGCCCACCAGCACCAGCAACGAGGCTATGATCACCCTTTCCACCACCGACACCCTCTCGAAGGACGAGTCCTACGATGTGGCCGGTAAGGTGGTACAGGCTGTGATGGCTGTGGACGGCGTGGAGGAGGTAGGCATTACCCCCGACAACACTGTGGCGGGCATGGATGTTTCCAACCTTGGCCTGCCCTCCACCATCACCGACCTGCTGAACGCTGCCAACGGCTACGGCAAGTATAAGATCAACGTCAAGCTCAACGAGGAGCTTTCTTCTTCCAAGATCGCCGCCGCCTGCAAGGCCATGGAGGACGCTGTGGCCGGGGTGGCGGACTGCACCGCCACCGTCCAGCAGTACGGCATGACTGACGACCTGACCAGTCAGCTGTCCACCGGTCTGACCATCAAGATCTACGGCACAGACGCCGAGACCCTGACCGCCCTGTCCGAGAAGGTCATGGATATCGTAAACAGCACCGAGGGCTTCCAGAACGCCACCAACGGTCTGGGCGCGGGTGATTCCACCATCATCCTGCAGGTGGACCGCGATAAGGTGCGTGCCTACGGCCTGACCGTTGCGCAGGTGTACCAGCAGATCGCGGCAAAGCTGACCACCACCACCACGGCACAGACCCCTGTTACCGTGGACGGCACCACCATGGATGTGCAGATCAGCAACAATCTGGACCCGCTGACCAAGGAAAACATGATGGATATGACCTTTGAGACCACCGTCATGTCCGCCGACGGCACCACCGCCACCGGCACCTGCAAGCTGTCGGATATCGCCAGCTGGACCACCGGCAACGCACCGGACTCCATCACCAGCGAGAACCAGAACCAGTTCGTCACCGTCACTGCCGAGACTGCCCCGGGCTACAACACCACGGTGCAGGCGCGTGCCGTGAAAAAGGCGCTGGATGCCTTTGCCCTCACCAACGAGATGCCGGAAGGCTGCTCCTTCTCCATGGGCGGCGAGAGCGACAGCGTCAACTATATGACCGACGAGATGATCCAGTGGATGGCACTGGCACTGCCCTTTGTCTATCTTGTCATGGTGGCACAGTTCCAGAGCCTGCTGTCCCCCTTCATCGTGCTGTTCACCGTGCCGCTGGCCTTTACCGGCGGTCTGCTGGGTCTGCTGCTCACCGGCCAGCAGCTGACCATGATCTCCATGATGGGCTTCATCGTGCTGATGGGTACGGTCGTCAACAACGGCATCGTGTTCGTGGACTACGCCAACCAGCTGCGCATGGGCGGCATGGAGCGCCGCGCCGCACTGGTGGCTACTGGCAAGACCCGTATGCGCCCCATTCTGATGACCACCCTGACCACCGTGCTGGCCATGCTGCAAATGGTGTTCAGCAACGATATGGCAAGCCAGCTGATGAGCGGCATGGCCATCGTCATCATCTGCGGCCTGAGCTACGCCACCCTGATGACCCTGTATATCGTGCCGATCCTGTACGATATCCTGTTCAAAAAGCCGCCGCTCAACGTGGATATCGGCAGCGACGAGGACTTGGACGACATCCCGGACGATGCCGCCGAGTTCATTGCCGCCCAGTCCTCTGCGGCACAGCCCCAGCCGGAGGCATAAGGCATACAGCCCGTGTAACCAAAGCGCCCCGCATTTCCACCGGAAGTGCGGGGCGCTTTTTGGTATTGTGGGCGCACGCCGAGGGATGTTCTCTTTTGACACCAAAAGAGAACCAGAAAAGTGCCAGCGATTTCGACGCGCTGGAGCCACGAAAAAGGGGCTGCTCGCCCCTTTTAACCCCAAAGCGGAGGGCTACACCGAAAAAAACTGAAGATTCACGCCTGTTCGGCGTGAAGATCTTTTAACCGTTTTTTTCGGCTCCGCCGATTTGAAGCCCCTCAGTCGCTGCGCGACAGCTCCCCCCGGGGGAGCAAGCGCGGCAACTGTGCCGTTTCCCGTTACGACCCCACCCGTGAAAATAGCGTTTGGAGCGCTCCGCAGAGCGCGACAAACGCGAAATAAAAATAATCCTTCCGCTGAAAATATCCAGAGCGTCAGCGGAGGATATTCAAAATCGTTTTTTCTCCGCAAACGCGCCGCCAGCAGCGCTATTGTAGGCACTTTCGATGATTCTAACAAAAAATCGCCGCAAAAATTGGATGGTAATTCTAAAAGGATTCCAACACAAAACTGTAAAACTGTGATATAATCATAAATACAGACAAGATGCAAAAGGGGGCAGTCTGCCCCTTTTGCATTTCCGAAAAAAGCTTTAGGAGGCGAGGCCCAATGGCACAGATCCGTTCCAAGCCCTTCGGTGTGACCAAAGAGGGCGCTAATGTTACCGAGTACATCCTCTCGAACCCCGGCGGTATGTCCGTCAGCGTGCTGGATTACGGCTGCGTGATCAAAAATATCATCGTCCCGGCCAAAAACGGCCCGGTGGATGTGGTGCTGGGTCACGACACCATGGCAGATTACGAGAACGACTTTACCTCGTCCGGCAGCACCTGCTGCGGTGCTTTTGTGGGGCGCTACGCCAACCGCATCGAGAATGCCGTCTTTACCTTGGGCGGCAAGACCTACCAGCTGGAAAAAAACTGCGGCGAGCATCATCTGCACGGCTGCTTTTCCCGGAAAATCTATGAGGTGAAGTACTTCGGCGATACCCTGCTGATGGAGGCCGAAAGCCCCGACGGCGAGGACGGCTTTCCCGGTACGCTGAAGATCGCGGTGCGCTACACCCTTACCGATGACAACACCTTCCGCATGGACTACCGTGTGTCCTCGGACGCTGACACGATCGTAAACCTGACCAACCACAGCTACTTCAATCTGGATGGCGGCGGCGATGTGCTGAACCAGAAGCTGCGCATCTACGCCTCCCGCTATCTGGAGGGCAACAATACCACCTGCCCCACCGGCAACATCCTGCCTGTGGCGAACACCCCCATGGACTTTACCGCCGGTAAGCTCATCGGCAAGGAGATCGACACCGGCTTCCCCCAGACCACCATGGTGGGCGGCGGCTACGACCACTGCTATGTCATCGACCGCGCACGCGGCTCCAGCCAGAGCATCTGCGCATGGGCTACCAGTGATAAGACCGGCATCAGCATGAAGCTGTACACCACCCAGCCGGGCATCCAGCTGTACACCGGCAACTTTTTGCAGGACTGCCCCGCCCCGGGCAAGGGCGGCGAGCCGCTGCGCAAGTACGGCGGCTTTGCCTTGGAGACCCAGCACTTCCCCTGCAGCCCCTCTCACCCGGAGTTCCCCTCCACGGTGCTGCGGGCTGGCAAGGTGTTCCGCGCCACCACCACCCTGCGGTTCTTCACCGGCAAGCAGTGCGGAAAACTTTAAAGAAAGATAGATCACGCAAAAAACGTCTGCTCCGGCAGACGTTTTTTGCGTGAATCGTTTTGTTTATGGCGAGGACACTTTTGCCTCCACGAGTTCTCCAGTGAAAAAAGGGTCCTGAAAAGCCTGCGGCTTTTCAGGACCCAAAAATCGAACTAGTATTTCAGAACACCGCCACGGCGACCAGACGCACCAGCAGGGCGCACAGCCATGCCACGGCGCACTGGTTGACCACCATGATCGCAGCCCACTTGCCGCCAAGCTCCCGCTTGACCGAGGCTACCGCCGCGATGCAGGGGGTGTACAGCAGGCAGAACACCAGCAGGGGCGCAGCCTGCGCCGGGGTGAGGGCTGCGGTCAGGGCAGCCGTAGAGCCGAAGAGGACCAGCAGCGAGGACACCACGCTCTCCTTTGCCATAAAGCCGGAGATGAGGGCGGTGGAGATACGCCAGTCCGCAAAGCCCAGCGGGGCGAACAGCGGGGCAATATCGCCCGCGATGCGCGCCAGAATGCTGGTCTGCGGGTCAACGGTCAACGATAGGCGCAGGTCAAAGTTCTGCAAGAACCAGATGATGATGGTGGCACCAAAGATGACCGTAAAGGCTCTCTGCAAAAAGTCCCGCGCCTTTTCCCACAGCAGCTGCGCCACGTTCTTCAGGCCGGGCAGGCGGTAGTTGGGCAGCTCCATGACAAAGGGCACGGCCTCGCCCTTGAACACGGTGCTCTTGAGCAGCAGCGCCGCCAGCACGCCCACCAAGATGCCGGTGAAGTACAGCAGCACCATCACAAGCCCCGCGTACTTGGGGAAGAACGCCACCGCAAACAGGCTGTAAATAGGCAGCTTTGCGGAGCAGCTCATGAACGGGGTGAGCAGGATGGTCATTTTGCGGTCGCGCTCCGAAGGCAGGGTGCGGCTTGCCATCACGCCGGGCACGGTGCAGCCAAAGCCGATGAGCATGGGCACGATGCTGCGGCCGGACAGGCCGATGCGGCGCAGCAGCTTATCCATCACAAAGGCGACACGCGCCATGTAGCCGGTATCCTCCAGCATGGAGAGGAAGAAGAACAGCACCACGATGATGGGCAGAAAGCTCAGCACGCTGCCCACGCCGGTAAAGATGCCATCGATGACCAACGAGTGCACCGCCGCGTTGACGTTCCAGCTGGTCAGGGCGGTGTCCACAACGCCGGTCAGGGCGTCGATGCCCATTTCCATGAGATTCTGGAAGAACAGGCCGATGACATTGAAGGTGAGGAAGAACACCAGACCCATGATGGCGATAAACGCCGGGATGGCGGTGTACTTGCCGGTGAGGAACTTGTCGATGCGGTTGGAGCGCAGCTGCTCCTTGCTTTCGTGGGGTTTTACCACCGTCTGCGCCACCAGCTCCTGAATAAAGGAGAAGCGCATATCCGCAATGGCGGCGGCGCGGTCCAGTCCGCGCTCCTGTTCCATCTGCACGATGATATGTTCGATCATTTCTTTTTCGTTGGGGTCCAGTTTCAACGCTTCCTCAATGCGGGGGTCGCCCTCCACCAGCTTGGTGGCGGCAAAACGCACCGGGATGCCCGCCGCCTTGGCGTGATCCTCAATGAGGTGCAGAATGCCGTGGATGCAGCGGTGCACCGCGCCGCCGTGGTCATCCTCGCTGCAAAAATCCATGCGCCCGGGGCGCTCCTGATACTTTGCCACATGGACAGCGTGGTCTACCAGCTCGTCCACGCCCTCGTTCTTGGCGGCAGAGATGGGGATGACCGGGATGCCCAGCATCGCTTCCATCTTGTTGATGCGCACCGTACCGCCGTTGCCGCGCATTTCGTCCATCATGTTCAGCGCCAGCACCATGGGGATATCCAGCTCCATCAGCTGCATGGTCAGGTAGAGGTTGCGCTCGATGTTGGTGGCATCCACGATGTTGATGATGCCGGTGGGCTTTTCGCCGATGATGAACTGCCGGGTAACGATCTCCTCGCTGGAATAGGGGGACATGGAGTAGATGCCCGGCAGGTCGGTGACCTCGGTCTCCGGGTGCCCCTTGATGGCGCCGCTCTTGCGGTCCACCGTCACGCCCGGAAAGTTGCCCACGTGCTGGTTGGAGCCGGTGAGCTGGTTGAACAGGGTGGTCTTGCCGCAGTTCTGGTTGCCCGCCAGCGCAAAGGTCAGGGTCTTATCCTCCGGCAGGGGATGCTCCCCCTCCTTGGTGTGGTACTTGCCGCCCTCGCCAAGACCCGGGTGCTCCACCATCTTCTCCGCCACCGGGGCGTGCACCGCCGGGGTCTTTTCGGTGGGGGTCACGGTGATCTGTGCCGCGTCGTCCAGACGCAGGGTCAGCTCATAGCCGTGGATGCGCAGCTCCATGGGGTCGCCCATGGGTGCCAGCTTTACCAGCGTGACCTCCGCCCCGGGGATCAGACCCATATCCAGAAAATGCTGCCGCAGTGCGCCCGCACCGCCCACGGCATCCACAATGGCGCTTTTGCCGATCTGTAACTCTTTTAACGTCATATCCGTCTGCCTTCTTTATATGTACCGTTCTCGTGTGTTAGTCCGTGTTAACAAATGTAGTATAGGCTAACTGACGGCGGATGTCAATAGAGAATATAGACACAAAAAAAGCACCGCATCCTCTCAGGCGAGAATATGCGGTGCTTCGTTTTTTACAAGTTACTTCACGGTATGGTAGCCATCGGGGTTGTTCTTCTGCCAGTTCCAGCTGTCGGCGCACATTTCCTCGATGCCGTACTCGGCCACCCAGCCCAGCTCGTTCTTGGCCTTGGTGGGGTCGGCGTAGCACTCGGCGATATCACCGGGGCGGCGGGGATCGATGACGTAGGGGATCTCCTTGCCGCAGGCCTTGGAGAAGGCATGAATGACATCCAGCACGCTGTAACCCTTGCCGGTGCCCAGATTGCAGATGAAGAGGCCGCAGCCGGTCTCCAGCTTGCGGATGGCGCACACATGGCCCCGGGCCAGATCCACAACATGGATGTAGTCACGCACACCGGTGCCGTCCGGGGTGGGGTAATCGTTGCCAAAGACGTGCACCTTTTCCAGCTTGCCCACAGCCACCTTGGCAATGTAGGGCATCAGGTTGTTGGGGATGCCGTTGGGGTCCTCGCCGATCAGGCCGCTCTTGTGGGCACCGATGGGGTTGAAGTAGCGCAGCAGCGCCACGTTCAGGCTGGGGTCAGCCTTGCAGACGTCCTGCAGAATGCGCTCGGTAAAGGCCTTGGTGGTGCCATAGGGGTTGGTGGTAGCGCCCACGGGGAAGTCCTCGGTGATGGGCACACTGGCGGGGTCGCCGTAGACGGTAGCGGAGGAGCTGAACACGAAGTTGTGGCAGTCGTGATGGCGCATCACGTCCAGAATGACCAGCGTGCAGTTGAGGTTATTATAGTAGTATTCGATGGGCTTGGACACGCTCTCGCCCACAGCCTTGTAGGCTGCAAACTGAATGACAGCGGTGATGTCCGGGCACTCGGAGAAAATTTTTTCCACGTCCTCGCGGCGGGTCATGTCTGCCTTATAGAAGCGGAAATCCTTGCCGGTGATCTGCTTGACCCGGTCCAGAACCACAGGAGAAGCGTTATAATAATTATCTGCCACCACGATATCGTAGCCAGCGTTCAACAGTTCGATGCAGGTGTGGCTGCCGATGTAGCCGGCACCGCCGGAAACCAAAATTGCCATAGCCGAGTACCTCTCTCACATAGTATTATCACTTTTATCTCTTTGCGCCGGGCGTTGCCCGGTCTGCTTAAAGCATACCGCTTTTTGCCGCCGACTGCAAGGGGCGCTTTCTTTATTCAGATGTATTTTTGTTGCAGCTTTTTCCCGCGCACTTTTGATTGACAGAGATTTTTTGCACTTTTCACATGGAGAGAATGCGCCGTTTGTGCAAAACATAGAAATGGCACGGCTGCTTGCCTTGCACAACAGCACGGATTCTTTTTTCTCTTGACATCTCCCCTTATCTGTACTATAATGCTTCAAAAATGAACTATTCATAAAAAGACAAAAAGGAGCGCCGCATGAATCCTACCATAGAAATCAGCTTCAAGACCGCACAGGCGTACAGCGCTATGTGCAAGCCGCTGTGTCAGGAGCTCAGGCTGCCCCAGACCGCCTTTGACATCCTGATGTTTCTGGCAAACAACCCGGACTGCACCACCGCCCGGGATATCGTGGAGATCCGCAAAATTAAGGCAAATCTCGTGTCGGTAAACGTGGACCGCTTGGTGCAGGAGGGGTATCTGGAGCGCCGCGCCGTGGCGGGCGACCGCCGCAAGACCCAGCTGCTGTGCACCGAAAAGGCGCAGCCGGTCATCGCGCGGGGGCGCGAGGTGCAGGAGCGCTTTTTTGCCCGCCTGCTGGACAACACGGACGCTCCCACCCGGGAGGCGTTTTTCCGCACCATGGAGGTCATCGGGAAAAATCTGGACGAGATCTTAAAGGAGAATGGATAAAATGAGCTTGCTGTTTACGGTGCTTGTCACCTTTTTTGCTGGCATGGGTGCCGGCCTTGGCACCGGCTTTGCCGGTATGAGCGCGGCGGCGGTCATCAGCCCCATGCTCATCACCTTTCTGCACATGGACCCCTACATGGCGGTGGGCATTGCCCTTTCCTCGGATGTGCTTGCCAGCGCGGTGTCTGCCTATACCTATCATAAAAACAAGAATCTGGATCTCAAAAACGGCCTGATCATGATGGCAAGCGTGCTTGCCTTTACGGTGGTGGGCAGCTGGGTGGCCAGCAAGGTGCCCTCCGCCACCATGGGCGGCTTCTCGGTGTTCATGACCTTTTTGCTGGGCGTCAAGTTCATTCTGCGCCCGGTGATGACCACCAAGGAAGCCATGCAGGGGGTCAGCGCAAAAAAGCGCGCGGTGCAGTCGGTGGTGTGCGGCGTGCTTATCGGCTTCATCTGCGGCTTTATCGGTGCGGGCGGCGGCATGATGATGCTGCTCATCCTCACCAGCGTGCTGGGCTACGAGCTGAAAACTGCCGTGGGCACCAGCGTGTTCATTATGACCTTTACCGCCCTGACCGGTGCGGTATCCCACTTTATGATCGGCGGCACGCCCGATTGGCTGGTATGGGGCTTGTGCGTGGTGTTCACCCTGCTGTGGGCGCGCATTGCCGCCGTGTTTGCCAACAAGGCCGCCCCCAAGACCCTGAACCGCGCCACCGGCGTCGTGCTGGTGGTGCTGGGCGTGGTCATTATGGGGTTCAACCTCTTGACCTGAAGATAGAATAAAACGAAGGGCTCGTGCACTGCACGAGCCCTTCGTTCTATTCTGAAGCTGAAATTACTTGCTCTCTACCTTTTCCTCGATGGTGGAGTGGTCGATGACCCAGTCGGCAGCCTTGCGGATGCCCTCGTTGCGGCGCAGGGCAGCGATATCGGTGCCTGCCTTGATCTCTTCCACCGTCTTTTTAGTCTTTTCAGCGCGCTCAGCCAGCTGCTTGTCGATCTCCTCATCGGTGGGCAGCAGGTTCTCCTGCTGTGCGATCTGCAGCAGTGCCATGCGGGCGCGGGTGTTCTTCTCTGCGGCGGCACGCACCTTGGCAGTAAAGCTCTCGCGGGTCTCATGGATCTGGCTCAGGTAGGTGGTCAGGCTCATGCGCTGCATCTGCAGCTGCTGCTGGATGACCTGCATCTGCTGCTGGTAGGCGTTTTCCACCAGAATGCTGGGGATCTCGCCCTCTGCGGCATCCGCCAGCTGACCAAGGATCATATCCTTGGCGTGGTTCAGCGCACCGCCGTGACGGCCGTCGAACAGCTGCTGCTTCACGAAGGCGCGGTACTCTTCCATGGTCTCCTTGCCCATCTTCTTGGCAAAGTCGCTGTTCAGGGCGGGCAGCTGACGCACGCACACGTCATGCAGCTTGATCTTGAACACGACAGGCTTGCCGGCCAGCTCCTTGTTGGGGTAGTTTTTGGGGAAGGTGACGTTGATCTCGAACTCGTCCCCTGCCTTGTGGCCCAGAATGCCGTCCTCGAAACCGGGGATCATGCGGCCGCTGCCCAGCTGCACCGACTGGTCCTTTGCCGTGCCACCCTTAAAGGCCACACCGTCCAGAAGACCCTCAAAGTCCATGTGCACCACATTGCCCTTTACAGCGGGGCCCTTGTGGGGCACCAGCTCTGCGGCATAGTTGCGGCGGCGCTCCAGCACCGTGTCGATCTCCTTGTCGGTCACCTCCGGGGTGACGCACTGGGAGGTAAAGCCGGTGGTCTTGGTCAGTGTCAGCTCGGGCTGCAGTGCCACGGTGGCGGTAGCCACAAAGCCCTCGTCCTTCTTCACGCTTACCAGATCGTAGCTGGGGTCATCTACCGGCGCAAAGCCGTGCTCCTTCAAAGCAGCCTCGTACAAAGCAGGCACATCCTGATCCATCAGGTCGTTGATGGCATCGTACCAGAAGGTGTGCTCGCCGCGGTCAGCTTCGATCTGTGCGCGGTCGGCCTCGCCCTTCTGGAAGCCCTTGATGGTATAAGTGGCGCGGGTGCGCTCATAGACCGCATTGGAGGCGGTCTCCAGTTCCTCAGCCGTAGCGCTGAAGGTCATTTTGCAGACACTCTTTTCAGGAGTTTCCACGCTTACCAGTTTCATAGGATCTACCCTCCGTGTTGTTCCCTTGGCGGCGGGGCGGCGCTGCCAAGGCAGCAGCCGGAACGCCATTTTGGGGACATTTTCAAACATTAATAAAGTTATTATAGCACAAGTGCAGCAAAAGCGGTATAATAAACTTGATAAAAATGTGCCGTTTTGGCAATTTTTGTCCATTCAAGCAGAAAAAAAGCGCGTTTTGCGGCAGCAGCTGCCGCGCAAAAGTGGGAAACCCCTCAGGAAAGGAAGGCTGTCCCCTATGCGATTATTTGATGTTCTGGGCCCGGTGATGATCGGCCCTTCCTCCAGCCACACCGCCGGTGCGGCAAAAATCGGCTATACCGCACAAAAGCTTCTGGGCGAGGTTCCGGCGCAGGCAGACATCGGCCTGTACGGCAGCTTTGCCACCACCGGCAAGGGGCACGGCACCGACCGCGCATTGGTGGCGGGGTTGCTGGGTCTGCGCCCGGACGACCCCCGTCTGCCGGACAGCTTTGCGCTGGCCGCGCAGCGGGGGATGCAGTTCAGCATCCACCCGGTAGAGCTGCGCTCTGCCCACCCCAACACCGCCGTGCTCACCCTGACCAGCCGCACCGGGCGGCAGCTTTCGCTCAAGGCGGCATCGGTGGGCGGCGGACGCATCCGCGTCACGGAAATTGACGGCGTACCGGCGGATTTTGGCGGGGACAGCAACACCCTCATCATCCACAACGAGGACACCCCCGGCTGCATTGCCGAGGTGACCATGGCGCTGGCACTGCGGCGCATCAATATCGCGTCCATGCAGGTGTTCCGCGCCGCTGCGGGCGGCTATGCGGTGATGGTGCTGGAGTGCGACTCCCACATCCCCCACGCGCTGGAGCGGCAGCTGGCGGTAATGCCGGGCCTGCTGAAGGTGACCTGCCTGAACGTGGACGAGCCGGAAGAAACGGAGGAATGAGCCATGGCATTTTTGTCCTGTGAAGAGATGCTGGCCGCTGCCCGCAGCCAGAAAATCACGCTGGCAGAAGCGGTGCTGCGCAGCGATTTGGAGGAGAGCCGCCTGACCGAGGCGCACAGCCGCGCCGCCATGCGGCACCTGTGGCAGGTGATGCAGGCCACCAGTCAGGAATACGACCCCGCACAGCGCAGCCGCAGCGGCCTTTCCGGCGGCGATGCCGCCAAGGTAGAGCAGGCGTGGCAGCAGGGGCGCCTGCTGGGCGATGACTATCTGGCCGCCGTCACGGCGGAAGCCCTGAAGACCGCCGAGTGCAACGCCTGCATGAAGCGCATCGTGGCCGCGCCCACGGCGGGCAGCTGCGGAGTGCTGCCGGCGGTGCTGCTGCCGCTGGCCCGCGCCGGGCAGGCAGACGAGGACGCCGTCTGCGATGCATTGTATGTGGCGGCAGGCTTCGGGCAGGTCATCGCCGCCCGCGCCACGCTGGCGGGCGCAGAGGGCGGCTGTCAGGCCGAGGTGGGCGCAGCCAGTGCTATGGCCGCCGCCGCCCTGTGTAACCTGAAGGGCGGCACCCCGGAGCAGTGCGCCGCTGCCGCCGCCATGGCACTGGGCAACCTGCTGGGTCTGGTCTGCGACCCCGTGGCGGGTCTGGTAGAGGTGCCCTGCATCAAGCGCAACGTGGTGGGTGCGGTGAACGCAGTCTCCTGCGCCAACATGGCGCTGGCTGGGGTGGACTACGCCATTCCCTGCGACGAGGTCATCGACGCCATGGGCCGCGTGGGCAGCCTGCTCTCCCCCGACCTGCGCGAGACCGGTCAGGGCGGCCTTGCCGCCACCCCCACCGGCGTAAAGATCGCCCGTCAGCTGGCACAGGAGGACTGAGCGCCACGCCCGCTCTCCCCCGCCCGGCGGGCAAAAAGCGGCCGTAGAAGCCGCTTTTTACGCCGGGACAGTAGAAGGCTTATAGAAAAAACACAGTAAAATCAAAGAAAAGACGTTCTTTTTCGGAAAATATAAAATTATTTTAAAAAAGCTGTTGACAAACCCCGCCCTTCGTGATAAAATACATCATGTTCCGAACGGAACGTATGCGTTGGTAGCTCAGCTGGATAGAGTGACTGACTACGAATCAGTAGGCCGGGGGTTCGAGTCCCTTCCATCGCACCAAACAATGAAAATCCGAACCTTTTCTCGATAGGAGAAGGGTTCGGATTTTTTGTTTTTTTCGGAAAGCAGAACGAAGGTGCTTTTCCAACCGCTGTGTGTCCGAAACCTTATCAGAAGAAAGACCGTATCACAAAGGTCACAACTGTAAAGGTGCCGTAAGGCAGAAAGGACACAAACATGAAGTACGATGAAAGAGCCTGCAAATTCAACATGGACACCGGGTGCGTGGAGCTTCTGCTCCGGGATGGGAGAAAAATCTCCATTGACTGCACTGGGGTCGAGGATGAATTGGACGTGACCATGGCGCAGAGGACGGAACTGGACTACCTCATCTACAACGATCCGTTGGGCTATGCAGATTTGATTCTGAACGGTGACCTGGAGAAATATTTGAAGAATGTGGCTGGAAGCCATGGGCTAGAAGATTAAGGGCAAAACAAAAAACAGGGTGCGCCCCTGAATAGGACGCACCCTGCCAAA
>ERZ857480.86470-NODE-134052-length-15338-cov-9.1757_pt1 | contig 15338 bp, 11 predicted proteins | sample MGYA00519767_ERZ857480 | MGnify/ENA primary metagenome ERZ857480 (study PRJEB31778, sample SAMEA3449210) | human gut metagenome | biome: human gut; feature: human-associated habitat; material: faeces | place: United Kingdom | collected 2010/2012 ...
ATGCGCGCCAACGAGAAAAAGGGGCGTCACCTGATTATCTCGGCGATTGAGCATCACGCCATCCTACACAGCGCCAAGGCGCTCGAACGCGAGGGCTTTGAGGTGACCGTTCTGCCGGTCGATGCGGATGGCGTCGTTGCGCCGGAAGCGGTCGAGGCCGCAATTCGCCCGGATACCGTGCTCGTCTCCATCATGGCGGCGAACAACGAAATCGGCACGATCGAGCCGCTGGAGGCCATCGGCGCGGTCTGCAAGCGCCACGGCGTGATCTTCCACACCGACGCGGTGCAGGCCTTCGGCCACATCCCGCTCAATGTCGAGCAGATGCATATCGATCTGCTTTCCGTCAGCGCGCATAAGTTCCATGGCCCGAAGGGCGTGGGCTTCCTCTACATCCGCAAGGGCGTGAAGATTGTGCCGTTTATGGATGGCGGCGCGCAGGAGAAGAACCGCCGCGCGGGCACGAGCAACGTGCCGGGCATCGTGGGCATGGGCGAGGCGGCACAGTTGGCCGCGGAAAACATGGAAACCGCGATGGCGAAGGTCGCCGCGGTGCGCGATCACCTGATCGCCCGCATCGAGGCGGAAATCCCCTACGCGAAGCTGAACGGCCATCGCACCAACCGCCTGCCGGGCAACGTCAACTTCTGCTTCCGCTTCATCGAGGGCGAGAGCATGCTGATGCTGCTCGATGCGCAGGGCATCTGCGCGTCCAGCGGTTCGGCCTGCACCAGCGGCTCGCTGGATCCGTCGCACGTGCTGCTGGCCATCGGCTGCCCGCACGAGATCGCGCACGGTTCGCTGCGCCTGTCCCTCAGCGAGGAGACGACGATGGCGGACGCGGATTTCGTCGTCGATCAGCTCAAGGAGATCATCCCGCGCCTGCGGAGCATGTCCCCGCTCTACGCGGATTTTATCGCGAAGAAGTAAGTTCAGAGGAGTAATGAGATTATGTATACCGAAAAAGTGATGGATCATTTCATGCACCCGCGCAATGTGGGCGAGATTGATAACGCCAGCGGCGTGGGCACGGTCGGCAACGCCAAGTGCGGCGACATCATGCGCATCTTCCTGGATATCGACGAGAACCAGATCGTGCGCGACGCGAAGTTCAAGACCTTCGGCTGCGGCGCGGCCATCGCGACCAGTTCCATGGCGACCGAGATGATTATCGGCAAGTCGGTGCAGGAGGCGCTGGAGGTCACCAACAAGGCGGTGATGGAGGCGCTGGGCGGTCTGCCGCCGGTCAAGGTGCATTGCTCTCTGCTGGCCGAGCAGGCGGTTCATGCCGCGCTGTGGGATTACGCGCAGAAGAACCACATCACCATCGAAGGGCTCAAGCCGCCGGTCAACGACGTGGACGAGCTCGAGGAAGCACATAAGGACGAGGCGTAAGCGCCTATTGCGTTAAACAAAAAGAGGGTCGCTCCTTTCGGGGAAAGCGATCCTCTTTTGATTGGCCGAAAAATGCGTGAAAGTGTGCTCAGCCCGCCGCGCCTTCCGCCGGAAGCGCCGTTTCGACGGGGGATTCCGTTTCGGTAGGCGCTTCTGTTTCAGCAGGCGCTTCCGTCTCGACGGGGATATCCGGCGAGGCGGTCGGCTCGTCTGTAGGGATAGGCGTGGGCTCAGGCGAATCCGTGTGCTCGGGTGAATCCGTGCGCTCGGGTGAAGCCGTGTGCTCGGGTGAAGCCGTGTGCTCGGGTGAAGCCGTGTGCTCGGGTGAAGCCGTGTGCTCGGGTGAAGCCGTGGGTTCAAGCGTGGGCGTCACCGCGGGCGAAGGGGTGGCCATCGGCTCGACCGCGTCCACCGAGGAGGTGATCTCCGGCAGCGGCGTGATGGCCTTGTTGTAGGCGAACGTGTTTTCGCCGTCCTGCAGCATGCAGTTGGCCACGCGCGTGTGCGCCACGCTGTCGCCGATGACCAGCAGCGACTGCCCCGGTTCGCCGGACTGCGCGCTTGCGTCGCCGCCGATGAGCATGCCGCTCAGGTTGACGGCGGATGCGCCTACCGCGTCCATCACGATCAACGCGTTGCCGCCGTATTCGTCGCCGCTGCCGCCGCGAATCTCGCCGTTTACGCCGATGGAAACCGTGTCGCCGATGGAGACGACCTGCATGCCCGCGCCGCCTGCCGCGCCCCGGCCGCCGCGAACGCTGCCCGCGACGGTGATGAAGGCGTTTCCGCTCAGGCCGAACAAGTTCAGCCCCGTGCCGCCCATCATCGCGTCGTTGCCGCCGCGAATGGTTCCGGCGAGCATCATCGTGCCGTATTCGCTCAGCGGGGAAACCTCCATGCCGCTGCCGCCGCCTTCGCCGCCGCGAATGCTGCCCTCGACGCTGACATACAAATCGCCGCCGCGCTGGCTGACGGAAACGCCCGTCGCGCCCTCGCCGCCGGTGATTTCGCAATCCCCGTCGATCAGCAGCGTGCCGCCGCCGACCAGAGACAGGCCGCTTTGACCCGGTGCGCCCTCAACGCGGACGGTGCGCAGCTCGACGTTGGATATGCCGGAAATCGTCAGGGAATCCCGCAGCTCCACATCGGAGAGGACGACGGAGGAGTCGCTGATGTGCAGCCGATGCAGAACGGCCTTGCCGTCGCCGGAGATTTGCAGCAGCGCGGGGGAGGAGATGGCCTCCTCCGTCGCGGTCATTTCGCCGGAGACGAGCAGAATGTCGCCGTCCTTCGCGCGGCGCACCATGTCCAGCAGCTCCTCGTAATTGAGCGCGGGGCCGAGCGTACCGGCGCTGGCCAGCGCCGGGCAGAGAAGAACAGTCAGCAAGAACAGGACAAGAGCCCGTGTTGCTTTCATGGAACAACTTCCTTTCAACTGTTAGAAAAAATATGCGGATAACGCGCCGCGTCAGCTTGTTGACATAAGCAAACTTGGCTTAAATAGCAAAATCAAGAAATTCAGCTATTCTTTCATTTGCGGAAAGGGCTATTCTCCCCCCTTTGGGGGGGAGAATAGCTTTTTGCCTACAGTCTGATGCGGCGAACGCGCCGCGCCTGAAAGTGGGCTTTATTATAGCATATCTTGAATGGGTAAGCAAGCACGCGCGTTTTATGACAAAATCGGAAGAAAATTTGAAAAAAAGTGTTGACAGCGGATTTGAAATTTGCTATAATTATTTTCGTCAGCGACACAAGTTCATTGGGGAATTGTGTAACGGCAGCACCTACGACTCTGACTCGTATTGTCTAGGTTCGAATCCTAGTTCCCCAGCCATCTGCCTCCATGGTCAAGCGGTTAAGACGTTGCCCTCTCAAGGCAAAATCATGGGTTCGATTCCCATTGGAGGTGCCAAAAGGCCGATTGCTTTTGCAATCGGTTTTTTCTTTTCCCCAAATCGCGCAAAGCCGCAAATTCCGCGCAAAACACGGGCGCGCCGTGCCCGAAGCCGCGCTGCCCGCTTGATTTTTTGGAGAGAAAACGCTATAATAAATTTCGCCCGCAGGGGCGAAAAACCCTCAATACGCAAACATTCGGAGGCAAGGCCAATGGGTTATATTGCCGGTATCGGCGGCGCGAATATGGATATCCACGGCAGGAGCGACCGCCAGCTCATCATGCGGGATTCCAACCCCGGTTCGCTGCATACCTCTTTGGGCGGCGTTTGCCGCAATATCTGCGAAAATCTGGCGCGGCTCGGCGAAAACGTGCGCCTGATTACCGTCGTGGGCGACGATGTGCAGGGGCGCGGCATCGTCGAGGGCTGCGAAAAAGCCGGAATCGACATGAGCGCCGCCCGCGTGCTGCGCGGCGAACGCTCTTCCAGCTATATCTCCATCATGGATGGCGACGGCGACATGCTGCTGGCGATGAGCGATATGCACATCATCAAGCAGCTCAACGCGAAGCTGGTGGATGAATCCCGCGACCTGCTCTGCGGCGCGGATCTGGTCGTCTGCGACGGCAACCTCTCCGCCCAAACCATCGAGCGGCTGGCGCAGGTCTGCGACAGGCCGCTGTATCTCGACCCCGTTTCAACGGCGTGGGCGCGGGAGCTCAAGCCGTTTATCGGCTGCTTTGACACGGTGAAGCCCAACCGCATGGAGCTGGAGGTGCTCAGCGGCTGCCCGGTGGATACAAAGGAAAACATCGTGTTGGCCTGCGACATCCTGCGCGGCAAGGGCGTGCGGCGCGTGTTCGTCTCCTTGGGTCGGGACGGCATGTATTACCGCGGGCCGGAGGGCGGCATCTGGGGCGTGAGCCGTCCGTTTGACGGCATGGTCAACGCGACCGGCGCGGGCGATGCGTCCATGGCCGGTATCATCTACGCGACCCGTCAGGGCTATGCCGCCGACGAGATTCTCGCCTTCGGCATGGGCGCGGGCATGGTCGCCATCGCGTCAAGCGACACCATCAGCCGGGAGATGTCTCCCGCTGCGATTGAAACTATGGTAAAGGAGTATATCAAATGAAGCAATTCGATCTGAAAGCCTACATGGACGTCACCCCGGAAATCGAGGAGGCTGTCCGCACCGGCAAGCCCGTCGTCGCGCTGGAGAGCACCATCCTCAGCCACGGCATGCCGTATCCGGAGAACCTGAGCTTCGCCCGCGAGGTGGAGAAGATCATCCGCGAGCAGGGCGCGATTCCGGCGACGATGGCGATCATCGACGGCCGCCTCAAGTGCGGCCTGACCGAGGATGAGCTGGTGCGCATGTGCGAGGCGAAGGGCGTGCTCAAGGTCAGCCGCCGCGATCTGCCGATCGTCGTCGCGCAGAAGCTGACCGGCGCGACCACCGTTGCCACCACGATGATTCTGGCGAATATGGCGGGCATCCACGTCTTCGCGACCGGCGGCATCGGCGGCGTGCATCGCCGCGGCGAGGTGACCATGGATGTGAGCGCCGATTTGCAAGAGCTGGCGCATACCCCGGTTGCGGTCGTCTGCGCGGGCGCGAAGATGATTCTGGATATCGGCCGCACGCTGGAATATCTGGAGACGATGGGCGTTCCGGTGCTCGGCCTGAACACCGACGATTTCCCGGCGTTCTATTGCCGCAAGAGCGGCTTCGGCGTGGATTACAACGCCAAGACCCCGGCGGACGTCGCGGCGATTGCCAAGGCGAAGTGGGGCATGGGGCTGGAGGGCGGCATGCTCATCGGCAACCCGGTGCCGGAAGAATACGCGATGGATTTCGACGAGATGAGCGCTGTCATCGACCGTGCGATGGCGATGGCCGACGAGGCCGGCGTGAAGGGCAAGAACATCACCCCGTTCCTGCTCGCGCATATCGTCGAGCTGACCGGCGGCAACAGCCTCAAGACCAACATCCAGCTCGCGTATAACAACGCGCGCGCGGCGGCGCAGATCGCCGTCGAGCTGGCGAAGTAAGCCAAAAAGCATATGAAAAGGCGCTTTCCCTGTCCGAACGGAACGGGAAAGCGCCTTTTTAGACTTTGGCGGAGGTGAAAACGGACTCAGTCCGTCAGTTCTGCGTATTTCGCCGAAACCAGCCCGCAGAGCGCATCCGGCGCAAGCTCCACCTGCGCGCCGATTTTGCCCGCGCTGACGCAGATGGCGTCAAATAACTGGGCGCTTTCGTCGATGAAGGTGGGGTAGAGCTTTTTCATGCCGATGGGGCTGCATCCGCCGTGGATGTAGCCAGTGTTCGGCAGAAGCGCCTTTTGCGGGATCATCTCGACCGCCTTCTCGCCGCAGGCCGCCGCCGCGCGCTTGAGGTTCAGCGAGCCCGTCGCCGGAATCACGAAAACGTAAAACGCGCGGCTCTTGCCCTGCGTGACCAGCGTTTTGAAGACCGCCTGCGGGTCCTGCCCGAGCGCATTGGCGACGGAAACCGCGTCGATGCCCGTGTCGGGCGAATAGAAATGCGTCTGATAGGGGATTTCCGCCTTATCCAGAATACGCATGACATTTGTTTTTTCAGTTTTGCCTGCCATAAATGTGTGTTCCTTGTCGTTGATCGTGCGGTAAATGGACAAATCCGAAATTTTGCACAAATTCCGATAATAGGCGTGCATTGTGCGCCTGCCTGACTCCTTCAGTCACGGCTGCGCCGTGCCAGACCTTCGGCGTTCCGCTTGCCTGCCTCCCGCGCAGCGGGCAGCAAGCTCCACGCCCTTCGAAGAGGGAGCTCTTTGAGCAGGTTATTTCCCATCTAGGCAATAAGTTGCGCCGTACTCGTAGGGGCGCGCATCGCGCGCCCGCGTTTTGTGCAGAATTTGCTTTTTGCTCAATGATTGGGTCGTGCGGAAGGACGTTAAAATGATTTGCTGACGTCCAGCTTGATCGGCTTCGCGGTCTTTTTCGGGCTCTGGGCGGCCAGCGCGGCCAGACGGTCGGCGTAGCGCGCGTCGTCCAAGGGCAGCTCGATCGTTTCGTCCGTCCAGCTCGAAAGCAGCATCGCGTTGGCCAGCATCAGGCTGCAAAGCCCTTCGCGGCCGTCGGCGATCATCGGCGCGCCGGTCAGAATGTGATCGGCAAATGCGCGAATCACGCCCGCGTGCATCGGATACGGCTCGTCCGGCGTGATATCCTCCATCGTCACGTTCGGCTTGCCGAAGCCGCCCGCGTATTCGCGGATGAAGCGATCCACCGGCGTGTCCGGCCGCGCCAGCGTCAGCCGGTTGTTTTCGTAGACCAGTTGGCCGCCGGTCAGCGAGATTTCAAATCGGTTGGTGCCGGGCGCTTCGCCCGTGCAGGTGATGAACGTGCCCGTCGCGCCGTTGGGGTATTCGACGTAGGCCGTCACGTCGTCCTCAACCTCGATGTCGTGCCAGCGGCCAAAGCCGCAGAACGCGCGGACGCGGAGCGGCATGCCGCAGATCCACTGCCACAGATCGAGGTTGTGCGGCGCCTGATTGAGCAGAACGCCGCCGCCGTCCTCCGCCCACGTCGCGCGCCACGCGCAGGAATCATAATAGCTCTGCGCGCGCAGCCAATCCGTGATGACCACGTTCGTCCGCCGAATTTCGCCCAGCTCGCCGGATTCGACGAGCCGCTTCATTTTGCGATAGGCCGGGTTGGTGCGCTGATTGAACATCGCGCCGAACGCCCGGCCGCTCTTGTCCGCCTCGGCGTTCAGCAGGCGCACCTCCTGCGTGGAAACGCCCGTCGGCTTTTCCAGCAGAACGTGCATCCCCGCGCGGAAGGCCTCGACAGCCTGCCGGACGTGCAGCCTGTGCGGCGTGGCGATCAGCACCGCGTCGATCAGCCCGCTTTGATACATTTCCGCGGGCGTGGCGAAGACGCGCACATCCTCCGCGCCGGACAGCGCCAGCAGCTCTGCGACGTGCGCCCTGTTGGCGGTTGCGGCGGCGCAGAGCCGCGCGTTCGGCACGTCGCCCAGCAGCGTTTTCGCGTGCGCCATGCCCATCGCGCCAAGGCCGATGAGACCGAAACGAACCTCTTTCATGCACAAGCCCCCTTGTCAAAGCCGTCGCGCGCGGACAGATCAGCGGCGGATGTCGTAATTCATGTTCATCAGGTTGCGGATGCTGCTTACGTCGTCGGTGATGTTCGCGTCGCCGTGAATCGTGTGCTTGATGACGCTGGAGGCCACGGCGAAGTTGAGCATGTCCATCGGCTTGTAATCGTGCAGCATGGCGTAAATCAGGCCGCTGGCAAAGGCGTCGCCGCCGCCCACGCGGTCGAGAATGGTGAAGGTGAACAGCTTGCTTTCAAACGTGTGCCCATCGTACCACATGAACGCCTTCAGGCTGTTCTCGCTGCCGGAATGGGCGTAGCGAACGTGCCGCGCGATGCATTTGAGGTTCGGATAGCGCTCGACAAAGCGCTGGAAGATTTCGTCCTGCTGCTCGTAGCTGGGCTGCATCGGCACGCCGTCCTTCACGTCGCCCTGGCTGTGGTCGTCCTCGTCGCGCCAGAGGTGATACGGCTCGATGCCCAGCAGGATATCGACATAGGGCAGGCACTGCGTGCAGAAATCGCGCGCCTCCTCCCAGCTCCAGAGCATGCTGCGGAAATTGCCGTCAAAGCTGACCGTCAGCCCCTTTTCCTTGGCAACGCGCAGCATATCCAGCACCAGTTTGCTGCAATTCGGGCTGAGTGCCGGGGTGATGCCGCTCAGGTGCAGCCAGTCAAAGCCCTCCAGCAGCGCGCCCAGATCGACGTCCGAAAAATCGTATTCGGCCATGGCGCTGTGCTTGCGGTCGTAAATGACCTTGCTGGGGCGGATGCCGTAGCCCGTCTCCAGGTAATACGTGCCCAGGCGGTGGGTCGGCGTTTCCTCCGGCGAGGTCAGGATCATCGGGGTGCAGTGCACGTCGTTGGAGCGCAGCCAGCGCACGGCGCTCTTGCCGAGGCTGTTGTTCGGCACGACGGAGAAGAACGTGCTGTCCACGCCGAGGTTGGCCAGCGCGAGGGCGATGTTGGCCTCGCTGCCGCCATAGCTGGCCTCAAACCCGGAGGCCATGCGGATTTTTTCGTAGTTCGGCGGCGTCAGGCGAAGCATGATTTCGCCCATCGTGATGAATTTTTTGCCGTTTTCCATGTTTTGCAGAAGCGGATTATAGTGGATCATCGTTTGCAGCCTGCCTTTCTGCTTGCGTTGGTATCAGTATAGCATGGTTTGACGGGGGATTCAAGCGGCGGGGCAGATGAGGACACAAAAACGCTCCCCGCCGACGGAGCGACGGGGAGCGCGTGGATAACGATGGGGGAAAAGGCTTACTTCGCGTTGTCGGCGGCCTCCTGGAGCGCGTTGAGGAAGGAGCCCATGTCGATGGTGCAGCCGGTCTTGAGATCGACGTCGTCCGGCACCTGCGTGTGGCGGCCGTCGCCCTTGTCGTAGGTCGGCATGGTGACGACTTCCTCAACCGTCTTGCCGACGCACCAGTCTTCCAGCGCCTCGGCCTGCTCGAACCACTCCTTGCCGATGCCGGAGGCGGCCTTCATGCCGTAGCCGTCGCCCAGCTCCTTCTTGGTCGGGTGCTCGCCGGTCAGTTCGCCGGTCAGCGCGCCGGTCGCGTCAAAGCCGACCTTGTTCTGCGCGATATCGAAGCTCACGGCGGTGATCTTGCCCGCGTCGTCCAGCTCCAGCGCGCACATGGTCGTGTTGATGGTCACGCTGCCGGCCTTGTCGGCCTCAGCGCCCGCGCCGGACATGGTGGTGACGGAACCGAGGCCGGAAGCAGCCAGCGCGCCGGCAGAGAGGGAAAGCATCAGCGCTACAGTCGCGGCGGTCATCGCAAACTTGTTCATAATCGTACCTCCAAAATAAATGATTTCGGGTGATGGACACCTGTATGTTTATCGCATCTCCCCGCGGATGGAGGCACGATAAATTACTTGATGATGACGTAGGCGCGGCGGCCGAGCGCATCCCAAATGGCGGAGATCACCTTGGGGGCGCGCAGCGTTGCGCCGGTGGAAACGTCCGTATCGTCGGCAATCTGCCCCGGCAGATACAGGTCGCTCACGCTTGAAACGGTCTTGCCGACCAGATGCTCAAGCAGCTGGTCGAACTGGCCGCAGACCTTGGCGGCCGCGTCGCTGTCCGGCGCGAGATAATCCTCGTTTTTATATTGCAGCGTCGTGTAGCGAATCTCGGTGAACGTGTTGTCCTGCAGGGTGAATTCCAGCGCGACCTGCTCGCCGCCGTCCTCCATGTAGCTGCCGTGATAAACGCCGTCCGCATAGGGCTCGGCCTCGGGCAGCTTCGTCGTATCGACGATCTTGTAGGGGTGGCGGTTCAGCCCGTCCCAGAGGGCGGAAACCAGCTTGCCGGCCTTCATCGTCGCCGTCGTCACCGCGTCGAGATCCTCCACGATGTCATACGGCGAATAGAGGTCGTCGATGGCGGAAACGCCCTTGCCGACGAGATAATCGGCGAGCTGGCGGTATTGGCGGAGGATGGCCTTCTGCGCGTCGCTCGCGTCCTCGCTCATGTAATCGCCGTCCTTGTATTTCACGCCGCGATACACCAGCGAATCGAATTTTCCATCCTTGAGTTCGAATTGAATGGCAATCTGCTCGATGCCGCCGTCATAGTAAAATCCGCGATAAATGCCGTCCGCGTATTCCTGCGCGGCGGCGGGCAGAGCCAGGGCGATGAGCAGAATCATCAGTGTCGATATGCGTTTCATGTTCGTTCCTCCCGATGACAAAAACCAGTTTAAGGGCGATCTGTGGCAAAAGTATGTCAAAACAAAAAAAGCTTCCAAAATTTTAAATTCGAGCAAAAGGTTTGACATTCCTGCCGCCCAATTTTACAATATGTGCAGAAGAAAAGGCTGGAGGGATGCACGTGAATCCGATTCTGGTGGTGGACGACAACGCGCAGATCGTCGATATTTTGTCGCAATACATCAAAAAAGAGGGGTGGCCGATGCTGGCGGCGAAGACCGGCGAGGAGGCGCTCGCCCTGTTCGACGCGGCCGAGCCGTCGCTGATCCTGCTGGATATCATGCTGCCGGGGCTGGACGGGCTGGAGGTCTGCCGCCGCATCCGCCGCGTGTCGAGCGTGCCGATTTTGATGATTACCGCCAAGGACGAGGACGCGGATCGGATTCTTGGGCTGGATATCGGCGCGGACGATTACATCGTCAAGCCGTTTTCCCCCGGCGAGGTGATGGCGCGGATTCGCGCGGTGCTGCGGCGCATCCCGGCGGCGGCGGAAAAGAAAATGCTGGTGATCGGCGAGCTGTCGATTCACCTGCCGTCGCTGTCCGCCACGCTGTCCGGGCATAAGCTGAACCTGACGCGGCGGGAGGTCGAGCTGCTGTACACGCTGGCCGCGTCGCCGGGGCGCGTGTTCACGCGGGATAACCTGCTGACAATCGTTTGGGGGTATGAGTTCGCGGGCAATTACCGCGCGGTGGATTCGCACATCAAGCGCCTGCGCGCCAAGCTGGATGCATACCCGCACGACACGTTCACCATCGCGACCGTCTGGGGCGCGGGCTATAAGTTTGAAAGGAATCTGCCATGAAGCTGCCGATGCATCGAACGCTCGTCGCGCGCCTGACGGGGCTTTTCGCGCTGCTGCTCATGCTGTTTGCGGTGGTGCTGGAGCTGCTTTTCAACGCGATGATGGAGCGAAAAATGATCGCCCATTACAGCAAGACCATGCAGCGCAACGCATATGCCATTTCGCAGAATCTCTCGGAGATGATCGCGCCGTCGGATTACGAGGCGCTGGATGAAAACCCCTTCATCGTCGGCGAGGATACGCTCGCGCCGTATATGGCGCTGATCGAGCATATCACGAATTGCAACGTCTATCTCATCGACGAGCAGCACCGCGTGACGGGCTATTTCGACGGCGTGGTGCAGACGATGAGCGGCAGGGTGCTCCCCAATTACATCGAGCAGACGATCGCGCTGGGGTTCATGGGCAAAACGCCGTTTCTCTCCGCGAAAATCGACGGAGAAACGCATCTGACCACGAGCATGCCGATTATGAACGCCAAGAGCCACGTGCTCGGCGTGGTGCTGCTGGAAAGCACGCTGCGCGAGCTGGGCTTCGCGCAGGTTTCCAGCTCGGATATCCTGCTGTTCAGCGGCGCGGTTGCCTTCGCGCTGACCGCGCTGCTGGGCGCGCTCTTTTCGCGCATGTTCACCCAGCCGATCACGGCGGTTCAGCGCTTTGCGGGCAGGCTGGCGAGCGGCGAATACGACGCGCGGATGCAGAACGCGCGGAAGGACGAAATCGGCGAGCTGGCGCGCTCGATGGATATTCTGGCGGAGCGGCTTGACGACGCCCGCCGGCGGGACGAGCGCCTCCGCGAGCAGCAGAGCGCGTTTTTCGCGACGATTTCGCACGAACTCAAAACGCCCGTCACGGTCATCCGCGGTTCGCTGGAAGCGCTGCGCGACGGCGTTGTTTCCGGCAAGGATGACGTGCGGGCGTATATCGGCCAGATGCTGGCCGAGTGCAAGGGCTTGCAGCGGATGATTATTGACCTGCTGGAGCTTTCGCGGCTGCAAAACGCGGGCTTTTCGCTCAACATGGGCGAGGTGGATGTGCGCGAGCTGCTGGGCGACGTGGCGATGAGCGTGGGCGCGCTGTGCGAGCGGAAGGGCGTTGTCTTTGTTTGCAGCGAGCCCCAATGCGCGCTTTTGATGACGGGCGATTACGCCCGGCTGCGGCAGATGCTGCTCGCCGTGCTGGATAACGCGGTGAAGTTTACGCCCGCGGGGAAGCGCGTCAGCCTTTCGATGGAGGGGCATACCGTCATTGTCGCGGACGAGGGGATCGGGATCCCCGAAGAGGAGCTGGCGCACATCTTTGAGCGTTTCCGCCGGACGCGCGGCGGCAATGCGCAGGGAACGGGGCTCGGCCTCGCGATTTGCAGCGAGGTGGCGCGGCGGCACGACATCCGGATCGACGTGGCCAGCCGCGTTTCGGCGGGCACGACCTTCCGCTTTACCTTCCCCGACGGCGGCAGATGAACACGTAGACCGCGAGCGCGGCGGCGGCCAGCGCGCTGAGCGCCGCGCCGAGGGGCAGCGCGCGTGTGCGATAGGTGAAGACGATTTCGTGTTCGCCCGGCTCGACCCAAACGCCCATGAAGGCCACGTCGCAGGGGATGACGTCGGCCTGCCGCCCGTCGATGGTGGCGGAGAAGCCCTTGTCAAACGGGATCGTGAAGACCAGAATTCCGGCCTCCTTCGCGTCGATATGGGCGATAAAGCCGTCTGCGGTCGCGTCAAAGCCGTCGCAGGCGTTCTGCTTCAGGCGGGCGACGCTTTCCTGCCAATCGGGGATGCCGCCCACGTCGAGCGTCTGCATGCGCGGCTGATAGGCGGCCAGCGCGTCGTCGTCAAGCGTCACGGCGGCGAGCAGCACGGTCGGCGTGGTCTGGCTGTCCATCCGCTGGTGGTATGTGCCGGTGCAGGTCGTCTGCAAAAAGCCCATCGGCAGGGCGTTGGGGTTGCGGTATACGGCAACCCCGTTTTCGTCGTGGTCGTAAACGAAGCCGTCCGGCACGGGCGTGTCGTCGAGCCGGTAATACGCCTTCACGCTCAGCAGCGCGCGCAGCGCCGCGCCGCCATCCGGCGGGCAGACGGTGGTGGATTCGTCAAAACCAAAGCCCGCCATCGAGATGAAGCGCCCGACGATGGAGGAGCGCAGGCTGGTGAAGGCGGTGAGGCTGCTCGCCCCGCGCAGAAGCCCGTAGTTGCGGATCTTTTTGCCGTAGTCGATGCGCTGCCATTCGGCCATGTCCGGCGAGGCGGCGGCTTTAAGCGTCGGTTCCGCGATTTCGGGCAGGGTGTAGAGCCCCTTGCCCGCAACGTCGCCGCCGGAGAGCAGGTTTTCGTCGCCCACTAAAATATAGCCCGCGTATTGCGCCGCGGCGACCGTGCAGATGAGCGCCAGCGTGACGGCGAAGCGCGGCTTTCGGATGAGCACAAAGAGCATCGCGCCGCCGCCGAGCAGCGCGGCGCAGACGGAAAAGACGCGGAAAACATCGTCGGCGTAAGCGCCCTTCCGGCGGCTGAGCAGCGCGGCGCCGACGCGCCCCATGCGGCTTTGCCAGCCCTCCGGCAGCAGGAACGGCACGGTCAGCAGCAGCGTCAGCGCCGTCAGGGCGATAAACGCCCGGTGCAGGGCGCGGCCGTCCGCGTCGCGCAATGCCGTCAGCGTCGCCAGGGTCGTCATCAGCGCCACGCCGTACCACCAGCGGGTATAGGCGACGTTGGTTTCCAGCGCGAACGCGCCGCAGAGGACGGGAACCGCGCTGCAAACAGCCAGCGCGAGCAGCAGCCCCTTGAGCCAGCGATGCTTTTTCTGCCCAAACAGCGCGACCGCGCCGGTCAGACCGAACACCGGCAGATACGCGGCGGTGGAAGCCCAGCTCGGCGCGTCGCCGTAATAGGCGTGGACGACGTTGCTTTCAATCGGCATGAGCAGCGCGCGGACGCGCTCGAGCAGCGTGCCGAGGGTATAGGTCTGCGTCAGCAGCGACGTGTCGCCTGCGCCCGTCCGCGTGATGGAGAGCATGAAGAGCATCGCGGGGCAGAGCAGCACGCCCGCCAGCGCGCAGCCGACGCCACATTCAAAGATCAGCGCGAACACGTTTTGCCATGTGCGGCGGGGCGTCCAATCCGCGCTGAAAAACCGAAAGACGAAGTACAGCGCCGCCAGCAGCGCGCTGGAGAGCATGAAATAGTAATTCGTCAGCGTGTTCAGCCCGCAGAAGAGCGCCAGCAGGCCGCGCCGGGGATGCTCGCCCATCACGTCCTCCATCCCCAGCAGGATCAGCGGGAAGAACGCGATGACCTCCGTGAAATGATAAAACTGCGTATTGACGACGGTGAAGCCGGAGAAGGCGTAGAGCACGCAGCCCAGCAGGGCGAGCCGCTCGTCGCGGATCATCCGCCGCAGGTAGCAAAACGAGGTCAGCGCGCAGACGGCGTGCTTGAGCACCGCCATCACGCTGATGCCGAACGGAATCAGCGCCTTGGGCAGAAGCGCCAGCGGCCAGACGAACACGCTGCCCAGCGTATAAAACGCATAGCTGCCGACGGCCGGCGCGCCGAGGAAGGTGTTGAAGCTGTAGCTGTTCAGCCCGCCGCGCAGAATCCGCCGCGTTTCCAGAATGAAGGGAAGCTGCTGCTCGATGAAGTCGCCCCGCGTGACAAAGCGCCCGCCGTAGGGCAGAATGGCCGGGGCGAGGGCGAAGAGCGCCAGCAGCGCGCCCAGAAAAAATGCGTGCGCACCGGTGATGCGCCGCCGTTGAAGCGAAGAAGTCTGCATCCGTGTTCCTCCTTGGAAATCGGGGAATTATCATGCTTAGATCAAACATTCTAGAAAAATAAATGCCTATGTATTTTTGAATATGGGGCTTTGCCCCATCGCCCCACCAAAGGGCTTTCCGATCGCCCTTTGGAAACCTTCGGGCGAAAATACTTTGTTTTATTCTTGGAATGTCAGGTAACAGTCTCGTATGCCTTTATTGTACGGGCGTGCGGCGGCGCTGTCAAGGTGGGGGAGGATACAAAAAAACCGAAGGCCAAACCTTCGGTTTCTGGTGCACCTTCAGGGGCTCGAACCCTGGGCACCCTGATTAAGAGTCAGGTGCTCTACCAACTGAGCTAAAGGTGCTTGATTGCTCAACGCGAAAAGGATTATATCATGGTCAGCGGGAAAAAGCAACCCCTTTTTTCCAGAAAAAGTCGATTTTCGGCAAAAAAACAGCGCCCCGCGCCGAAATCGCAAAAGCGAGGGGCGCGGAGCGCTGAAAAGGAGAGACGAACAATCAGCCTTCCGCCTTGGCGGGCAGCTCGGCGAGCAGGCGGGCGGCCTCCCGGCCGGGGTAGAGATCGGGCGCGAGCTTGACGATCTGCTGGAGGATGTTCTCGGCCTCGCGGCGGTTCTGCTCGGCCAGATAGGCGCGCGCA
>ERZ857480.14032-NODE-21524-length-15315-cov-10.9664_pt1 | contig 15315 bp, 14 predicted proteins | sample MGYA00519767_ERZ857480 | MGnify/ENA primary metagenome ERZ857480 (study PRJEB31778, sample SAMEA3449210) | human gut metagenome | biome: human gut; feature: human-associated habitat; material: faeces | place: United Kingdom | collected 2010/2012 ...
GGGGTGATTTTTTCGTTTCTCATGGCTGTACCTCCTGAAACAAAAATGCTCTAAGTGATTGCTTCACTAACCATGACAAAATCATGATTAAGAAGTCACTTAGAGCATATATCACCCGCCGCCTGCTTGTAAACCTTATATTCCCGCACCGCCACATGGGTCGGATCGCGTTCCTCCAGTGACTGAAACAACAGATCCAGCGGACTTTGGTACTGGTCGTCCTCCTCCATCACCCGCGCACACTCCAACATGAACATCAGCATTTCAAAATTCTGCTCGTCTTTGGGCGCTTCACTGAGCAGATACAACATCAGCGCGGAATCCAGCGCGATCTCCGCCTTCTCCCAAAAGGGATCATTGGATGCACCCTTTGGCGGCGTGGTATTCTTTACCAGGTTGTCCATCAGCTTCAGCACATCCGGCTCATCCCTGATATAAGTGAATGGGTTGTAGCCGTCCGACTGGCTGGGGTGGATCAGGTCGAACACCTTTATGTCGTACCCTTCTTCCTTCAGCAGATAGCCGGTACTGCGCAGCATCTCTCCCTTGGGGTCAACGATCAGATAGGAGCAGTTGACGCTCATAATACCGGGCTTGCAGAAAAAGCGGGTCTTGCCGGAACCGCTGCCGCCCACCACCAAGATATTGAGGTTGCGCTGGTGCTTATAGCCGTCCAGTCCGATGGAGACGTGCTTTGTCAGGATAACATTTTTACCGTTTGGATCGGCGTACTGCTTGTTCAGTTCACGGGCGCTGCCCCATTTGGCAGAGCCGTATTCCTCACCTGGGCGGCGGTTCTCACGGTCAGAATAGTAAAGCGTCACCGCCAGTCCATAGCACACCAGCACGCCCAGGATGCACCTCGGTGTATGCGCTGTCCACCGCAGCAGGTCGGGCCGTCCCAGCAATAGTCCGAAACGTTCCACGAGCGCAAATAGATTTGTTCCTGTTTCATAAGAGCAGGCCAGCACGATTGCCATATAAATAACCGGCACAGCGAGGGCAGCCCATACCACAGGGTTTATCTTCTTCATGGCAACACCCTCTCGCAGTACACCACATACCTTTGCCGCCCGCCACTGGCATAAGGGTGGCAGGTAATGAGCGTCAGTAGGTCGCGGTTCGGTTGTATCTTGATCTTATCCACTTCATGCGGCTGGATGATCTGAATGTCGGCCACGGTGTAGGTCAGTGTCTCCCATAGGTTCGTCAGCGTAACAGTATCGCCTACCTGCAAACGGTCGATGTGCCGGAAGTAATCCGCACCTTTCCACCCACGATGTCCTGCAATAACGCTGTTGGTATTGTCGCCGCCAATAGGGGCGGAGGTATTGCCCAGCACCGCCGCACCTGCGGCAAGGTGGGCATCGGATGCGCCCAGATAGACGGGCATGGTCAGCTCCATAGCTGGAATTTCTAAGACACCGATGATCTCGCCCTCGATGCCGTATGTCACAAGGTCGGCGGCGGGTGTCTCACAGGCTTCCAAGTCAACAAGGCCGGATTGCTTTTCCGTGTAAAGCTGACGGTTGTACTCCTGCAAGGCTGCCAGCAGTTCGGGGCACTGTTGCTCCGGCTTCCGTTCTTCGAGGAAGCTCTGCACGGCCTCATCCGTGTTAGCATGCAGCCTGTACCCTGTGAACACCGGCAACAGCATGACACAGACGCCCACCACAGCCAGCAGCGCCGCCAGCAAAAGGGATGTCCTACGCATGGCGAAGCCTCCTCACTAAAAAGTACCCGCCGCCGACCACGGCCACCGCACCAAGACCGATGCCTAAGCCGGTGAGGTAATGCTGTGTCCATGAGGAAGTGGCCTTCTGCGTTTCGGCAGCCTCCGCTTCCCGTTCTGGCACATACGGCACCCGATGACCTCGTACCAACAACCGGTGGGTGTTGACGCCAAATGGAGTGCAAGTGACAAGCGTGACCAAATCCTTGCCATCCTCGATTTGCAGCAGGCTTGTGTCTGTGGGCAGTACCGTATTGATGGCGTCTACCTCATAAGCCAGTACCTCGCCCAACACATGGATATAAAAGATGTCACCTTTTTCGAGTTGGTCGATGTCCGAAAACAGCTTGGACGAGGCCATCCCACTATGGGCCGAAAGTACCGCATGGGTGTTGCTGCCGCCCACCGGCAGAGAAGTTCCTGCCACATGACCCACGGCACGCTCCAACGTTTCCGCATCCGTTCCGTGCTGCACGGGCAGATATACTCCGACTTTAGGGATGTCCACATATGCCATGACGCCGCCCACGGTGAGCTGCTCTGCATACGGCAAGGGAGGGGCGAATGCCCCTCCCTCCATAATGAATGCTGTGCCGGACAGCATGGCGTTATATTGCTCCGCCGCCTGCCGCTGGGTAGTCAGCTCGACGTCATCGGTGGTCGCGATAGCGGCGGTGTAAGTGATTTCCACGTCTGAATGATATTTCTCACTTACCAGTTCACCGATCAGCGGATAGAGCAGCAGCCCCAGCGCCGCAATACCGCAAGCCACCGCCAGTATCCAGCGCTTCACTGTTCGTTCTTGTGCTTGCGGGACTTTACCACGATGAACGCCGCTGCGCCCAGCAGAGCCACACCGCCGATGGTGAACATCCATGTGCCGTAGCCGCCGGTCTTGGGCAGGTCGAAACCAGGATTATTGACGACAGTCAGCGGCACGATGGCGTTGCCGTCCGTCATGTTTGTATCCTTGCCGTTGACAGTAGCAGAGGCGGTCAGCAGCTTCACGCCGCACTTTTCACACTGGCCGTTCTCGGCAGTCTTAATGACGATCTTGACCGCGTCCTTCAGCAGAACATAGCCCTTGTCAGTGGCAATTTCGGTCAGACTGTAAGCATCATCCTCCAGCCCCTTGATCACGATGTGGCCCTGTGCATTGGGAACGAATGTAGTGGCATCAGTTTTCTTCGTGGCAATGCCCTTGGCATAGTAGACACCATCTTTCTGATCGGCAACGACATACACATCGTCGGTGTCATTGTGCAGCTTGAACTTCACGTTCCGCAGGTTGCCACCGTTGTCAGAAAACTGCTTGAGAACGTCAATGCCGTAGGTATACACATGGCAGCAGTCTTTGAGGGTATCAAAGTAAGTGCTATTCGTTCTGCGCCATGCCAGTACGACCTCGTTGGGGTTATCGGTATCGCCCATCTTGGCATCGGCGGTCAGGGTTGCGGCGTAGGTGATACGCATGGTGCAGTCGGAATAGCCGCGCTTGACGCTGTCGCTGTAAACAGTAGTCGCCTCGTTGATCTCGCTCAGACCGGTATCGGTCATGCGGATGGTCATGATGTTCTGTGCGTCATCATAGGCCACGGTGAACTTGCCGGAATCCTCGGCCCAGGTAGTGATCTTGTCAGTGCAGCCAGCGTCCTTAAAGAACTCGATAACGACGTCGTTCTTGTTATAGCGAATACCCTTGCTCATGGTGTCTACATAGGTGTACTCGCTCAGAGAGGAAGCCTTGGAGGTGATGGTGGGCAGGGTGCTGACGATCTGATAGTCCACGGTGTCACCGATAGATGCGGACGCGGTATGCTCGTAACCATCGGTGATGTCGGTCAGGCTGCCGGTATTCTTGCCGGTGGAGTTCTTGGCCTCACGCACGGTCTTACCCAGCGTGGGATTGCCGGTCTGATTCTTGGGGTAGACGGTAACATCGTAACTCCACGCCGTGCCGTCGATAGTGGTCATGGGCAAACTTACGAAGAAGGGATTGCAGGGGCTGGTGACATTTTCAGGGACGCGAGTTTCCACGACGAGATACAAACCCTGCTCCATGTCGGATGCGGAAGTGTGACCGGTGGCATCCGTTTCGGTCATGGCCACGCCGCCGTTCTTCACGGCGGTCTCCAGCGCATTTTTCACGGTGGTGGCATTGGCAGTCAGCGCGGTGGACAGCTTGTTGTTGAGCACATCGCTGGTGAAGTAGTTAATGCCGTTGTCGGTCTTGTGAGCGTCCGCAGCGGTCAGACCGATGGCGGACAGCACAGCATTGGAGCGTTCAGAACTGTCGAAGCCATACAGCACATCCACCTGACGCTGACCGTCCACCACTTTATTGTTCATGGTGACATCGGCAACACGGAGGTAGGTGAACTCCACGCCCTGAATGGCGTACTTGCTCAGCTTGTCGATAACCGCGTCGTCATGCAGACCGGTGGAAATGTAGGACTCCACATCCCACGCGCCGTCGTTGCCGGCCTTGGTGATGTCGTATTTGTAGATGGAAAGGGATGCTTTCTTGCCGGGGTCGATGATCGGCTCTGCGAACGCTGTGGTGATGAGGCTCAATGCCATAATAGCGGCCATGAGCATGGCCAATACACGATGGATCTTTTTCATTTGGTGTTCTCCTTCATTTCGACTTTTTTGCAAAAATAAACACCCATGCAAAGCATGAGTGCTGCAAACAGGAAATAGGTTGTAAATCCCGTGCCGCCCGTGAAGGGCAGGACGAATCCCGCATTGTTGTAGGCAGTGATGGTAATGTCGCGGTTGTTGGTATCCAGCGTTCCCGTGAACAGCGGCTCGGTCAGCAGCGTGTACCCTGCCGGAGCCTTCACCTCGGTGATACGATACTGCACACCGATCTTGAGGCCGTTCCACTTGGCGCTGCCGGTATTATCGGTGGTCACTCTGCCAACCTCCGTCCATGCCTTGCCGTCTGCGGAAGTCTCCAGCAGCAGTTCCGCACCTGCAAGAGGTGCGCCTGTCGCATCCACCTTGCGGACAGTGATGCTGCCTTTCGCCAGTGCGTTCGTCCGCTTCGCCGTAATGTTCAGTGCCGTGGCCGTGATGGTAATTTGATACTTGGTTTTGTCCACCACATAACCACTGGGGGCGGTGATCTCCTGATAGCTATACTTGCCCTGGGGCAGATCCTTGAACACCGCCTTACCATTTGTGACGGTGGTAACATCCGTCACCTTCTTCCCCGCGCTGTCGTACAGCCGGTAGGTCACGCCTGCCAGTGCTTTACCGGTATCGGCGTCCACCTTGTTGATGGTCAGGCTGCCTTTCGCCAACACGTTCGTCCGTTTTTCCGTAATGTTTAGGGTAGTTGCCGTGATGCTCACAGTGTATTTCTTCCCATCTACCACATAGCCGCTGGGCGCACTGATCTCCTGATAGCTGTACTTGCCTTGCGGCAGATCCTTGAACACCGCCTTACCGTTCGCGCCGGTGTTAACATCCGTCACCTTTTTCCCTGCACTGTCGTACAGCCGGTATGTCACACCCGCCAGAGCCTTGCCAGTTTCCGCATCGACCTTGTTGATGGTCAGGCTGCCTTTCTCCTCCACGGCCATGATCTTAATGTAAGCCTTCACGGGGTCGCGCCCCACACCGGTGTAACCGGCCAGCGCCTGATACCGCCCAAACCGGTCATACCAGCAGACTACTGCTCTGTCCGGATCGATCTCATACGCACTGCCTGTGGCAGAGTAGGTCTTTTCCGTGGTCAGAGTCTTGGCCGCCGCAGCCGTGGCTGTGATGATCAGGTTGTTGCCCCGCTGTGTGAAGGTGATGCCGCTCCCGTTGTTTGCGCTGAAATTGTAATCGTTCAGCACCTCGTTATCGTCTGTGACCGTGGCCGTGTAGCTGCCCGCCGCGTTTTTCTTCAGTTCGATGGTGTCGCACCAGCGCGGCGTAAACGCTGAAAAACTGGGGATCATCGTGGCCGCTTGCATCGCCTCCGTGAGTTTGTCGTACCACAGGTCATAGGTAGGATAGCGACTCTTTGACACGCAGTCATAAAACGGGCTGGCACCCCAGTCCTCGTAGGAATAGGCACTGCGGTACTTGCAGATCAGTTCCCAGATGACGGTCTGCGTAGCGGCCCATTTCTCCGCTTTGATGATGGTACTGGTGTTTTTGTCACCGGACGCCGTACCGTAGTCCACACTGGGGTAGCCGAGGGACATTGCCAGCGCGATACCGCTCTGCACGGACGCCGGCAGGTTATACCAACTGGCGCTGGAGCCCTCTCTGTAAGTGCCGCTGTCATCCGAATGGACGCCCGGTTCGATGCAGTAGGCCACTGCGCCATCCGCATATTTCATGTGGTAGAGCGCGCTGCCACTGCCCAGGCTGCTGGTGGCCGTGATGGTCGTGGTCGTAATAGCGGGCGTTGTGCTTTTACTGTAATCGTACTGGTCAAAGGTGATCTGACTGGAGTAGACGTAGGCCCTATAATCTACGGTTACTGAGGTAGCATAGGCCGTCACCGCCAGTGCCGTCGTCATCATCAGTGCCAGCACAAGCCCCACCAGTCTTTTATAATACTTCATGTTTCCTCCTCATCGGGGTATAAGTTGACCCCCTCCGTTCTCGGAGGGGGCCGTGTATGAGATGATCGACTTAGCCATCGTACAGGACGTAGATGAGCAGACTGCCGCCGTCCTCCACGATGCACACGTTGCAGCGGAGCCCCGCGTCGGCCAGCGTGTCCACACCCGCCTGCATCATGAGCTGGCAGAAGGTGTAGTCCACCATATCCCGCGCCTTGACATCCAATGTCTCCTGCGAGGCATCTGCTGACACCGATGCAGGGAAGCGGTAGGCACTGTTGCCCAGTGTCAGGCTGCCGTCCGTAGTGACACCGTACTGTGCGGCAGCGTAGGCGTTGGCAGCTTCAACAGCCGCCCAGCGGTCTGCCGGTTCATACTCCGGCTCGGGTTCGGGTTCGGGGGGAGGTGTAGGCTCCGGCTCCTGTACCGGCGCGGGCGTAGGTTCGGGTTCAGTCGGTGCAGGCTCCGGCTGCGGTGCAGGGATCTCCGCCTGTTCAGGGACAGTCGGCTGCTCCGGCACGTCGGGCTGTTTCTCACCGGTGGGTGTAGGCGGCGTTTCCTCCGTCTTGCCGGAGGGTGTCTCTGTGTCCTCGACGGGTTTCGGAGTCTCCTCACCGCCTGTGGGCTTGGCCTCCTCAGTATTCTCCTCAGCGAGCAGGCTCTCGACATCGTCCTGCGTCTTGTCCTCCACGGGTGCGATAGCCTGCGCCGCGCTCTGCACCGCTGCCACCGGCAGCATCGTCGATGCGGAATTGCTCCCCATCTGCCCACAGGCCGTGAGCAGCAGGAGCGTCCCCATCATCAGGGTCATGAGTTTCTTTTTCACGATAGCATCAACCTTTCTTTTTAAGATAGTACCATTATGCGGTCACGGCCATTTGCCGTCAAATTTTTGCCTATCGCTCCATGTCCTGCTCCTGCTTTTTCTCCTGCTGCTGCGGCGCAAGACCGCGCTGGATACTGGCGCGCTGTGCGGCGAAGGTCTGCTGGAAGTTCGCCAGAACGCTGGTTCTGTCCCGTGCTTCCATTCCGTCGAACATCTCCACCAGGTCTGTGACCTTGGGTTTGTCACAGGGTACGCCGTAGCTGCGGCACAGCATATAGCTGACGCTGTCCGCACTCAGTGCGCAGCTCTCCCTGCTGTAGTACGGGAAATTGCCATGGTCATGGATGCCCGCGTGGACTGCCTCACGACTCAGCGCACGGAACGCCGCGCTGTCCGAAATGTACCCGCTGACGATGATCTGCTGTTGGTTTGGGTCATACAGCGCATCCTGCCCGCGGGCATCGCCGGTCACAACAGGGACAGGCGACACCATCAGAAGCTGGTACAGCGCCTTGCTCATAGCATCGCTGCCATCCACCAGCTGGCTTTTTGTCGGCTGACCGCGCCCGGTGGTCTGAGAGATGTCGAACACGCGCCCCACCTTGTAGCCGCGATACTGCCGCCCGTCCCTGACGTAGGTATCGCCCACGCGGATCTTCATGCCCACTTCCTCCCGCATGACGTTACGGTTCAGACCATTCCAGCCCTTCACACTGTTGAACACCGTCACCTCCGGGTTCTGCTCCATCGCCAGCAGCACATTGGACGCGCTGAAACGCGGATTGTCCGCCTGCACATCCAGATAGTGCAGGAAGGCGCCGGTGCTTTCGGTCACACGGAGGGCGGCAGCGTCATTCATGTCATTGAGGCTGTCACGCTCATCCGCCTTTCTCTGCTTCCACTCCTCGGTCTGCTGCTCCTTCTGCCGGATCAGTTCACTCAAATTTGCCATAATTTCCTCCTTATTTTATCTGTTCATTTTCCTGCACAGGGACGGCTTTTGCCTGCCGCGCCATCTGCTCAGATACCTTCTTCAGCTCCAGCATTTTCGCCCGCACAGACGGTTTATCCATCTCGGTAGACGTTTTGACACCATTCCCGCGCTCCCTGAAGCTGCTCTCTGACCGAGCGCGGGGGGTCGCTTTTTTTGCCGGCACATCCTCCCGTACCGGCGCGGGATACCCCATCCGTTCAAAAATGCGGTTGATCTGTTGGGCATCCTTGGCCTTGGCCATGACCTCCACCGTGCCGGTCTTTTCCACGCGATTGATGATGGGGTAAAACAAAACGCCGTAGCGCTTGCTCTCCATCTGGAATCCTTTCAGATCCTCCTGCTTGACGGAAAAGATGGTCAGTTCCTCGCCATCCTGGATCAGCCGCTTCAAGCCCGTCTTACCGGCCAGCTTGGGGTTATCCTTGGCCAGCGCCACCAACAGAGCCGCCAGATTTTTTGCTCCCAGCCCCGCCAGTTTGACGGCGCTCTCCGTGATTTGGATGCTCTCCTTCACCACCAGGTCGGCAGTCTCACCGCTGGTACTCATGCTTCCGCACCTCCTTCTTCATATCCTCCTGCCGTTCTTCCTCGGCCTGCTGCACCTGCTGGGATACCAAAGGCACATCCTCCAGTATCCTGCGGCACAGGGCAAGCTCCTTCCGCTTTTCCCGCAGGGCGGCGGTCTGGCGGTCGATCTCCGCGCTGCACTGCGCTTTGTACGCCTCATCTGCTGCATCTCTCCTTTCCCGATATAGTGGTCTTCTCTGCTGTTCGCCATCGTATATCTCCCGCTGGAGGACGGCGATCCGCTGCTCCAATTCCTCCGCCGTGGTCAGGCCGTTCGCCCACAGATACCGAAACTGTCGGTCATACCGCTGTAAGCGGATGACCTCCTGCCGCATGGAAAAAGGGACACGTCGGAAGTGCTTCTTCCGGTGTGTCCCTCGCAGCAGGTACAGGTATCTTAGATACAGTGCCTGAAACCCCATGATCTTCTTTTTCGGCCCGGTAGGGCGCTTTCCTTTGATACGGTATCGCTTTCCCGTGCGTGTCATGACAGGTGCGGTCTGTGCGCCACCCTCCCGCTGACCGGCCAGCCGCCTGCGGATGTTCTGCTCCGTGTACCCGTCTCCCAGACTATCCAGCCGAATGGCACGCTTGCCGCCCGGCGGCAGCACGGTCACATATTTTCGGTCAGGCCGGTTTTGTACCACATATCCCTCCCGCCGCAGGAGCATCAGAAATGTCTCGTATGTGTAAGCCTCTCCGATGATGCGGTCAATGTCGGCACGAACGATACTGCGGATGGTGGGCTTACCTTTCTGCTCCGCTTTCCATTCGGCGTAGTGCTTTCCTTTACCCTGCGGCGCGATAGTGGACAGGTCATTCTCCCTGCACAGGGCATCTGATACGCCCCGCACATCAAAATAATAGCTGCCGGGGCTGCTGTGGTATTTTTTGCCGTCTACGAAGGACACGGAGTTCACCACCACATGATTGTGCAGATGGGCCTTATTCAAGTGTGTGCCGATGACCACCTCATAGCGGTCGCCAAACAAGCGCTGGGCAAACGCCACGCCGATGGTGTGGGCCTGCTCCGGCGTCACCTCACCCGGTGCAAAGGACTGGATGAAGTGATACCCCACCACGCCGCCCGGCTTGCTGAACCGCTGCTTCGTAGCCCGCATCTCTGCATAAGCCGTTTCACAGCTTTCGCAGTTAAGGGCAGATGTAAAGAAATTCTGTTCCGTTTTCTCTGGATTTGTGGCGTAAGTAATACCGGCATCCAGCGTTGTCTTTTCGCCGTTGACAGCATAGTCTATCCGTTTATCCAGTCGGTCACGGATGGCGATGATCTTCGTAATGGCCATATCAGAGTTCTTTCACCGCCTGCCAGAGCATCTGCTGCATTGCCTTGATCTGCGCTATATCCTCCATACGGACAAAGCCGCTGGCATTGGCGACCTTGGCGATTTGGTTGATATTCGCGGCCATACCGGACATTTGGTGCAGCAGCTCCGTCAGCTCATCGGGCGGACGGGGACGCAATTCGACGCCTGTGATAAGCGCACGGATGACCGGCTCTATTGGCCGTCCTGCAATCATAGCCTGTTCTTTCAGATGCTTATGCTCCTGCTCGTTCAATCGAACCGAAATCTTGATCGCACGTTTTCTCAATGCTTTCTCCTCCTCTCTACATGGGGGTCTTAGGGGGCTTGCCCCTTAACAAGCGCATTTGGACGGCCAAATGCTATGCTTGCCAGGACAGCGGCGCTCCGCGCCGCGTCCTGCAATACCTGCCGAAAAAAGAAATCAGCGGGCTTCGCTGCGCTGCGCGTCACGCCGACACCGCAGCAGATCATTGTAGTCCTTTCCCCGCGCCGGTGGCCTGTCAATGACCTCATATCCTCCCAGCAGCCCCTTCAACGCCGCCGCTGTCGCCCGTCCCGGCTCGTCGTTGTCCAGACACAGCACAATGCGGGTGATGTGGGGTGCATCCTTCAGATACCGTGAAAGCGCCGGTGGGAGTTGCTGGCCTTTTTTCCCGACACCTCCCAGCGACAGCGTGTTTGCCTTGCGCCAGTCCTTTCCTCGCTGCTTCAGCAGCGTCAGGTAGGAAAGGGCGTCAATGGCACTCTCGAAGATACACAGCGTCGTACTGCCGCCCGGTGTCACTGGCACAGCAAATGAGTAACGCTTGTCGCTGCCGGCCACCTCGCCCACAAAACGCTTGTCTTGCAGCGTCCCCCGCTGCATGGCGTAGGCAGGTCTGCCACCGGCGAAGCCTACAAATACGCAGTTATGATACTGTTCCGATTCATAGAGCAGGCCGTGCTTGATGCAATGGTTGATGATCTCCGGATCGATACCCCGTCCACGCAGGTATGAAAAAACACGCCGGTTGTCGGCGTGTCTGTGTGGCAGAGAAAATGATTTTGTCGGGCAGACTTTCCGGCGCGGCGGTTCTGCCAAAGGTGCGCCGCCAGCGCTCAGAACGCGCTGCACCGCATCCGGCAGAGACAGCTTCCGCACAGTGGTCAGGTAGTCCAGCGCGTTACTGCCGCCGATGCCCCTTGACCACCAGTACCATTCCCCGTTGGAGATTTTCAGGCTGTCATGGCTTTTGGTGGCGTAAGTGTCGCCACCCACGCTGACCAGCTCTTCCGGTTCACGGCACCGCAGATAGGTCAGCAGATCCATCTCTCGGGCGCGGGCCAATTGCTCTGGTGGAATAAACGGTATAGGGCATCACCTCCTTTTTCCGTGATCATCTCCTGTTTTGCGTCTGTTGAAATAGACAGAGAAAAAGACAGCGGGCTGCAATATAGCCCACTGCCTTTAGTTGCTTGGCTGCTTTGACATTAAATGCTGGCCGCAATCAAGGCATTGTCGCCTGACTTAAAACCGCATTGCTTCGCTATCCTCCAGACCGTGCTGGAAGAACATGATATAGTAGATGGGGATATAGATGATCTTTCCCTTCGTAGAGACCGTTCGCTCATTGGACACAACAAAGGCTTTCTGAATATGATAGTCTTCATTCTTCACGAAGTTGTTCAGCGCACTGTGGATGGTATAGTCCTTGCCAGACTTCACTTCAATAGGGACGGCGGATAATGTGGCGTAATCGTCGATGAGGTAATCCACCTCACCTTTATGGCGGTTATCATAATAGAATAGTTCGTAACCATGTGCGATAAGTTCACTGGCTACGACGCTTTCATAGACGGAGCCGAGATTGATGCTGGCTTCATCGTCCAGCACAGCTCGGATGTTATTGCCATAAAGGATGCCAGTCAGGATACCCACATCATTCAGGTATAGCTTCAGCAGATTTTTCCCTGTGGACTCGACCAGCGGGAATACCGGATTAGAGATGGCCTGCACATTGAGGACAATGCCTGCACTGATCAGATACTCGAACTCGTCTTGATAATCTGCGAAGGTCTTTCCCTTCTTATCCTCTATGCTCTGTGCTACGACACGCTTTTTCTTATTCTCCATGTTGGAGGGGATCAGATCATAGATACGGCGGATCTTCAGCTTACGCTCCTCATCATACTTGGATGCGTCGGCGGCATAGTAATCATGGATCTCCTGTTGGATCTCACGGACGAGCTGAATGTTGTGGTTATCCAGATAGGAATTGACTGCGTCCGGCAGGCCGCCAACCAGCAGATATTTCCGAAAGTAGTCCATCATCTTGTTGTGGGTCGGCTCATCCAGCGCTTCCAGTCGCTCGAACTTCTTCCGCATGGCAGAGATGGCAAACTCGTTCAGCCCGTTGGCATAGAGAAATTCCTCAAAGTCCAGAGGAAACATCCGAACTTTGCGGATGCTGCCCATGGGAATCGATGTGGTCTGTGACAATGTCACTCCCAGCAAGGCTCCGCTGGCGATATAGGTGAAGTGATCATCTTGGGATAGGAACTTCAGTAGAGTCAGTAGATGAGGGTATGCCTGGATCTCGTCGATAAAGATCAGCGTGTTGTCCTTCTGCTTCATTTTGCTGCCTTCCAGCATACTGACTTGTAGGTAGAAGTCCTCGACGGTTTTCGTTTCGGCAAATAACCGTGGGCCGATGGAATCCTCCACCATGTTGATCTCGATGAAATTTTCAAACAGTTTGTGTCCTACATATCGGATGATATAGGTTTTCCCGACCTGACGCGCACCGTCTATCAGAAGGATTTTCTTTGAATCGCTTTGCAGATGATCTTCGATAAGAGATTCGATTTTCCGAAACAGCATCGTTATCCCTCCTTGCGATGACTTTTCAAGCGAATTATACACTACATAGAGGAACTTTTCAATATAATTATGTCGAAGCTGCTGGCACTTTTCAAAGATGTAGATGGCCCCTTGTAAAATTACACTTTACCAAATAGGGAACTTTTTGCATCAGCAAATACCCGTTTTGTTCCCTATTTTTATTTCGTGAAAAAGGGAGCTTCCGTGCGGAAGTTCCCTTTCCCGGCTGCGCGCCCCGCAAGCATACGCAGCACGATCACCATGCGCACCATACCAAAGTCTACGGTTGCTGTCAAACTATTTCACCTCGCCAGCCCCGCCCGCATCCGGTGCGCGTAGTTCTCCACGCTGTACCGCCGCATATAGGCGTTCTCGCTGGGCGCGGCGCTGTTCAGATCAATGCCCTCCAGCCGGTAGTCATCGGGCCGCAGCACCTCCTCCACGGGGATTACGCGGACACGCGCCCTGCTTTTCCACTCTCCGCCGAACACGCCGCCCACGCTGTGAAAGCCCCGATCACCGCACACCCACAGCAGCCGTTTGCCTGCCGGAATGTCTCCAAATGGCTTCTTGAGTATCACTACCGACCATGGCTCCGCGCCCGCCACCTTATAGTAGCCGGAATTCTCGGCCTTTTCATAGGCGCGGATCATCCTCTCAAATTTCCACTGCGGTTCTATGTAGAACCAGCTCTCCTGGTATCCCATATCGACCTACCTTTCCAATTCTGTTGTTTTTCTCGCCGGTGGCTGTTCCTCCGGCATTTCTGTATCGCCTATGACCTCCGGTTCGTGCTTGTCCATATTCAGCAGCGTGTTCAGTTCCTCCAATCGTGCCAGCTTCGATTTCAACTCCTCCTCGCAGGGAAACGGCTTCTGCACCTCCGCTTTTGCCGTTTCCAGCTGCGTGTGCAGCTCACTCAGCTTTTCGCAGCAAGCCTGCTCCTTGACCGGCAGCGTCTCCAGCAGGTTATCCATGCGTTGGATATTGCCGAACACATCCGTACCCAATGTCACCACATGGCGCAGCTGCCCGATCATGGTCAGCCGGTACTCCTGCGAAAAGCTGTCAAAGGACAGTTCCAGCGTCAGACCACGGTAAGAGCCCACCTGCGTCGGCTCCGGCGTCAGCATATTCTGACACATGGCCAGCAGCTCCGCGCCAGCCGCTTTCTTTTCGGTATAGCCCTTGCCCGCCAGCGTCATGGGGGAGAAACCGTCCACGTTGGGCGCGGTATGTTCCTTGACTGTTGCAATGTCCGCGCCATACCCGGCAAGGCGCTCCTGTGTCTCCGCGAGAGACTTGGGAAACGTCTTACTGATGGCATCCTCCAGCGCGTACCGCTGGCTCAGGTGGCTGCTTTTCAGCAGTTTCAGCTTCGTCACCTCTATGTCTAAGTCCATCTTCTCCTTGACAAGCGGATTGCCGCTGGCCAGCGCCTTGATCTCCGCATAGGAAAGGGCCTGTTCGTCCACATCCTCGGCGGAGCGCACAGGGGACTTGCTGGTCATGATCTGCGCGATGAATTTCTGCTTTCGCTCCACCAACTGATAGAGATAGGCGTCAAACGTGCCCTCGGTGACGTAGCTGTAAATGTCCACCTCGGCATTTTCGTTTCCCTGCCGGATGATGCGGCCCTCCCGCTGCTGAAGGTCGGAGGGCCGCCACGGACAATCCAGATGGTGCAAGGCCACCAGCTTCTGCTGGCAGTTGGTTCCGGCACCCATGCGCTGTGTGCTGCCCAGCAGCACCCGCACCTGACCGGCCCGCACCTTGCTGAACAGATCTTTCTTCTGTGCCTCCGTCTTGGCATCGTGGATATAGGCGATCTCGTTTTCCGGCACACCCATCGCCAGCAGCTTACTGCGGATATCGTCATAGACGCTGAAAACACCGTCGCCCTTGGGTGTGGACAGGTCACAGAAAATCATCTGCGTGGAGCGTTTTTCCGCCGTGCGCCGCCAGATGTCAAATACTGTCTCCGCGCACTTGACCGCCTTGCTCTCCGGGTCGGCGGGCAGCATAGGGTTGATGAGCCGCTGGTCTAATGCCAGCTTCCGGCCATCGTTGGTGATGAGCAGCATATTGTCCACGCTGCTGTCCACCTGCCTATTACGTACCTGCTCGGCCCGTTCCGCCAGCGACGCCACCATCTCCTTCTGATACGCGGACGGTTTCAGGGCGATATTGTGGTAGTGGGCCTCCGGCACCGGCAGATTCAGCATATCCGCCGTCTGGATGTCCGCCACATTTTTGAATACGGAGATCAGCTCCGGCAGGTTGTTGAACTTGGAAAAGCAGGTCTTGGCGCGGTAGCCCGTCCCCTCGGGAACGAGTTTGTCAAGATGATTTTTGTAAGTTTTCTAAATTCAAATATTTATCTGCTGAAAAAACGCCTAACATCTCGTGTCGGCATATTTCTTGAAACACCGTATTCAAA
>ERZ857480.47603-NODE-73602-length-15138-cov-60.5640_pt1 | contig 15138 bp, 14 predicted proteins | sample MGYA00519767_ERZ857480 | MGnify/ENA primary metagenome ERZ857480 (study PRJEB31778, sample SAMEA3449210) | human gut metagenome | biome: human gut; feature: human-associated habitat; material: faeces | place: United Kingdom | collected 2010/2012 ...
AATCCTTCCCCAAGGTTATAAACGGCTTGATGCAGCCACACCTGTCGGCTTTGCCTCAGCTTTACGTGATGTGTTGCCTTAGAGCGCACGGCTAGGATTTACACCGTACGGTAACTGTCTATTCGCTTATAACGGGGCACAACTTAATGCGCAAAGGGTAGTCAACATATCCTTGCGGACACTTCTAAAGCGTAGACTTACCGGAGCAAGCCCGCGACTTTAGTCGTGGGTTATTGACTGCTTTTCCTCCTCAAGCCCGGTTGAAGCAGACAATGCGAACATTGTAGGCATCGTTCAGGCAGGTATATACGATAAGGTCCGCAGTACCCCAAACAACCGTTCCGTCATTTTTCTGCAAAGCATCAAAACCAGTCACATCGTTGTGGCCGTCACAGGCATCCACACAGACGTAGTTGATTTGTTCGCCAGACGGAGTGATGACATATGCGGTCGAGCCGATTGTCACGGATGTCAGGCCAGGTATTTCGTTATCCGCGACGATATTGCTGCCGCCATCCTGCGGTGCTTTTGGGAAAACACATGCGCTGTCTTCACGGTTGCAGGTTTCCTGGTCCGTGTTGTTATAAAGCGCAACGTCTACCCCGGCCGCAGGGATATGCAATCGGCCGCAGAAGTTCGGGTAATCGTTATCGTCGTTATAGTTCGGACCTGCCGGTGTCGCTTCTGCCTGCTGCTCGGCCTTTGCTTCTTCCTTTTCTTTTTCGGAATTCTTTTCTTCCTGGATGTTCTTCAACTTGTTATCGATTTTCTGAATAGAAGCCTGAACATCAAGAGTTTGATTGACGGGTGTTAATTCCGTGTTCCTAACCTCAGTAGAAAGAAGTTCAAGGCGGCTGGCATCCACATCAAGTGTTGGCTCCAACAGCGTAGATGACTGAGCCGAAAGAATCGCCTGTGTTGCGAAATCTGCTGCCTGCTTATTTCGCTCAACATTCCGTTTGACATCCATCAGAGAAAAGATAGATGCGAGCAAAGCAGCAATACTAAGCAGCAGCGCAACAATTTGTTTGAGAGTCTTCATTTTTTGCTTGCCTCTGACTTGCGACCATTTTACGGATAATACGATTGAGCTGGAAAATGGGAGACCGGCTCAACATTTTCCATTATTCGCGATTCGCACATTTCCGCAAGTTTCGGAGCGTTTGGGCGAATTTTGTACTCAATGAAGTTCTTCAAAGCTGATTTGACCATTGCTCTGCTGGGCCTTTTTGGAAGAGCCTCTGCCACGCTTTCGGAAGCTCTGGTCAAACGGCTGGGCCTTTTTGGGTTCGTCAGAATTCTGCTGCTTTTCATTTGCCGGTTTCTTTTGCGATTTTGCAGGAGCCTCTTTGGATGGCTGCTTCTGTTTAGGTGCCTTTGCCGAATCCTCCTTGGGACTTGATTTTGAAGTGCTCGTCCGCTTATCCGTGATGGGTTTCTTAGGCTTCTTCACTTCTTTTGAAGGTTCGACCTTGCGAGTAATGTTAAAGCCTGCGAGAGCCGCTTCCCTGTCTGCTTTTGGGCGCTGAGCTGGTGCTACCGGTTCAGCTTTTGGTTCAGCTTTTGGTGTCTGAGGAACATCAGGCTTTTGGGGCCGGGGCTGAGTCGGATGGCTCTCAACGGGTTTTGCAGGCTCGTGAGGTTTGGCTTTAGGCTCGGCCACGACTGCTTTGGGAGTGCCGAACGCATTTGTCTCTTTTGCGGGCAGGTCAGGAACTTTATCCGGCATAGGCGGCTTTTGCTCTATCGCGGGGCTGTCAACGGTATCGGGTTCAGAAGAAGCAGGAATATCGAAGTCCATCATATCCATATCCGGTTCCTCTTCATGCTCATCCACATCATCGGGAGGATTGAATACGTTAGCATCATCGTCCGCAAACGGGTCCTTTTCATCATCCATGTCAATGCCGCTGGGGTCAAACGAAAGACCAGCGGGGGAATCAGAGTCTTCTTCAGCGAAGGGGTCCCGCGTATCGTCATCATCCACAGGCAAATCAAAAACCAGCTCTTTTTCAGGCTTCGGTTCCAGTTCAGGTTCCGGCTCAAAGATATCCGCAGCGTCAAAGGGCTTCGTGGCATCTGCACTTTCTGGTGTCGATGCAGATTTAGGGGCGGGAGGAACGATAGGTTCAGATTCATCTTCCAGAACGTCAAGGATTTCGGAGGGTTCCGGATTGATTTCGGTGTGAATGTTCACCTTGACGTTTACAGGTTCGTTGTTGTTAATCGGGGCGGATGTTTCGGGTTTCTTAGAATCCTTGGTCGGTTCTTTTTCAGTCGGTTTAGCAGATGTTTCCTGATGCTGTTCATAGTCTTTGTCCGATTTCCCTTTGTCCTGATATTTTTCAGAAATCTCTTCAAGGATAATTGATGCCTGAGAAGCAACTATATCAGAATCCGAGTTCTTCCCTTTTACCTGTTTCGGACGCTTAATGAATTCGCAGGAATCAAACCAAAGTTCATCATCCAGCAAGGGAATGTTAAGGTATATCAGGATGGAAGCAGCTACTATCAGGATTACCGATACCCACCACGCTAATGGATACAGAATAAGAGAGAAGCCATAGAGCACAAAGGCAATGTTGCGAGCGGTGCGGCATTTTGTTTTCAGCTCATCTTCTTTTGCGCCGTCAAATTTCGGGTACGAGTCTTCCTTGCCGGGCTCATGATAAAGAATATAACAGTGCTTGCCGTTGACTTTATATTGAAACAGAGTCACGACCATCGGCTCGTTCCCGCACGCTATCAAGGCTTCCTTGAATTTTTTTACTTCGTGGCGGTTCAGGCGCAAAGCAACATAATCCTTGCACCCCGGAACTTCCAATTTAAGGGCAGTGTTTCCTGTATCCGTCACAATGATTTCGAGTGCCGTCGCTTCCAGCGATTTACTGCGTCGCTTATAGGTTCTACCCATGACCACGATTCCCGTCAGAGTTCTTCTATCTTTCGTTACTCTGCACGAGAACAGACAGCACACGAAGCACAAAAGAACAATCATCGGAAAGTTCATTCAGTATCACCGTCCTGCTTACGGTTTCGATTATCCAGCACAATCAGCTTGGGTTTGTTGGTTACGTTCTGGAAGTTCACTTTCTTCACGCTTGCGCCAACTTCTTGCGTTGCGGTCTGCTCTTGAACCGGTTCCTGTGCCTTTTTTGCGGTCGAGGAAGCCGGAAAGCACTGCTCGATACTGACGAGCGTTTCGTTGTTCATTCCCTTATCGTCTTCAAGGCAAAACAGCATGTTGTAGGTTCCACCAATATGGTAGTCACGGTCCTTTTGCTTTACGGTGAGGAAGATGTCGTGGGAAGCTGTGTCACGAAGCGGATTTCCCTCTTCATCTACCGGGACAAACCGCCAAGTCTCTTTAATGCCGGTCATGTCACGCTGCTGGTCAGCCGAGACGGCCAAAGCCTTTACCGTGACATATTTCCCGTCTTTCGCCCTCTGTACAACTCCCAGATATTCCACGACAAAATACCCGGCCACGAAAAATCCAGCAGCAATGAGCACAATCCTTCGTGTATACAGAGCAAAGATAAGGCCAAGAGCTGCACTGCCAGCAGCACAGAGAGCGTATTTGATTTTCTGCGAGTTAATCATATTGTTCATAAAATATAGAGCAGGAAACCCACGGCTTTAGCCGTGGGAGGAATTGCTCATTCACATCCTTTCGATTAAATAGTTTGTTGCAGGTTCTAAAAGTCGCAGCTATTTGAATGTAATACTGTTTGTAACGACAGTACCATCCAGCATTTTAAGAAAACGTGGCAAGAATTCCCCCTCATTCATGTGGGGGATGAATTGCCTATAACTGTATGCTCTTGAAAAAATATCGTAATTATGTTATAACAGCAATATGAAATCATGACCCTACGTAAACGCCAGAACCTGCGTTTACAATCTAAATTATCATATTGTTTGGTGCGTAAAATATCGTCGAAAGGTCTTAACGCCAAAAATTGCCGATTTCCTAGTAGCTGATATTTACAGCATAGACAACGAGAAAGGGTTCACTATAATTGAAGCAAAAGTTGGAGATGGCAACCACATCCATGTGTTCGTATCGGCTCCGCCGAAATTTTCTATCACAACGATTGTTTCTTATCTAAAAGGAATTGCGGGTCGCCATTTGTTTATGGAATTTCCTGAAATCAAGCAAAAACTTTGGAAAGGCCACTTGTGGAACGGCAGCTATTTTGTAGAGAGTATTGGCTCTGCAAGCAGCGAAAACATTATTCATTATATAGAGCGACAATCTAATCATTGTATGTGAGGTGATAAGCAATGCCTGTGCAAAAATTAAATAGAGCAATTATGTATCGCGCATATCCTACACCCGAGCAGCAGGTATTGCTTTCTAAAACCTTCGGCTGCGTTCGCTTTGTTTGGAATCATATGTTGATGGATGCACAGCAATTTTTGAATGAAGCAGGAAAGTTTTTTATTCCTACTCCTGCTAAATACAAAAAGGAATTTCCGTTTCTGAAAGAAGTGGATAGCCTTGCGCTTGCCAACACGCAGCTTGATTTGAAAGAAGCACGTAAAAAACATCGAGAAGACCCTAAAAGTTGTGGTGCCCCCAAACTCAAGAGCAAGCGCAAAAGCAAGATGTCTTATACAACAAACAACCAAAAGACGTGCCGTAAGGACGGTACAATCAAAGACACGATTTATGTTGTTGGAAATCTTGTTCATTTGCCAAAAGTTGGCGATGTGAAAGTGAAAAGACATCGTGAGCCGGAAGCCAACTGGGTGCTGAAATGCGCTACCGTAAGCTGTACTTGCAGCGGCAAATACTTCATTTCGCTGCTGTATGAGTTTGAGAAAGGCATTCAGCCCATCAAGCCTACTAAAGAAACTTCTCTTGGGCTGGATTACTCCTCTCACGACTTCTATGTTGACAGCAACGGCAACGTGGCCAACTATCCAAGATTCTACCGTCAGAGTGAAACAAAACTCGCAAGGGCACAACGCAGGCTGTCCCGTATGCAGTTTGGTTCTCATCACTATGACAAACAGCTTTATAGAGTTCGAGTTCTTCAGGAACATACCGCCAACCAGCGCAAGAACTTCTGTCATACGGTAAGTACTGCGATAGCCAAACAGTATGATGCCGTATTCGTAGAAGATATCAACTTGCGCGGTTTGGCCGGTTCTCTGAAGTTAGGGAAATCCACTAACGACAATGGCTTCGGTATGTTTCGCACGATGTTGGAGTATAAGCTCGCATCGCAGGGAAAGACCTTTGCCAAAATCGATAAGTGGTATCCATCCAGCAAGACATGCAGCGTGTGTGGCTTTATAAAAGACGACCTCACACTTGCCGACCGTGTCTGGACGTGCAGCGCTTGTGGAACCACACACAACCGTGACCACAATGCTGCCATTAACATTCGCACTGTAGGATTATTAGGGCTCTATCCCGCGTAGTCCATTCCGCCCCCGCTATGCCGCTTGCAACGGCGGTGAAAGCATACTGTACTCGGTCGCACGGACGGAAACCGTGCCTAACAGTCCGTCGAGTATGAATTTATGGAGTCCTGCGGGACTTCAAGCCCCCACGTTTAGGTGGGGGTAGTTGACTGCTGCATTCTTTACTTGTCGTTGACACCCTCCCACGATTGAAATCGTGGGATTCCTGGGCGGCAGCTGCAAGGCTCATCACCATGCAGCATGCCAGGCAGCGAGTTATGCGGTTTCCCACAAAAAGCCACGGGTGTGACTTTTTCGTGAGCGTCCAGCCTTTGCAGGTTGACCAACATACTTGTCTGCGTTCCCAACTTTTTGAGTGCATCCTCCTGTGGAGTTTCACCTCTTGCGAGGCAGCTCTCTCACGAGGGACGTGTCGAGGCCCCCGGAAAACTATTATTTTTAGAACCCAACGCTTGCGGGAAGATAGCTTTCAGCTTCCTGCAGGCGCTTTTTTGTATTTTCATGCATCTTCAAAAACGCAGGAAAAGCAGCTTTAAGAGCTTCGGTATCGTATTTTAGAGTTTCAGTATTTATATAGATAGTCTTGCTCGTTAGAATTGATATCCAGAGGTAGCGTCAACACAAATGACGGCGTGCTCTCTTTGCTTCCGAAAGCCATAAGTCCTCCTCCTTTCATTTGGGCTCTACTATCCATGATAGGCAATTCGCAAGCACAGGCAAACAAAAGCTGCCTATCCGAAGATAGACAGCAACCATTTTTTTACTTGGATGCCTTTCATCCCACGACTAAAGTTGTGGGGGTTCCCGGCCTTTATTTTGTAAGAAGCGGCATCAGCCCCGCTTATCCTCCTTTTTGAAGTTGATTTGTGTAAGCTGATACCGATTCACTGAGCATTCTGAGTCAGCGGATAGCCGCCGGAATCCAGAAGTGCAGTCAGAGTGCCATCGGTGAGGTTTGCGGTAGACAGAGGAACTTTATATTCTCTGCCATCTGCAGTCTTAACGTTGGCGTAAAATTCAATGGTGACATCGCCGCTCATGTCGATATCGCCGAGAACCTTGTTTACTTCATTGGAAGTGGTGTCGGTACTGCCGGATGCGGGCTGATTGACGGTCGGCTGAGGCGTGATGACATCATTATCGCCGTTCTCAGATACAGGAGGTACGCCAACCTGATGTCCGGTTACAGCAGTGAGAACTCCGTTTACACCATCATAGACGGACGGTACGAAAGCATAGCCAGCCACACCGCCAACGATGACAACTGCCAGAATTGCTGCAATGACCTTGCTGCTCTTTTTCTTTTGCGAAGGCCGAGCAGGCTCTGCGGTGGCTTGAGTCGGTGCCGGTGCGGCGTGGTGAACGCCGCTTGCAGGCTTTTCCTTTTTGCCCTTGCCAAGCCCGAAACGCTTCTTGGCCGCTTCGTTTGCTTCCTGCTGCATCAATTCCTGAGCCACCATTGTCTGGCGAGTGGCCGTCATCTGGTCCGGAAGTTCATTGGGGTCAGGAATATAGGGAACGGATGCAGTCGCTTGGGAAGGCTGTTCAACAGAACCCGTTACAGGCACTTGATATCCAGGAGCTTGTGCAGGAGAGACGCCATGAGCAGAAACGCCATACTGCATCGTGGTCTGCGGAGTCTGAACAGCGGGCTGAGGTGCGGCAGGCTGCACGGGCTGAACAACAGGCTGAGACTGAACGCGGGTAATAAAAGGCTGAGCAGCGGGGGCCTGTTGTGCAGGAGTCTGAGCCGGAATCTCTGCCGCACGTTTCTTTGCAAGCAGTGCATCGACCACCTCCTGTTTGACCTTTCGAATCGTGCCATCCGGCATGATGCAGGTGCGGTCGGCATAGACATTGGCCGGAACTTTCTGGCCGTTGATAGTAACGTGGACAACGCCAATAGGCTCACCCAGAGTCGAATTCGGTTCCATGAACAAATATCTCCTTTCGGTTTTTGTGTGGTGTTATGTATTAAATCGAAACATTTGAGCAATCGTGTCGGAAATCCAGTGCAGCAAAACATTTGCAACATCTGCAACATATGGAATCAAAAAGCCACGTTTAAGAGTCCCAGACATGCAGCATAGGACAAAAGCTAAGCAAGACAAAAGAAGAATTGCCCAAATCAAAATAAAGATGTACTTGCCGAATCGGCCAAGGAATATCCAGCCGCCGCCCGAATCAGATTTCCTGTTATTGCATTCAGGGCAAGAAGCCGTTAGATTTCGGATATTGTTGATGTCATCGTTCGGAACAAGGATTCGGTACGCCCGATGCTCGTTAGCCAGATTGATGGAAATGATATGGTCAACCTGCATCGAATTGCGCGTCATAATGCGTCCACAATACGGGCACATGTAGAACTTTCCAAAAGTTCCGGGATGATTCAAGATATACCGGTTTCGGTAATCCTCAGACCGTTTATACTTTTTCCGGTGATTAGCCATGGCAGGCAGCCGAATGGACCCAAGGATGCTCCGGCGGAACACGGCGCTTCGGGAACCCTTCCGGCAGATGGTCCGGGAACTTGGTGCCGTCAGAATTCGTGCCACCGTTGAGCTTTTCCCATTCGTGTTCCCATGCAGAGAATTCCAGGCCGTGAGACATTTCCCACAAGGACAGTTCCCCGTAAGAGATACCACCCATTTCAGAGAGCTTTGCTCTCATAGCCAATTCCTGTGCGCTCGTAACAGTTTTATTAGATGCTTTCATTTTTTCCTCCTCGCGCTTTGCCTGTTCTCTTCTCATTTTGGCTTCCGCATTGCTGCGATGTGCTGCATTGCGCCGGTTCTGAGCGTAGCACGCAGAGCAAAATTGACGGTTCCCCAGGCTGAAAATCGGTGTACCGCAGATGCGGCAGTGTGTAAGATAACCATTGTTGCTTGCCATTTTCGCTAACCTCCTGCCATTAGTCGAAATTACAGTCTCGATTTTACGTGTGTTTTATCGACCCCATATCCCTGATGATGGGACACGAGGTTAATACATACTTATGGGTTATCTACCAAACCAAGCTGAAATCCGATTAGTCGAAACTCCAGTCTCGATTTTGGGTAACAGAAAACTAATCCTTGCTAAGCAAAGATAGCAAAGACTCAATATCGCATCCCCACAAAAGAGCAGAGAGTGCGGTATATGCGCGATGTTTCTTTTCGCAAAAGTAAGAACTGTTGATTCCTACTTGTTTGGCAAGAGTTGCTTCATCGGTTCCGTTCGGGCCATACTTCTCATTGACGACGAGCATCAGCACATCGTAGAGTTTCGAGTCACCGTCCGGGAACTGTTTCAGCAGCTCGATTGCGCCGCCAATCAACTTTGCATACTGCAAAAGAATCTGTGCCTGAGCATAGCGTGCATCCGATTTATGGTCAGATGCATCCAACTGATTGCCAGCAGTTGCAATCAAGCGCAGGGTACTGTTTCCATCCACGCTCGACGGATGTGTAATGCGGGAATACTCACGAAGCAGTACCTCTGTGTTGTGATAGAGATAAGCAGCTTCAGCGCCCTGAACCATGCCCTCGTTGGGAGCCAACTGGAGAACCAGTTCCTTGATGGCTTCGCCGCCGACTTTCGCAATATCTTCGATGATTCCATCAAAGTTATTCCGAATCATAACGGCAGATACCGGGTCGCTGTCCAAAATAGAGCCACGAAGCATTGCCATTGCCAGTGAAATGCGGGCTGGCTTGCAAGGCTGAGCGCTCCGGAATACCGCCCGATTCATTGCATCATCAACTGCATCCACCAGCTGTTGGCATCTCGCAAAGAAAAGTTTACGCATTTCCAGATGTAAACGAGGCTTTACGTAACCTGTGCTGTTTTCCAACAGTGACTGAATCTCCGAGATGTTACGGACTGAACCGTCCGTATCCATATCATGGAGCTGTTCAATCATAGCATCGATATCTCGTGCTTTGAGAATCCAGTTCAATGCCGGATAGCACATCAAGGCAATGACAACGAATTTTTCATCGGTTCCTTTTTGCGCCATCCGGTTCGCGCATCGGGCAAACACCCTATTGCGGTTCGTGCCGTTGTTGTAGGCAATAAAAGTTCGATTGATGTTCACAACAATTCCCTCCGAGGACAGGATGGAACTCAAGAAAGCTTTCAGTTCAGCATCCGAATCCACAACCAGATTATTTTCCAGTGCCATCATTCATTTTCCCCCTCTCCCCTGTTTTCCTCAAAACATTCAAAAGCTCAGCTCTCGCGTCGCTTTTGATGGTTTCACCAAGCATTGTATTTTCAGACATGTGCAAATCATAATGATTTTCTTTGCAAAGATTGAAGATTTTCTGGCATGCTCGGAAACTATGTACTGGTAAATCGGACCCAAACCGAATATTTCGTTCAAAATTCTCATAATTCTCAATGCTTCTTGCACATGAAGTATAGACAAAAACAGAAGCCCCATCTTCAAATCTCAGGTTCTCGCCGACCGCTCCATTAAGGACGTCATACAATTCTTTCAAAAAGCCATCACCCATAGCTTTGTTATTGGCTCCGTTCTGAATACGATGGTGGACCACGATATCGCCGGTGATGGGCACTTCGCTTCTCGTGATGCTTGTTGTCTCGTCCGGGATTCTTGCCTGTTCAATGTATACAACGATAGGTCTTTTACTTAATATCATAAACGCACTTCCTCGACTCAAATGATTGTTATTATTTCAGGTTTCGTTGTCGCCATGATTTGTCTTCGATGTTCAGGCTTAGCTCAAAGCATTGTTCCTCGCTATCTTTAACAGGATACTACCTCAAATGATAGCCAATTCGCACAGACGCGCAAGAATACTTTTTAATGTCCCGGACACTATATCTTGTATCATATTTGCATTATACCACAATATATAGTGGTTTGCAATAGAAAAATGCACATCTGACCACAATATATAGTGTGCATCCAAATTTTGAGCACATTATATGTACAACTTGTTGTCTAGCAAAATTCCGAACGTTGCAATATGATGGACAGCGGTCGCAAAACTGTTGATACTATTGAATTAAATTGCGTTTCATACAACTTTGTGATATACTGTATATAGGGGTATGCTCCCATGAAATACTGTCAGGAGGTGCATGAGTTTGACAAATCAAGATATAGACATTTCCATGGATAACGTTGTTCAATACGCAAATCAAATTCGGATGCCGCTTGATTCGTGGAACAAAGAAACTCAGAAACAGATATTGTCTGTAATGGAAGCTCAGAGAATAGCGTCAGGGCTAAATGTTACGACATTCTACAACACGCTTCTAGGCTCTACATGCTCTTATAAAACCATCCAGCACATTCGGGAAGGCACAAAGCAGATGCCGCTCGAGTTGGTGTTGGCGTTCTGCTATGTTTTCCACTACGACATTTCAGAACTCATCAACATTCAGAGTGAAAAAAACAGAGCAGAGAGATTTGCCGATTACATGCAAATCGGTGCATCCATCGAAGCTCTCGGCCCACATATCATTTATAACGCTGCCGCAGATATCGCCAATCTTAATCAAGAAGGCCCTTCCTCTGCTATGGTAAGACGCCGCTGCTCGCAAGTTCTCACTGCTTTTGCGCAGAATCTTCAGAACGAGGAAAAAGCCAAAGAAGAGCAAAGCAAGTAATTCGACAAACAAAAAGAGCCCCGTACAATCCAGTTTATCTGGTGTACGAGGCTCTTTATTTTTAATAGAAAGCGTCCGCCATAGATAGCAGCACATCCATATTTCCATCGGAAGCCGCCGGTCTATCCGGTTCTGGCATCTGCTTGCCCATGGGACGTTCAAGAGGCTTTGGCTGTCTTGGCAATGGAGAAGGCACGGATTTATGTGCCTTAGAAGGTTTCCTTGCCACAACGTCTTGGACCGAAACTTGCGGTTCGGGAGTCTGAACTGCAGAACCAGAAAGCTGATACTTGCGCAATGCAGTTTCAACAGCTTCTTCTATCACATTTCGGAGTTCCGTTGAGGAAGGGCGTTGTTCGAGGCTGACGCTCTCAGGAACACTTTGAAGAGAGTTCAAAAGCGCATCTACGATAGTCGGTGTCCGCTTTCCATATCCTGCGTTTTTCAGAATATCGTAAGCCGCCTTCTGTTTCGGGTCTGTGAGGTCAAAAGAAACCGGAAGTCTCACCCGATTACCCTTGTCTTGTTTCGATGATGCCAAGGTGTATCACCCAGCAATCAACGACTTTCGGCAGCCAACCTGCTTTCTGCCATCATTTTGTAGCCAACTGCATTGGCGCGTGGGTCATCGATGAACAGATAATCATCACGACCGAGTTCGCTCTCGATAACGGGACGCATCAAGATAGAGCCGCCACCGATGAACACGGGATACGACAGCGTCAGGTCAACGCCTTTTTCTTTCAGAGACCGAATCAGAGTGCGGGCATAGTTCTGAGCGGTCGTGTGAACCACATCATTGAGTTCTTTGCCGGGATTGTAACCGCAGCGCAGAATGTTGTCGATGGTATAGTCGTCCACATCCAGCTGAAAGCGATTACGAACCGCACGCTGTACCTCATCGTACATCTTGATAACGCCGTTGTTGAAGCTCTCACAGAACGCCATGTCAACCTGACCACCACGGCTGAACTTCACAACGTCGGTGGTATAACCGCCAATATCAATGATATAGGTATAGGCTTCCGGGCGAGCCATGATTTTGGACATGTAAGGGGCAATCGCAGCCACACCCTGCGGGAAGACCATGACACGAACGATGCGGATTTCAAAATCCACATTGTTGTAGGTAAACACCACACGGCGGCCATCACGGCCAAAGTACTTATCGTACTCAGAGGCAAGGTCATGGATGTGAGTCGGAGGAAGGCCCATCGCAAGACACACATCCTGCTTGACCTGCTTCTGGCCAGGGCGTACATACCCCATCGCCATCATCTCTTTGGCAATCGCAATGAGAGTCAGAACGTAATAGGACCAGTCCGTCGTTTTATTGTACATATAAGGGATACGAGACTGAGTAATGGTATAATAGTTGCCGTCAAAGAGAAGCGTATCGGACTTTACTGCCGGAGGAATTGCACCATGGCAGATAAGACCTGAATTGAAAGGCTCAGTATGCGGCGTCTTGATGTTCTTGTTACCGGTATCAACGGCAATGACCAACGGATTCATAATTCCTTTTCCTCCTTATCACACAACATCACGATATGCCAGGTAACGAGCCGTTGCAAGTGCAAGCTGTGCATACTCGCTGTGGATATCCCGGTTTGTATCAAACTCAATGCCGATATTAGTCATAGTCTTCCAGGACATCTCGATGTATTTGCGGCAAATCTCGGACTTGCCGTTAATAAGACGGCGAGCGTTCTCTTTCATCGCCTTGGAAAGTTCCGGCTCCGTATAGACGGTCACAGCATGGATATCATGCTCTTCCAGAATCCGGAACATCTCGATAGCGCCGCGCAGCGCATATTCCACTTCATCGGCTGCATCTCCGCTGTAAGAGCTCTGAATCAGATTCTTGCCGGTATCAATGCACAGACCAAACGCGCCATACTGATTGTTCTTGTCAAATCGGGCATACAGGAAAGCATTGGCTTCCTCATCGCCCACAGGCTTGACATCGCTGGAAGAGCTTTCTTCCTCGCTGAAATGAGGAGCGCTCATGCCGCTCGGCCATTCGGCCGCTTCATCTTCTTGAACCGATTCTTTCTGCGCCCCGTCATTATCCGACATGGTATCCGGCATAACAAACTGTTCGTTCGGAATCTCCGAAGAGAAAGAACCCGGAGCAGCAGGGGCTTCAGGCTCGTTCTGAGAGAAGCTCAAAGAGGTTTCAATCGGCTCATCATCCCCCTTGACAGGCTCTGCAGCGTCGTTTTCGATATCGCTCAGGTCAATTTCAATTCCATCGTTTTCGGGCTGAGAGACGCTCTGAGCAGCATTTGCGTCAGGGCTCTTTGCACCGTCCAGAATGTGCTGGAATACGAGGGTGTCATCTTCCTGCTCATTGTCCAGGGAAGGAGTGTCGGCAGGCGTAGGCTGCGGTGCCGGAGCAGGCTGTGCAGGTGCAGCAGGTTGCGCAGAGGGCTTGGCGGCAGCTGTCGGGCTCTGGGTTTTATTGCTGCGGCGGAACAAAGTATTGATAAACGGATTTCCGTCCGTAATTTCATCCATCTCCTGTTCCTTAGTTTCCTTCTTTTCCTTCTTCGGCTTGGCAGGCTGCTGCATAGCGCCGGGGTTTCCTTTCGGAATCATAACTTCCGGCTCGTAATCGTCATCGTACACGCGGTACTTCTCAACAGCGGATTCCTCTACCTTCTTTTTCTGGCGTTCCTTTTCAGCTTCCTCTGCGGCTTTTTCATGTTCACGGTTTGCTTCATTTGCGCGGTTTGCTTTCGATTCATCCAGCCGAGCAAACAAGCTGTTCAAACTGCGGTTCTCAGACATAATTCATAATCCTCCTTCTCAGACATTCGGGGCTTGAGTATTAGCTTCAGCACTGGGCCCAACTTTGGGCTCAGCACCAGGCATTGCATTATTGGACATTGTCTCACTGCTCACGACGCTGGCACATACCGGAACGGTCTTGTCAAGATTGACAGCCTGCTTCAGGCAAGTCGGCCAAACGCAGTAGTCCTTCGCGTCACAGCGCCACGGGCAGCTCCGTTCGGCACATACGGCGCGGACCGTTTTCTTTTGAGCAGCCACCGTAAATGCACCACCAGGCGTTGCACGAATCTCAGAGCGTCGCCGGTCAATCAGCTTATCGATGCCACGCTGAACAGCTTCCGGAGTAGTATTCAGCGTAGCTGCAATGTCTTCAACCGAATGTCCTGCCTTATCCAGTGAATCAATCTGGCCGAGCAAAACTTTCGTCATCTTGGGATGTGTACGAAGCGGTTTATTAGATTCCATCAAAATAAAGCCTCCTGATATTTTATCGTGCCAGGCGCTTCAAGCGCTTGTAATAAAAGAACTTCTCTTTCCAGGGCATGTTCTGTGCCTTGAGTGGGGACTGAGCGAATTTGAGGGCTTTCAGCATTGCTTTCATCTCTGCGTCCTCATTGGCGCAGAACAAGCCGATGGTTTCGGGCAAAGCAAGGCTCACAGCAAAGTCCAGCATACCGGTAGCAATCCCGCGCTGTTTATAGGCGTTCTCGACTTTGATAGAGTCGATATAAAGATGTGTCGTAATAGGCAGGACCATCGCAACGCTGTCTTTCGGGTCTTTGTCGCACAACATCTGGCGTTCGGCATTTCGGGCACAGAGATAGTTGATAGCAAGCTGCTTGTCGGGAAGCGGATTGGCAGGAGTAGGCCAGATATCCGCCATCGTTCCCTGCTTGGTCGGAACCTGAAGGATGTCTGCCATCATTACAGCAACTTGAGCCGTTCCATCATAGACCTTAAAGGTGACGGCAGTATCGGAAAGAAGATTCTGTTCACCGAGTTTCGTGCCCCGGTCCTGATACAGAGCACTACTGCAATCTGCAACAATCACAAGCTGGTTCAGGTCCTTATCCACAATCGTGATTTTCTTTTTCATAAATCAGGGCAAGGAGACCCGCGACTTCAGTCGTGGGAGGAACTGCCCGTTCACATCCTTTCAATTAAATAATTTGTTGCGGGCTCTAAAAGTCGCAGCTTTTTGAATGTTACGCCTTCGGAAATGGTTGTACCATCCAGCTTTTTAAGTGCAAAACTTCCCGAAGAGCGGCGACCGGAAACAAAGCATTC
>ERZ857480.45704-NODE-70652-length-15134-cov-4.9969_pt1 | contig 15134 bp, 19 predicted proteins | sample MGYA00519767_ERZ857480 | MGnify/ENA primary metagenome ERZ857480 (study PRJEB31778, sample SAMEA3449210) | human gut metagenome | biome: human gut; feature: human-associated habitat; material: faeces | place: United Kingdom | collected 2010/2012 ...
AGGCGCAGAAAGCTTTTTAAGCCAAAGCGCAAAAATCCGCGGCATCTGCAAAAAACAAACCGGATCGTTTCATTGGAAGAGGCGGATACAGACCGCAAAATCAGACGTGCGCTGCATGATTTAAACGATGCAGGCACTGTTGCCGAACAGGGAGGTTAACAGCTTGTCAAAACAAGATGTCATCGAAATTGAAGGCGTCGTTACAGATGCGCTGCCGAATGCAACCTTTAAGGTAGAACTTCCAAACGGACACACAATTTTAGCCCACATCTCCGGCAAGCTTCGGATGAATTTCATCCGCATTCTTCCGGGTGACAAGGTAACGGTCGAAATGTCGCCGTATGATTTAACCAAAGGACGCATTACATGGCGTTCGAAATAAACGCAAACATGTGAAAAAGCCGGATTTTCCGGCAAAGCCGATAAGGAGGTATTTCAAATGAAAGTAAGACCTTCGGTAAAGCCAATATGTGAAAAATGCAAGGTTATCAAGCGCAAAGGCCGCATCATGGTTATTTGCCAGAACCCGAAACACAAACAGCGTCAGGGCTAATCCCAGACGTGCTCACACTGTATTGGAGGTGCAACTGAATGGCTCGTATAGCCGGTATTGACCTGCCGAGAGAAAAGAGAATCGAAGTCGGTTTGACTTATATCTACGGTATCGGTCCGAAAACAGCAAGAGACATCCTCAAAGGAACAGGCATCAACCCGGATACCCGCGTGAAAGACCTGACCGAGGACGAGGCGTCCCTGCTGAGAGATTACATTGACAAACACTGCATCGTTGAGGGCGATCTCCGCAGAGACACCGCTTTGAACATCAAACGTCTCATCGAGATCGGCAGCTACAGAGGAACCCGCCACAGAAAGGGTTTGCCTGTCAGAGGTCAGCGTTCTAAAACGAACGCTCGTACCAGAAAAGGTCCGAAGAAGACGATCGCAAATAAGAAGAAGTAAGGGAGGCTAAACGATGGCAACGAAAGCAACAGCGAAAAAAGTTGTTCGCAGACGCCGCGAACGCAAGAATATCGAGCGTGGTGCTGTTCATATCCAGTCTACCTTTAACAACACCATTATTACTATCACAGACGTTCAGGGCAACGCAATTTCGTGGGCAAGCGCCGGCGAAATGGGCTTCAGAGGTTCGAAAAAATCCACACCGTTCGCTGCGCAGACTGCCGCTGAAAAGGCTGCAAAGGCTGCACAGGAGCATGGCTTAAAGAGCGTAGAAGTCTATGTAAAGGGCCCGGGATCCGGACGTGAAGCCGCTATCCGCGCACTGCAGGCAGTCGGCTTAGAGGTTTCCATGATTAAAGACGTCACTCCGATTGCGCACAACGGCTGCCGCCCGCCGAAACGCCGCCGCGTATAATCCGTTTGTGCAGGATCTGCCGTTTAAGCGGCATCTATTTAAACCAGGAGGTGTAACCAGCAATGGCAAGATATACTGATGCGGTATGCAGAATGTGCCGCCGCGAGGGCGCGAAGCTCTTCCTCAAAGGCGAGAGATGCTATTCTGACAAATGCTCCTTTACCCGCAGAGCGTATGCTCCGGGTCAGCACGGTCAGAGCCGCAAAAAAGTCTCTGAATATGGCATTCAGATGAGAGAAAAACAGAAGACCAGACGTTACTACGGCGTTCTTGAGAGTCAGTTTGAAGGTTACTTCAATGAGGCGGAGCGCCAGACCGGCATGACCGGCGAAAACCTGCTTCGTATCTGCGAGTCCCGTCTGGACAACATCGTCTACAGACTGGGTCTTGCGACTTCAAGAGCAGAAGCAAGGCAGCTTGTTGTTCACGGTCATTTTAACGTAAACGGCAAGCGCGTTGACATTCCGTCCTATCAAGTCAAGGCAGAGGACATGATCTCCGTCTCCGAAAAGCTTCGCGGAAGCGATAAGATGAAGGCGATCGTTGAGACCTGCGGCGCCCGCCCGATTCCGATGTGGCTCGAAATGAACAAAGAGACGCTGGAAGCGAAAGTTGTTCGCCTGCCGAACCGCGAGGACATTGACCTTGACGTTCAGGAATTGCTGATCGTCGAGTATTACTCGAAATAATCATTCGCTGTACGACTGATTTTAGGGAATGGGTCATATGAGTGCAGAATGATACTGCATACAGGAGGGTTTTAGAATGATAGAAATCGAAAAGCCAAGAATTGAGACGGCTGAAATGAAGTCGGACGGAACCTACGGAAGATTTGTTCTCGAGCCGCTCGAGCGTGGCTACGGTACCACTTTGGGCAACAGCTTACGGCGCGTACTGCTCTCCTCGCTTCCCGGTGTTGCGGTAAAATCCATCAAAATTGATGGCGTGCAGCACGAATTCTCAACCATTCCGGGTGTAAAAGAGGATGTCACCGAGATCGTTTTAAACATCAAAAGTCTGACCGCGAAGATCTACGGCAACGCTCCCAAGACGGTTTATATCGAGTCTGAGGGCGAGTGTGAAGTGACTGCCGGCGACATCAAGGCGGACTCTGAGGTTGAAATTCTGAATCCGGGCATGCATATCGCGACGCTCGGCGAAGGCGCAAAGCTTCATATGGAAATTGTGATCGACAAGGGCCGCGGCTATGTTCCGGCAGAACGGAACAAAGCGGATATGGCGGCTACTATTGGCGCAATTCCGGTCGACAGCATCTATACACCTGTTTTAAAGGTGAACTATACAGTAGAAAACACCCGTGTTGGTCAGATTACCGACTATGATAAGCTGACATTAGAGGTATGGACAGACGGAACGATTTCCGCCAAAGAGGCCGTATCTCTTGCAGCCAAGGTTCTGAATGAGCATCTCAACCTGTTTGTCAATCTCTCTGAGCAGACGACAGATATTGAGATAATGGTCGAAAAGGGCGATAACCCGCAGGAAAAGGTTCTCGAGATGACTATTGAGGAGCTTGACTTGTCTGTTCGCTCGTTCAACTGCTTGAAGCGTGCAGGCATCAACACGGTGCAGGACCTGATCAGCAAGTCCGAGGAGGAAATGATGAAGGTCAGAAACCTCGGCAAAAAGTCTTTGGAGGAAGTCATTGCAAAGCTCAGATCGCTGGGTTTTGATCTGACGTCCGACGACGAATAAGCGGGATTGTGATAAGTCACAAACCGGCGACCCACCATTACGCCGGTTTTCCGCAACGGATCCGTCCACATACTTTAACCAGTAAGGAGTGAATTTCAATGGCAGGAAGCAGAAAACTGGGCAGAACCTCTGACCACAGACAGGCAATGCTCCGCGCTATGGTTACTTTCCTTTTGGAAAACGGAAAGATTGAAACCACAGTGACCAGAGCAAAAGAGGTTCGCGCTATGGCCGAGAAAATGATTACGCTCGGTAAGAACAACAATCTCCACTCCAAACGCCAGGTATTCGCCTATGTCACAAAAGAAGAAGTTGTGAAAAAGTTATTCGACGAAATCGCCCCGAAATACGCAGATGTAAACGGTGGCTATTGCCGGATCGTAAAAATAGGCCCGCGCCGCGGCGACGCAGCTGAAATGGCTGTCATCGAGTTGGTTTGATTCAATGAATCACTTGGAAAAGCGTCCTTTCGGGGACGCTTTTTCTGCATTATGTGTTTTAAAAAGGAGGATATCTATGACCTTTGCAGAAAAACAGGAGCAGTATGCAAAGCTGCTGGTCAAGCTTGGCGTCAACATTCAGCCGGAACAGGAACTCGTGGTTCGCTGTGCGGCTGAAGCAGCACCTTTTGCGCGGCTTGTTGCCAAAGCGGCATATGAGGCTGGTGCGAAAGAGGTTATCGTGCACTTTCGGGACGAAATTTTGACAAGACTGCGCTATGAAAACGCGCCGATGGAAGTGTTCGAGCATGTTCCCGCGTGGGAGGCGGAGAGCATGAATTATTACGCAGCCCGTGGAGCGGCTTTTTTGAGTATTGTTTCCGATGACCCTGAGGCAATGAAGGGGGTTGACCATGCGAAGATGGCGGCGCGCACCGTTTCCGCAGACGAGGCATTTCGCCCTTATTATACGCGTATGGATAAAAATGAACTGCAATGGTGTGTGGCCGCCGTCCCCTCTCCCGCATGGGCGAAAAAGGTTTTCCCGGAGAAAAGCGAGGAAGATGCAGTGGCTTCGCTTTGGAAAGCGATCTTTCAGACTGTGCGTGTAGGAGAAAATGCCGGGGAGAAATGGCAGGAGCATGGCAGAGCATTGGCAGAGCGTTCCCGCATGCTCAATGAAAAGCAGTTTAAAAAGCTCCATTACCAGAACAGCCTTGGAACAGATTTTATCGTTGGATTGGCGCAAAACCACATTTGGGCAGGCGGTGCGGACCAAACGTCAGGCGGCGTCACGTTTTTTGCTAATATGCCGACGGAAGAGATCTTCACCATGCCGGACTGTGAGCAGGCGGAGGGTGTTTTAAAAAGCGCGCTGCCGCTTTCGCATTTGGGTTCGCTGATTCAAAACTTTACGCTTGTCTTTCATGAGGGAAAAGTTGTCGAATATCATGCGGAACAGGGCGAAGAAACGCTGAAGATGATTCTGGACACGGATGAGGGGTCAAAACGTCTGGGCGAGGTGGCGCTTGTGCCGTATGATTCTCCGATTTCCCAGAGTAAAATATTGTTTTTGCAGACGCTGTTTGACGAGAATGCCTCCTGTCATTTTGCACTGGGACAGTGCTATCCCAATAATATGCAGGGCGGCGAGCTGCTGTCGAAGGAAGAGCTGCGCGAAAAAGGCGGCAATTATGCAATGAATCATGTGGATTTTATGGTCGGCACATCAGATCTGCGCATTACCGGCATTGATGCGGAAGGAAACGAAACACCCATCTTTGTAAATGGTACATGGGTTACGGATTAGGCGCTCTTCGATGAACGGCATATCATATAAGATTTAAATTTAAAGAGTAAGATTAGGGCGCTTCTCCAACATAGAATATGTTGAAGAAGCGCCCTGTTTTTCTGTATAGATGGAGGTTTAAGCTGCGTTAGCTGTATGCTTTCTCCGATAATACATCCAGATTAGGTAGCCGAAACAAATTAAAATAGATACTGCCGAGGCAGCGGGGGCGGCAAGTCCCATCGAAAGCAGATTGCCGTTTGCTGTCCGACTTAAAAGATAGGTCATAGGAATACGGACGCCGAAGGTTGCTATCATACTGTGAACAAAAGAGACGATAGCGCGGCCCTCTCCGCTGAAATAGGAATTCATGCAGAAAACAAAGCTTACCAGAATGCAGTCGATACTGTAATAGCGAAGGTATTCTCCGGCCGCCTTGATAACGGCGTCGTCGTTCGTAAAAATGGAAGCAAGTGTCTGCGCACCGAACTGCGAATAGATACAGACCGCGATGCCAAAAACCAAAGAAAAGCTGATCCCCCAGCGCAGGGATGCCAGTGCGCGGTCCTCCCTGCCTGCACCGGCATTTTGAGCTGTAGCCGTTGCCACTGCTGAGGCAAACGAATTTGGAGGCAGCATAGCGAATACAATGATTTTTTCAACTACGCCCACGGCAGCGGAGGCAACAAGCCCCATTACATTGATAATCGCCGTAATGACAAGGAAAGAGACATTTACCAGTGCATCTTGCAGTGCAATCGGAATGCCGACCTTCAAAATGGTGCGCAGAGAGAATCCGTCGAGACACAGATCTTTTTTAGAAAAAGGAAATGCCAGCCCCTTTTTGTACAGATAAAGAAGAGAGGCCAAAAAGCTTATGCCCTGAGCGGAAATCGTCGCAATAGCAGCACCGGCTGCCCCCATATGCAGCAGTCCTGTCAGCAGAAAATCGCCCGCTATATTGATTGCACAGGCTATCCCAATAAAATATACCGGCGTTTTGGAGTCGCCGATTCCGCGGAAAATACCGCTGACTGCATTGTATCCGACGATAAACGGTATTCCGCACGCGCAAATCAGGATATATGTACGGGTGTACGCAACAGCTTCCGGCGGCGTTTCCATAATGGCAACGGACCCATTTGTGCAAAGCAGCATAACGGGAGTCAGTACTGCGGCCAGTATGATAAACAGCACGGTAAGTGTACCGACCGCCTTTGCCGCACCCTTTTCGCTTCGTTCGCCCACGCACCGTCCGATTAGTACGGTTCCACCCATGGAAATACCCAAAATGATGCCTGTGATCGTCTGCATTACCTGACTGCCGATAGAGACGGCCGATACGGCAGCAGAATCTGCGTATTGTCCGACTACAAACAGATCGACCGCACCATAAAACGCCTGTAAAAAGCTTGAAAGCAAAAAGGGCAGGGCAAACCGAAGGAGTACCTTTCCGATATGTCCTTTTGTAAGCGAATATCGTTCGTCCACTTTTCATCATCCTCTGTTTATCTTTTTATTCCCGCAGGAAAAAACAACAAAAAAGCTGGATAACATACTGGGCGCGTCCCAGCATCTTATCCAGCATATAATGTCGCGTAATTTATATACCCTCCGATGAACAGGCTTTATTATAACAAAGCGCCGCGGATGTGTCAAGGCGGAAACTGTGCAGCAGGCTTTTTACGCAAAATTCTGACGGCGGAATCCGGTTTTTCCAGTCAACTCTTTGCTTTTAACTGGAGACAGACCACTTCCGGGCGGTTAAAGATGCGGAAGGGAAACAGGCTGTTTCCAAGTCCGCGGCTGATGACCATCGTTACCGCACCGAGTTTGTGCACACCTGAGGTGTATTTCGGAAAAAGCCCCTGCTCCGGTGCAAGCAGGCCGCCGATAAAGGGCAGACGGATCTGTCCGCCGTGCGCATGGCCGCTTAAAACAAGAGGAACGCCTGCGGCGCGATAAATCGGCACAAGATGCGGCCGATGTGAAAGCAGGATTGCACAGCCTTCTCCAGCTCCGTGATACAGCTCTTTCAGCACCGTACAATGGGCAAAGCTTCCCTGACGGTTGCCAAAGCGTTCCGCCGATACGGCAATGTCCGCAAGTCCGATCACCGGCAGCGATGCGCCGTTTTTGTGTAACAGCGCCGTTTTGTCGGCCAGAACCGTTACGCCGCAGGCCTCCAGAACGGCTGTCATCTTTTCCACACGGTTTTTCTCTGTCTCGTGGTTGCCCATGGCGGCAAATACCGGCGCAATTTTTACAAGCCCTTCGCACAGCTCACGCGCCGGAAAAAAGCGCTCGTCGCGCGTACGCCGTTTATCCGCAAGATCACCGGTAAGCACAATATAATCCGGCTTGCGTGCCAAAACGCATGTAAGCAGACGTTTTTGCCGTTTTCCAAAGCGTTTGTTGTGCAGATCAGAAAGGTGTACAATGCGGCATCCATCAAATTCCTTCGGCAGACCGGAAAGTGGAATATCATATTGTGAAACGGTCAGACTGCTGTTTTGCCAATATAAAAAGGCGAACAGCAGAAGCGCAGATAAAATCAGAATTCCCCAGAAAACAGACGGCATACCTGATTGCCCCTATACAACAATATTCCGGCCAATAAAGGCGTAGAGCGAATTTAACACAGCGCTGCGGCAAAAGTCGTTTAATATTTCATGCCGTCCCTTTTCCACAAGCTCTATCGAAACGTCCCGCATCCCAGCGCCTTTCAGCCAGTGATATACCTGCCGCACGCCTTCGCCGTATTTCCCGAGCGGATCGTCCGCGCCGCTTATCAGAAGGACGGGCAAGTCCTTTGGCAAGGATCGCGCCCATTTTTCCGAGGAGACTGCGGTGAGCATCCGGTACAGATCCAAATAGGCAGAAACCGTAAAAGTAAACGTACACAGCGGATCTGCGTCATAACGGTCACGATGCGCTTTGTCTCCGGTAATCCATGCGTTTTCGGAAGAATCGTCGGGGAAGCGGTTGTTGAAGCCACTGAAGCCTGCATTTTTTAAAAAGCGGCTGCGGTACGTTCCGCCCTTCATCCATTTTATTATCGAGGCGATCGGGATCGCCAGCCGCGCCATCGGATTCTTTCCGCTCGTGCCCATAATGACAGTTCCGGCGTAATCTGTTCCGTACTTTGTCAAAACATTGCGTACAACAAAAGAGCCCATACTGTGCCCGAGAAGAAAGACCGGCTTTTCCGGAAGCAGCTCCTTTATACGCACAGTAAGGCGATGCACATCCTCAGGAACAATCCGCCAGCCGTTCTTTTCTGCAAAAAAGCCGAGCGTTCCATTCTCCTGCGCCGCTGTTCCATGCCCAAGATGGTCGTGTCCGCAAACCGCAATTCCGCGCGCGCAGAATTATTCGGCCAGCGGCCGGTAACGCTCAAAATATTCGCACATTCCATGCGACACCTGCAAGATTGCCGAAGGTTCGCCGCTTTGCGGCAGATACGTCGTGTAGGTGAGTTCTGTCTGATGATCGGAAGAGAGAAACTTCCCAATTGTTCGGATAGCCTCCATATAACCTCTCCATTCCGCTGGATTTTTGTCCATACGCCTTAAAAAAGGGTATGGCCGTTTGAAAATATATGCGCCCTTTTCCTTCAATAGCTGTTTTTGATCTGTTCTTTTGCCTGTGATACAAGCTGACGGTCGTTATCATAGCTTAACAGCGTGGCGGCATGATTGATCTCCACCCATTTGATCTGTGCAATTTCCTCTTCCTGCGGGGTGTAGTCATAGGTTACTGCACGGGCAAGAAAATAGACGACGTCCTTTGTCGTCTCCTTTTTCGGCGCATAAGTGATAACATGGCGGAAACTGGTGTCTAAAATGACGCTAATACCGGTTTCTTCCATGATTTCGCGGACTGCCGTTTCCTCTTCTGTCTCGGCACCCTCGACATGTCCTTTTGGAAACGACCAGTGCCCGCCGTTTTGATTCTTTATGAGCAGCAGTTCAATGTTGCCGTGAAATTTGCGGTATACAATGGCGCCGCATGATTTCTCATGCTGCATAAGCCAATCCCTCCTGTCTATATGAAATAATTATTTTTATTATACCACAAACTACCGTATTTTGTTTGAATATATTTTGAAAATGCCGGATGTACACGCATATTGGATGTGAGAAAAGAAAATCCTCAATACCCGGTCATACCAAGGTATTGAGGATCATCTTTTTCATCTAATTTACGTATTATTTTTCGTCTGAAGCGTACCTTCCGGCAAGGCGGCCCAATGTAAGCGCCATGGAATGGCTCAGTCCCGGAACGGTAAGCGGATATTCACCGGAAAACCGGTCTCCCTGCACATTGCCGGCAGCATACAGTCCCTTTATTATATTCCCGTCAGCATCATAGCAGCGGCAATACTGGTCGCTTTCCAGCCCGCCAAGGCAGACGATCATGACGGCAGGCAAAAATTTGGTTGCGTAAAACGGCGGCTTTAAAATCGGAAACAACCGCTTTGGCTGCTTGGAAAAATCAAGATCGCGTTTTTGCGCGCACATCTCGTTATAACGCGCAATCTCCATTAGAGCCTTCTCTTTCGGCAGACCGAGCTTATCCACCAGCTCGTCAAGCGTATCCGCTTTTATCATACTGCCGTCTGCGATCGCTTTGTCCACGATCGCCTGTGAGGTGAAACAGTCGATGGTCCCAAGCTTATGATTTACGTTGGATTTGGCGTCAAAATCCTCGTCCATAACATAGCACACCGAACCGTGATTCGGCGTAATATGCGGAACACAGTCCGCCCAGTCTGCATCTGCAATCTGCCATGCCATTTTGCCGGGCTGAATGTTTACCTGATTATTGATCTGCTGGCCTGGACAATCCTCATTGACAAAGCGTTCGCCGTTCTTATTCAAAAGCAGAAAGCCGGAAGCGCCAAGTGCGCCGCCCATATGATGCCCCATGGGGGCGTGGGGACTGTCCTGCATTTTGGCTCCCGCCCAAACGCCCATGCGATGCCCGTCCCCAGTGTTGGAGGGCCGTACGTTGCGGTCATAGCTTGTCCAAAGACGCGGCGCGTCGATTACATAGGGGCAGAAATGGGCAAGCATTTTTTCGTTGCTTGAATAATCTCCGGTTGAAAGAATAACGCCTTTCCGTGCGAGCGCTTTTATAAAGGTTCCGTCCGGCTTTTGCGCGATTGCACCGATTACACGACCATTTTCATCCTTTATCAGCTTTTTAGCCGGCGTGGAAAAATAGCTTTTGAGCCGTCCCGTCTTTTCTGCAAGCGCGTAATTCCCTTTGAATACACGCAGATGAGTCGGACGGATCCAAACGGTTGTCTGATAGCACTTGAAATTTTCCGTCTCATTGCTGTAGTCTGCCGGCTCCGGATAGCGGCGCGGCTGAATCCAGCAATTCGCTCCCTCCGGAACAGGGGAAACCGTGGTATCAAGCACGGGAAGCCCCGGATAACCCTCTAAGTACCAATCAAATGATTCGCCGGCGTTTTCAGCCCACGCATTTAGAATATTCTGATTGACGCGATAGCCCATGTCGTGCATCAAGTCCGATACGACCTGCTTTTTATCAATTTGGTCGCGATTCCATCTTTTTGCGATTTTGCTGTCCAAAATTGTAAAATCGCCGGAGCGTGCCTGCGGAATCAGGCATTTTTCAAAAATGACGACCTGACTGCCGCGTTCGGTTGCTTCGCGGGCTGCGGCAACGCCCGCCAGACCGGCTCCGATAATTAAAACGTCGGTTTCAACAACTTCGCTGATCTCTTTTTCCGCAATCTGCGGCTCTGTCCCGACCCACTCCTCATGCAGCGGATCGCGCTTGAATGAATAAAACTGCACTGCCATTTGTTAAATTCCCCTCTCTATTTTTAGGTTATGCGCATGGAAAACACATAACGAATAAAGCAAACCGCTTCTTTTCTGCAAATATCCTTAATTTTTTATATTATTAGTTAGAAAGAAAGCAGATACAAGCCTGCGATTAGCTGCAAACTGTGTATCTGCCCGCCTCTCCATTCGGCGCCGACGCAATACTGTTATTCTGAAAGCGCACGTTTGAGCCAAATATCCGCAATATCCATCGCCGCGTACAGACCCTTCTTTACGCTTTTCTTCACGACCATATCCTGCGGTTTTACATCTCTGCCAGTGCGCATCAGCTGCACCATGACATCCTGCGCCATTGGACGGCCGTGTTCTTCTTTTGTGCCGAGAATCTGAAGCATGACAACGTATGGATCCTGCATGCTGCCGTAATACAGCGTGTTGCCGCTGCGAACCAGCGGTTTGTCTTTATACATGAAAAACGGACTTGTTGCCTCTCCCACTGTATGAGCCCCTCCTGTTCTGTTGATCCTGCCAAGAGTTGTGCCGCCTTTTATCCGGCGGCCTGTCAAAAGACAAAATGAGCAGTTTATTATCTTTATTTTATTTTAACACATGACACGCTCTCTGTAAACAATCGCAGTAAACGTTTCATAAAGTGTTTACACATAAAAAACGCGCGAACCCGACAGTCCGCGCGCCAATATAAAACTTTGCAAAGAAGATAAAATTACGGTTTAACCTTACAGACGGATAATCTCGCCGTATACTTCGCCGGCACAGTGCGCCGCATTAGCCTCATCCGTATCCAAATGCATTGCTGTTGCATATTTGGGCGAAACGCGAACCACGACGTCGCCGAATACCAGCGACCTGCCTTCGGTTTCAATCTTTACCCAGACGATCTGCTTGTCCTTTACATTTAAAACAGCGGCGTCCTCCGGCGTGGTATGGATGTGACGCCGCGCGACAATAACGCCCTCCGTAAGCTCAACCTCGCCGCATGGACCAACCAGTTTGCATGGACAGCTTCCGGCAACGTCGCCGGATTCGCGGATCGGCGGAATCAGCCCCAGCGCGCGCGCATCGGTGAAAGAGACTTCGATCTGCGTCTGCGGACGCTCTGGTCCAAGGATGGACATGGTCAGCTGGCCTTTCGGACCGATAACCGTAACCTTTTCGTTAGTAGCAAACTGACCCGGCTGAGACAGATCCTTCTTGTTGGAAAGCTGAAAGCCTTTGCCAAACAGCGTATCCAAATCTTCTCTTGTCACATGCAGATGACGCGCGGATGTTTCAACTAAAAATTTCATGATAAAACAGCTCCATTCTCCGGCTTCCCGGGTATATCCTGCGTATAAGAAGGGCGGAAGTCTCCGCCCTGCCGCACTCTTTGGAGCACAGCTTATTATACTTATCTTTATTATACGCAAACAGGAGCCGCTTTTCAATCCCTCTCTTATGTTTAACTGCGCGGAATTAAACCAAAACTTACCGAAAGAGCGTTATCAATCTGTCCCATAGACCGTTCGTCGAGCTGCCCCATACGCTCTTTTAATCTCCGCTTGTCAATGGTGCGGATCTGCTCCAAAAGTACAATGGAGTTTTTTTGCAGTCCGCAGTTCTTTGCTGGGAGCGAGATATGTGTCGGCAGCTTAGCCTTTTCGCATTGGCTGGTAATGGCTGCCGCGATTACAGTTGGACTGAACCGGTTTCCCACATCGTTTTGTACAATCAAAACCGGACGCACGCCGCCTTGCTCGCTGCCTACGACCGGGCTTAAATCTGCATAATAAATTTCGCCTCTGTGTACTGTCATGGTTTGTTCTCCTCCGTTTTTTTGATCCATTACTGTGTCGTCATTATTTTGGGTGAATCTCCCGCCGTTTATTCAGGCGGCGGACGCTTTCCTTTTTCTTTCAATCTTATAATATGCTGGAGGGAACCTTTTTGTCCGATCACTGCATCATAGATGAGTGGGAAGTCTTTCCGGATTTTTGGCATATCGGACAGCTTCTTATGTATAGAAATAATGGGAGTGATATGGCACAGAAAGGAGCTGTTTTTTTGTTTTTTTCATTATTTGAGCTGTTAAGCTCGCATCTTTTATGGTTCGCCTTACACATAGAGGGAAGCTCGTTCCCGAAACCGCTCTCATCCGCCAAGGAGCGCGAATGCTTTATGAAAATGGCAGAGGGAGATACGCAAGCGCGGGATATGCTGATCGAACACAATCTGAGGCTGGTCGCACATATTGCCAAAAAATATTATTCTATCACAAACGATCAGGATGATTTGATTTCGATCGGAACAATCGGGTTGATCAAAGCGGTCGGTACATTCCAATATGAGAAGGGCACGCGCTTTGCGACATATGGCGCAAGATGTATTGAAAAACCAATCCCCTCATAACGGCTCTTTTGGGTTCAGAGCAGGAAAAAGAAGCTCCCTTTTCCCGGAATGCTCCAAAATGGCGGCTGTTCTTAAAAATCAGCGATAATCTCTATGTATTCAGCAAACAGAGAAACGGACGGACGGTTTACAGCCCTCTTGCAATCCACAGCTTTCAGTTTCTACGTCCGAAAAAGCTCACCGATGCTGAAAAGTTTAATATCCAATATCCCAATCCGTCAATGCTCACGACAACGGCGGACAAGCTGCGGTATTACCGATATAAAAAATCCCTGCTCCAGCGGGAAGTCGCTGAATACGCAGGGATTAACGAAAGCACCTATATTCATTATGAGAATCCGGAACACGACTACTACCCAGAAGACCGGCTCAGCCGCATTGCGGAGTTGCTGGAAGTGGACGTCACCGACCTGCTGGACGAGTACAACCGATTTCTCTATGACGGGCAAGGCTGGCAGATACGTAAGATTCGCAAAGGCATGGGATTGACACAGTACCAATTTGGAAAGCTGTACGGCGTGGGTGCCGGAGCAGTGAAACGATGGGAAAGCGGAAAAGTGAGGGTGACAAAAGGGACGTGGATAAAGGTTTTGTTTTAAAGAAAAAATAGTGTATAATAAGTTTGAAAGGAGAGATGTCTATGGTAGAAAACAATCAGCCGCGGTGGAAAGAAGTTGAATATTCACGATCACAAATAATTAAAGCTGGTAAAATCATAAGAAATTCGGATTCTTCAACAGAACAAATCACTGAAGCAACCCAAATAATAGATAATTGGCGTACAGCACACTCATATCCTTTACATGTAATTTATATACATTTAAGAAGATTGGCAGGAGGCAATTCAAATATCATTGTCGCTGAGAGATTAAAACGTTTGGATTCTATTGTAAACAAATTAAAACGTGAGCCGAACATGAGTTTATGGACAATGCAAGATTTAGGAGGCTGTCGTTTTATTGTACCAACCTTAGAAGAAGTATATACATATGCAAATAAATATCAAAATTCTCGGATAAGACATAAATATATTCAGACTTATGATTACATACGAAATCCGAAAAAATCCGGGTATAGAAGTCTCCATATTGTTTATCAATTTCAAAGCGATAAGAAATCAACATACAACAAAAATATGCTTGTTGAATTACAATTTCGTACAAGATTACAACATTTGTGGGCAACCGCAGTTGAGACAATGGGTCTTTTTACAAAACAGGCATTAAAAGCTGGTGCTGGTGATACAGATATAAAAAGATTTTTTGCAGTAATTTCTTCTGTATTTGCTATTAGGGAAAATACTGCTGTTATCCCCAATACCTTAAATGATTTAGACGAACTGATTTCTGAAGTTGAAGAAATTAATAATCGTCGTCATTTTTTAGATACTCTTCAAGCTATTAGAGTTGCTATAGATCATGAAAGTGATAAAAAGTTTAATCAACAGGGGTATTATATTCTTATCTTAAATTACAATACTAGAAGATTACGTATTACCCATTTTAAACCTAGTCAACTGGAAGAAGCAAACAAAGTGTATAGCAAAATTGAGAGTACAAAAGCGGAATCTCAAATTGATGCAGTACTTGTACGTGTTTCTTCATTTCAGTCTCTTAAAGCTGCTTATCCAAATTATTTTTCTGATATTGCTGAATTTGTTAATATAGTTAAAGGGTATCTTTCGTAAGCAAGGACGGTCAAGCCTAACCAGCCTGACCGTCTAATTTTATATACCTACACGCCGTTCTTCAAATCTTCCTGGACGGCTTTCAGTAACGCCAGCTTCTGTTCCTTAGGGCATGGTAGCTTTGTAAGATACTGCTCTACCGCTTCGGCATGAACAGAAGCTATTCTTTTTTGAAGTTCCCGCCAGCCCTGTTCCGTCTTAGGGTAGTGCATGATTACCTCCACGCCTTACCAAGCCCCCTCCCTTCTAACAGGATATGCGTGAAGCATTGTCCAACATGATTTTACTTTTGGATCGTACACTTGTAACGTTCAAAATCCTCTAGAACCTCGTTTTGAATTTCGGAAAGCTCGGAGATATATTTTAACATAAAGTTCCAACGTTCCATTGACATGAATCC
>ERZ857480.37869-NODE-58601-length-15090-cov-11.0971_pt1 | contig 15090 bp, 15 predicted proteins | sample MGYA00519767_ERZ857480 | MGnify/ENA primary metagenome ERZ857480 (study PRJEB31778, sample SAMEA3449210) | human gut metagenome | biome: human gut; feature: human-associated habitat; material: faeces | place: United Kingdom | collected 2010/2012 ...
CCGCATGAGGCGTGGCTGGTAACATAGGGCTTCGCCCGTCTAAGAAATACCCCCGGCTTGGCCGGGGGATATTTATTCGTTTTTTCACGCCGCAGAAATTTCTCTTGTACTCCGGTGAAAAGTAGTATATAATATACCGTATTAAATTGTGCCTGCATGTAATCTGTTACTATTTCCGCAGAAAGGAAGTCAGCTATGATAAGAGTCCCCACTGAGCACGGTGAGATCACCATCAGCGACGCGGTGTTCACCACCATCACCGGCGCGGCGGCCACCAACTGCTTCGGCGTCAAGGGCATGGCCCAGCGCAGCATGACGGACGGCCTTGTCCATCTCCTGCGCCCGGAGGCCATGAGCAAGGGCGTCAAGGTCACTTATAACGATGACGGTACCGTTTCCATTGAGCTGCACATCATCGTGGAAAACGGCGTCAATATCGCCACTGTCTGCCGCTCCATTATGGGCGAGGTCAAATATGTGGTCAATCTCAACACCGGCGTCACCGTCAAGGCGGTGAACGTCTGCGTGGATTCCGTCACGGTGTGACATCGCCAAGAAGGAGAAAATACGACATGACAGATAGGATCAGCGGCGGCGCCTTCAAGCAGATGGTCGCCTTCGGCGCCGCTTGCATTGCCCAGCAGAAACAGACCATCAACGATCTTAACGTATTTCCGGTGCCCGACGGCGACACCGGTACCAATATGTGCCTGACCATCCAGACCGCGGTGAACGAGCTGCGCAAGTGCCAGCCCGCCACGGTGGACGAAGCCGCCAAGGTCACGGCCTCCGGCCTGCTGCGGGGCGCCCGCGGCAACTCCGGCGTCATTTTATCCCTGCTGTTCCGGGGCATGAGCAAGGTGCTCAAGGGCACGGCGGAGGCGGACGGCGCCCAGCTGGCCGCCGCCATGCAGGAGGGCGTGGCCACCGCCTACGGCGCGGTGATGAAGCCCGCCGAGGGCACGGTGCTCACCGTCTCCCGTCTGGCCGCCCAGCGCGCGCTGGAGGCGGCGGGGGAGCAGAACTCCGCCGAGTATGTGCTGGGCGAGGCCATTAAGACCGGGTACGCCACACTGGCGTAGACTATTGAAATGAACCCCGTGCTGAAAAAGGCCGGCGTGGTGGATGCCGGCGGCAAGGGCTACCTTATCATTCTGGAGGGCATGCTCCGGGCCCTGCGGGGCGAGGAGATCCCGGAGGTGGAGGAGCAGGTGGAGGAGAAGGCGGACTTCGCCGCCATCGGCGATGAGGATATCACCTTCGCCTTCGACACCGTGTTCATCGTCCGCAAGACCACCGACCGTCCGCTGGACGGTCTGCGGGGCTATCTGAGCAGCATCGGCGACAGTCTGGTCATCGGCGAGGATGATGAGTCCTTCAAGGTGCACGTCCACACCGACACCCCCGGCGACGCCCTGAACGAGGCCCAGAAGTACGGCACGCTGGAGTTGGCCAAGATCGAGAATATGCGCACCCAGGCGGCGGATCTGGCGGCGGGCCGCAAGGCCCAGTCCACCGACGACTTGGACGCCATTGAGGAGGAGCTGGAGAACGGCGTCTGCTCCGTGGCGGCGCCGGAGAAGCGCTATGGCTTTCTGGCGGTCTGCGCCGGGGACGGCCTTGCCGCCGTGTTCCGGGATCTGGGCGTGGACCGCATCGTGTCCGGCGGTCAGACCATGAACCCCTCCACCGAGGCCATCCTCCGGGAGATCGACCAGACCCCCAGCGAGGTGGTGTTCGTCCTGCCCAACAACAAGAACATCGTCATGGCAGCCCAGCAGTGCGTGGGCCTGTCGGAGAAGGAGGTCATCGTCGTCCCTACGGCCACGGTGCCCCAGGGCATCTCCGCCATGATGTCCGTGGATCCGGAGGAGCCGGACGCCCAGAGTGTCCTGCGGGCCATGACCGATGCCGCGTCTAACGTCACCACGGCCCAGATCACCTACGCCGCCCGCAATTCCGATTTCGACGGCTTCGCCATCAACGAGGGCGACTACCTGGCTCTGTGCGACGGCAAGCTGCTGGGCACCGACCGCAGCCTCGACGTGCTGCTGGAGCGTCTGGCCCATCTGGCGGCGGACAAGAGCGCCGAGTTCATCACCGTCTACGCCGGAGAGGGTGTGTCCGATGAGGACGCCGCCCGCGCCGCCGCCCTGTTCGAGACGGTGTGCCCCGACGCGGAGGTTAGCGCCCTATCCGGCGGCCAACCGGTGTATTACTATATCGTGGCCATCGAATAACGACAACAGGACGTATAATTCGACAGAGAAAACACTGTTTGTATTCGATCTTGCAAGATTTTTTCATAAAACGCCAGACCGCCCCCTGATGCAGAAGCATCAGGGGGCGGTTTTCTAGTGCGGAGGTGAGGGGAACCACCGCACGGGGACGGGGGGCGTTTTCTCTGGCCCAGGCGAATCGTGCGTCAGCGCACTTCTGCCAGTCTGCGGGCTACTACGGCGGTGCGGGCCGCCAGCTTGCGGATGCTCAGGTGTTCCATGCCCCGCACATAGGTATCCAGACGGTTCTGGAACGGTGCGGCCCAATCCTGCGGGATGCCGTCCATGCCGGTGCTGCTGCCCAGAATGGTCATCAGCTGCGCGGCGTTGCAGTCAGAGTCCTTGCCGCAGATGCCGCAGATCTCCAGTGTGTCCACGAAGTGGCCCTGACCGAACCAGAGGGCGATGACTTCGATGGCCGCGTTGGGGTAGGCGTGTACCCAGTTATAGCGCTCCAGCTTTTTCTCGCAGACCCGCCATGCGGACAGATAGTCGTCATGTGCGCGGCACTGCTCCAGCGCGAAGCGGATAACGCTGCCGTACTGGCTGTCGGCGGGGATGCAGTCGATCGCCTGCTGTACCAGCCGGCGGGTGTCACTTTCACAGAAGGCCATGGCGCACAGAATGGCATTGAATACCTCGCCCAGAATGCCGTTGTGGAAGTGGGAGATCTCCGCGTCCTGCCATGCGGCCCGGGCGGCTGCGGCGGCGTCGCCGGGATAGAGCTGGCCCAGAATAGTGCCGCGCATCTGGGCGCCGATCCACTCGCCCCAGGGATTGTTGAAGCGGCCGCTCTCCGGCGGCATGATGCCGCAGCGCAGATTGCGCAGAGCCATATCCTCCGCCGACCAGCCGAAGCCGATGCGGCTCAGCCACTCAAAGGCGATGTCGCGGGAGGTGGTGCCGGCGCCGTGCTGCTCGTAGGCGGCCAGCAGCGCCAGCTCGTAGGTGATGTCGTCGTTATAGGTGTTGGGCTTGCGGATGTAGCGGCGCAGGTCGCTGTATGCCTTGAGGATATTATCGGTGGTATAGCCCTCCATGCAGGTGCCGTAGGCGCCGCCGATGATCTGGCCCAGCCAGCCGGCGTGGAGCCGGTCCTCCAGCGCCGCGCCCATATCTACCGCCTGCCGCTCCGGCAGCCGGACAGCTGCGGCGTACTGGTCAAAGGTGTCATACAGCCTGTACTGCCAGTAGTCAGCGCTCTCGTCGATGACGGCATTGCGGCAGCCCTCGAACAGTTGGTGGGTGGCGCGGTGCAGTTCCACGATGTCGTTTTCCGTAATGGCTCGGAAGCCCGCCAGCAGCAGCTCATCGCTGCGCTCCACGATGCGGCCGCGGTTCTCCGTGGCCTGAATAGCGGCCACGGCCATGGTGTCGCGGAACAGGGAGCCGGGGACACGGCTGCCCCAGTAGATCTTGGCGGCGGCGTGCAGGCTCTCTTCCTGCGCGGTGCCCTGCTCCAGCCAGATCTCCTCGTTGTTGTCCTCTAGCTGGACGGGGATCTGACACTGACTGGACAGCTTTTCGATTTCCCATGCGCGCATAAACGATACCTCCATTATGACCGGGGCGTTTGGATGATTCAGACAAAAAAACTGCGGGTCTGCCAAATGTAATTGTTGACAGCGCCGGACAGCGTGTGTATACTTGTCTCAAGACATCATGACGTCACGATGTCTTGAGAAGATGATAGCATACCCGCCCGGAGATTGCAACATAAAAACGGGCGTTATCAGAGAATTTGACAGAAACACGCTGTTGGATTTTACATAGGGCCGGTATGTTGATGCGAAGGAGGACACGATGCAGACAGAGATCTACTACCGTAAGGTGATGAACGACCTGCGGCGGCGCATTGTAAACGGCGATTACGCAAGGGGCGAGTTCATCCCCAGCGAGGAGCGCCTGCAGGCGGAATACGGAGTGAGCCGTACCACGGTGCGTACGGCGGTGAAGGAGCTGGTGGACGAGGGGCTTCTGCAGATCGTCCGCGGCAAGGGCACGCGGGTCTGTTTTTCCACTCTGCACACCGTGCCGGAGAGCATGTTCAGCGTCTGCGAGGAGGTGCGCTCCCGGGGCATGAGTCTGGAGCTGAAGCGGGTGGAGATCGTGGAGATGAAGGCCACCGACTACATCGCGGGCAAGCTGGGCTGCCAGCCGGACACGCCCATCTGGCGTATCTTCCGGCTGATCTACGCGGACGGCGAGCCGTTTTCCCAGAATTACTCCTTTGAGCCGGCGGCGCTGTTCGGTCATATCACCAAGGAGGAGCTGGCGGCAAAGCTGCAGGAATACTGCTCCTTCTACTACTATCTGGAGAAGGAGCTGGGCATCCGCATCATCACGGTACAGGATGAGATGTCCGCCATCAACGGCGATGACAACAACGTATACCTGAACCGGAAGAAGGGCGACGCGGTGTTCCGCATCGAACGTGTGGGCTTTGACCAGCATAATGACCCTGTGGAGTACGCCCAGAGCTATATCCGCGGCGACCGCTTTACCCAGCATTTGACCATACGGAGAAAGTGACCGGAAACGGAGAAAGGAAAAAGACTATGAACGTTGTAGGATTCGGTACAGTGGCAATGGATGTTCTCATGCAGACGGCGGAGCTGCCGGCGGAGGACGGGTTTGCCGTCATTGAAAAGAGCGAGTATCTGCCCGGCGGCAGCGGCACCAACGTCATTGCCCAGCTCAGCCGTCTGGGCGCCAGCTGCGGCTTCGTGGCCCAGATCGGCGACGATACCGTGGGCGCCCAGATCCGCCAGAGCCTGCGGGACGAAGGCATCGACGACAGCGGGCTCAATGTGCTGCCCGGCGGTCAGTCGCTGCACACCAAGATCTTGGTGGACGCCAAGGGCCGGAAGTTCATCCTGCTGGACATGGGCACCGCCTTCCTGTCGCTGCCCGACAAGCCGGAGAACGTGGCCTACTGCCTGCGGGGCGACATTCTCTATACGGACCTGCTGCCCGGCGCAGCCACCATCGCGGCGGTGAAGGCCGCCAAGGCCCAGGGTAAAAAGACTGTGTTCAATATGCAGATCGGCCTGCCGATGATGGAGGGCATGGGCGTGTCCAAGGAGATGATCCTGGACGTCCTGCCCCATCTGGACGTATTCGCTCCCTGCCGCGACGGCCTGTTTGCACTGGCGGGCACCCAGGATGTGGCGGAGGCCGCCGCCTATGTGCGGCAGTACTTCAAGGGCCTGCTGCTGGTGACGCTGGGCGGCGAAGGCTCCGTGGCCTATGAGGCGGACGGCACCGTGACACGCGTGCCGGTGGATACCCGTGCCGCGGTGGTGGATACCACCGGCGCCGGCGACTCCTATCTGGGCGGCTTTATCTACGACTATCTCATCCGCCAGCGGCCCCTGCGGGACGCCATGTGGTTCGCCACAGTCTGCGCCGGCTGCACCTGCGGCAAAATGGGCGCCCGTTCCGGCCCCACGCTGGCACAGGTGGAGGCGCTGCTGTGAAAACAACGACGACCACGCGGGACAGAGTCCTAGGCACACTGTGGGGCATCTCTCTGGGCGATGCGTTCGGCATGCCCATGGAGATGTGGCCGCGGGACCGGCGGGAGCGGCAGCTGGGCTACGTCACCACATTGCTGCCGGGCCAGCCGGACAACGACATATCCAAAGGCCGCGCCGCCGGCGAAACTACGGACGACTCCGCTTTTTCCCGCCTGATCTGCGAGCTGCTCATCGAGTACGGTGCCGTGGAGCCGCTGGCACTGGCGCAGCGCATCATAGCGTGGCGCAGCCGGGGCGGCGAAAAGTGTGAGCTGGTGCTGGGCCCCAGCACGAAGCAGGCCATTGAGAGCATCGCCGCCGGCGGCTCCGTGGAGGAAGCGGGACGCGGCGGACGGACCAACGGCGCGGCCATGCGCATCCTGCCGGTAGGCATCGCCTTTGACTGGCGGAACGAGGCGCGCTTCGCCGCGCAGGTGAACAGCACCTGCAAGGCGACACACAATACCAATGTAGCCATGGGTGCGGCAGGCGCCGTGGCGGCGGCAGTGTCCTGCGCCGTGCGCGGCGGCACCTCCGCCCAGACGGTGGACGCGGCGGTACACATGGCGGAGGTCTGCCAGCGGCAGGGCTTCACAGTCAGCGATGTCAGCGTGGCGGAGCGCATCCGCCGTGCGGCGGATATCGCTGCCGCCTGCCGGAGCGATGAGGACGTGATGCGCCGCCTGTCCGATGAGATCGGAACAAGCCTGCCGGCGGAGGAATCCATTCCCACCGCCATCGCCCTCGGTGCGCACACCGGCGGCGACCCCATGCGGTGCGCCGTGCTGTGTGCCAATATCGGCGGCGATACGGACACCATGGGCGCCATCGCCTGCGGCATCTGCGGTGCGCTGTCCGGTATGGACGCCATGGACGCGGCGGTGCTGGCACAGATCCGGCAGGCCAGCGGCATTGACTGGACGCCGTATGCAGACGGACTGCTGCGGATCATGGAAAAAGAAAAGGACGGAGGTACGGCCCTGTGATTTCCCTGAAAAACGTAAAAAAGACGTATCCCAATGGCCTGACGGTCATGGAGAACATGAACATCGACATCCAGGACGGCTCCTTCACGGTGCTGGTGGGGCCTTCCGGCTGCGGCAAAACCACCATGATCCGGATGATCGCCGGCCTGGAGGAGGTCACCGAGGGCGAGATCTGGATCGACGACCATGACGTGACCCGTGTGGACCCCGGCGAGCGCGGCATCGCCATGGTATTCCAGAACTACGCGCTCTATCCCCACATGACCGTGGCGAAAAACATCTCCTTCGGCCTGAAGAACTACGGCTACGGCAAGGAGGAGACCAAAAAGATCACCGATGAGGTGCTGGAGCTGGTGGGCCTGCAGGACTACGCCAACGTGAAGCCCGGCAATCTCTCCGGCGGCCAGCGGCAGCGCGTGGCGCTGGCGCGGGCCATCTCCAAAAGCCCCAAGGTCTTTCTGATGGACGAGCCTCTGAGCAATCTGGACGACAAGCTCCGCGTCAACATGCGCAGTGAGCTGATCCGGATGCACCAGCGTCTCGGCTCCACGTTTATCTACATCACCCACGATCAGGTGGAGGCCATGACCATGGGCGACTACATTGCCGTCATGAAGGACGGTGTCATTATGCAGTACGGCACGCCGGACGAGATCTACACCGACCCGCAGAACATCTTCACCGCACGGTTCATCGGCGAACCGGGCATGAATATCGCCAAGCGCCCGGACGGCATGTCCTGGGGCTTCCGCTCCGCCAAGGTGCAGTTTCAGGAGCCGTCGGACTTCCATGGCTGCGTGTTCCGCGGCACGGTCCTGACCAGAGAGCGGCTGGGCGACATCTACCATTACACCATCTCCGGTGAAAACGGCGACGAGTATGCCGTGCGCAGCGTGGCGTATTTCGACTTCAACGAGAAGGTCAGCATGTACATCCGGCAGGAGGATCTGTATCTGTTCGACGCCAATGGCGACCGCGTCAGGGAGCTTGACCTGCCGCAGCCTCAGGCCGGCGTCTGAAAGGGAGGGCGCCATGAGTGACAGGATGCGCGGACTGCGCAACACCCTCCGCACGTGGTACATGCGGTATCTCAACCCCATCCTCCGCTGTCCCTATGTGCTGATCCTGCCGGCGGTACTGGTGTGCCTGACGTTCAGCATTATTCCCACCATCATGTCGGTGCGCAACAGCTTCTACAAGGTGGACTACGTCATGAAGGTGGACCAGTTCGTGGGACTGAGCAACTTCAAGTCCATCTTTGCCGATGAAAACTTCCTGCTGGTATTCCGCAATACCGTGGTCTTTACGGCGGTGACGGTGGTGTTTGCCATCCCGCTGGCGGTGCTGATCGCGGTGTTCCTCAACAAGCGGAAGGCCATCTACAACTTTACACAGAGCGTGGTTTTCACGCCCCACATCATCTCCTTCGTGTCCATCGCCACCCTGTGGATGTTCCTGATGGACCCGCAGTTCGGCATTCTCAACGAGGTGCTGGGCCTGTTCGGCATCCAGCCGCTGATGTGGCTGCTCAGTGAGGATACATCGCTGATGTCCATCATCATCGTGTCCATCTGGAAATCTCTGGGCTACAACGTGCTCATCGTCATGTCGGGCCTGCAGGGCATTCCGGAGAACCTCTACGAGGCGGCGCGGCTGGACCGTTCCGGCAAGGTCAACTCCTTCTTCAGGATCACGCTGCCCATGCTGTCCCCCACCTTCGTGTTTCTCATCACCACTACCATCATCAGCACCTTCAGCACCTATGACCTCATCAAGCTGATGACCCAGGGCGGCCCCCGGAACTCCTCCAACCTGCTGGTGTACTGGATCTACGAGACGGGCTATCTGCACTTCAACGTGGGCAAGGCCATGGCCGGCGGCGTTATGCTGCTGCTGTTCATCGGCGTGATCTCCATCGCCAACTTCTCCGTCATGAACAAGCGTGCGCACTATCAGTAAGGGAGGCGAGCACGATGAAAAAACCGAAACTGTATCAGCCGGCGCGGCAGCGCATGACCGTGTTCAGCTGGATCATCATCCTGCTGCTGCTGACGATGTATATCTTCCCCTTGTTCTACATGGTGTCCACATCCCTCAAGACCATGTACGAGGTGAACCTGTCGCCCCCACGCCTGCTGCCCTCCGATCCCCAGTGGCAGAACTTTGCAGAGGCGTGGCGGAAGATGAATTTCCTCCACTATCTGAAAAACTCCGTCATCGTCTCTGTGCTCACCATTCTGGGCCAGCTGCTGGTGTGCGTGCCCTGTGCCTACGCCTTCGCCAAAAAGCAGTTCCGCTTCAAGAAATTCCTCAACGGCCTGGTGCTGTTCGACCTGGTGGTGCCGGCGCAGATCATCTTCCTGTCCATCTACCTCATCGAGAGCAAGCTGGGCTGGATCGACACCTATCAGGGGCTGGTGGTGCCGTTCATCTACTCGGCATTTTCCATCTTCTTCCTGATGCAGGCGTTCAAGACCCTGCCGGATGAGGTGATGGACGCCGCCCGGCTGGACCGCTGCTCTGAGCTGCAGATCATCAACCAGATCGTGCTGCCCATGGCGAAGCCCACCGTCATTACCACGGTGCTGTTCACCTTCGTCTACAAGTGGAACGACTACTTCTGGGCTTCCATCCTGACCACCACGGATAAGGTGCGTACCCTGCCTCTGGCCATCCAGAACCTGATGCCGGTAGGCAACGCCGCCAACGAATGGCACACCATCATGGCCGGCAACCTCATGCTGTTCCTGCCCATGTTCGTGCTGTACATTCTGGCCAACAAGAACATCAAGCAGATGTTCTGCTATGGCGGCATCAAGTAAGTGCAATACCGAAAACGGTGTTGATAAACAGAAAAGAAAAGGAAAGGAGAACAACAATGAAAAAGCTGTTAGCATTCCTGATGGCGGCCCTGATGCTCTGTTGCGTGGGCTGCGGCAGCAAGCCCGCCACCGACCCCACCGACGGCATCGCTGCGGACGAACCGGTGGAGATCGTGTTCTGGAACGTCTTTGCCGACGATTCCGACACCGGCGTGTTCCTGTCCCAAGTGGCCGAGAAGTTCATGGCTGAGAACGAGAACATCAAGGTGACCATCGTGGGCCAGGGCGGCTACGATGCCATCGTGGAGCGTCTGGAGGCCGCTGCGGCGTCCAACACACTGCCCACCATGGCCATCATCGAGGAGACGTTCCTGGGCCGCTTCTACCCCCTGACGGTGGACCTGAGCCAGTACCTCTCCGCCGAGACCATCGCCAACTATCAGCAGGGCCTGCTGGTGTCCGGCTACTATGACGGCGTGCTGCGCGCTGTGCCGTTCAACCGCTCCATGCCCAACCTGTACATCAACCGCACCCTGTTCAACGAGGCCGGCATCACCGACGTGCCCACCACCTGGGAGGAGTACTTCGCCACTGCCGAGAAGCTGACCAACAAGGATAAGGGCGTGTACGGCGCCGGCATCTGCTGGGACACGGACGCCTGGATCTTTGAGTCCATCCTCTACTCCCACGGCGGCGACATCATCAGCGAGGACAACACCAAGATCGTGCTGAACGACACCACCGTGGCCGCCGACATTGTCACCGAGTACCAGAAGTACATCGACGAGGGCGTGGTGTTCAACCCCTACATCTATCAGGACAACGTGTGGTCCACCATCGGCTCCGCCTTCCTGGAGGGCAAGCTCGCCATGTTCCTTGGCTCCAACGGCGTGTACTCCATGTACAACCAGTGGATGAAGGACGCCGGCTATGAGATGGAGATCCACCAGCATCCTGACGCCGCCAACGGCATCGCCACCGGCGCCGGCAACATCGTGGTGTTCTCCAACGCCACCGAGGCTCAGCGTCAGGCTGCCGCCAAGTTCATGACCTATCTGGCCTCCGACGAGAACGCCGCGGCCTACACGGTGCTGTCCGGCTACCTGCCCACCACCGTTTCCTGCGTCAACGATCCCGCGCTGCAGACCTTCCTGCAGGAGAACCCCTTCTTCCAGAACGCCATCGACCAGATGCAGTTTGCCCACCGCCGTCCCCAGACCAAGGCCTGGAAGAGCATCTACACCGCGCTGACCGACGAGCTGGCCTACTGCATGACCTACACGGATACGGACGCCTCCGCCTCCATTGCGAAGGTGGCCGAGCAGGCCCAGACCATGCTGGACGAGGGCTGAGCCGTCCGCGCTTCGATAAAAGAGCATTGAATAGGGTATGGGGCGCGTTTCGCGCCCCATACCCGGTACAAAGAGGATAACTGCATGAGAAAATCGACACTATTTACCGAGGGCAGCTTCTATAAGGGCAACATCCACTGCCATTCCACCCGTTCCGACGGTCGCCTGACCCCGGCGCAGCAGGTGGAGGCCTACAAGCAGCACGGCTATGACTTCCTGCTTCTGACGGAGCACAATGTGTTCACCGACACACGGGAGTTCGACACGCCGGACTTTCTGCTGCTGCCGGGCATGGAGATCACGTTCCCCCCGGATGTAAAGCGGGATGTAAGGGAGTATCACTTCCTGGTGATCCCCGGCACCCCTGCACAGCGTGCCAATGCCAAGCTGCCCCCTTACCAGCATGACCACCGTCTGGAGCTGACGCCGTTCCGCACCTACGCGGACCTGCAGGCCCAGATCGACGACGCCTATGACCGGGGCTACATGGTCATCATGAACCATCCCAAGTGGTCCAAGGTGGAGTACGACGAGATCCTGCCGCTGGAGCACCTGTGCGCCGTGGAGGTGTTCAACTACGACTCCACTGTTATCGAGAACACCGGTGAGGCGTTCACCTGCTGGGATGCCCTGCTGCGCCACGGCCGCCGCTACTGGGGCACGGCGGTGGACGACACCCACAACTTTTTCCCCTTCGACTCCGGCGGAAACGACGCCTTCGGCGGCTGGATCGCCGTCAAGGCAAGATCCCTGTCCCAGGACGATCTGATGGAGGCCTTTGCCGCCGGCAGCTTCTACGGCTCTGCCGGTCCGGAGATCAAGGACTTCTATGTAGAGAACAACATGGTACACTTCACCTGCTCGCCGGTGTCCCGCATCTTCCTCAACGGCGACCAGCGGCAGATCCGCGTGAAGTGGGCCGAGCCGTGCGAGGAGCTGACCGAGCTGGTCTGCCCGCTGTACGGCGAGACGAAATACACCTCCAAGGAGCGCTACGTCCGGGTGGAGTGCTATGACGCACAGGGCCGCCGGGCGTTTACCAACCCCATCTGGCTGGATTGAAAGGAGAGAACGGCATGCGGTGCCTTTGCTTTGGGTCGCTGAACATCGACCGCGTATACACAGTCGATCATATGGTGCGCAGGGGCGAGACACTGTCATCCGCCGCGCTCCATGTCAACTGCGGCGGGAAAGGACTGAATCAGAGCGTGGCGCTGGCCCGCGCCGGCCTGCCGGTATGCCATGCCGGGCGGGTGGGGCCTGACGGCGCCATGCTGACGGACTGCCTGACGGCGGCGGGGGTGGATGTGTCCTGCGTGATGCGGGACGCCGATACCCCCAGCGGCCACGCCATCATTCAGGTGGATGCCGATGGGGATAACTGCATCCTGCTGTATCCCGGCGCCAACCGGCAGATCACGCCCGCCGATGCGGAGCGTGTGCTGGAGGGGTTCGGCGCCGGCGACCTGCTGATGCTGCAAAATGAGATATCCTCGCTGGACGAGATCATCGAAAAGGCGTACCGCCGCGGCCTGCGCATCGCGCTGAACCCGTCGCCGGTGGATGACGCGTTGCTGCACAGCGCCGCGCTGCCGCTGGTGGACTGGCTGATCCTCAACGAGATCGAGGGCGGGCAGCTCACCGGCGAGACGGAGCCGGAGCGCATCTGCGACGCGCTGCTGCACCGGTTCCCGGAGACGGCGGTGGTGCTGACGCTGGGCAAGCAGGGCGCGGTCTACGCCGACAGGTACCTGCGCTGCTGGCAGGCTGCCTATCCCGTGACGCCGGTGGATACCACCGCCGCCGGGGATACGTTCAGCGGCTACTTTCTGGCGGCGCTGCTGGAGGGCCAGACCCCGCAGCAGGCGCTGCGCCTGGCCGGCCGCGCCGCGGCACTGACCATCTGCACTCCCGGCGCGGCGGAGGCCATACCGGCACGCGCACAGGTGGAGCAGGCCCTGCGGACGGAGGTGCGGCAGAGCGTATGAGCGCGATCATGAAGCACCTTACGGACTTTACGCTGGCGGCCTGCCTGGTGCGGCTGGCGATGGCGGCGCTGCTGGGCGGCATCATCGGCTACGAGCGGGAGCGGCATGGCCGTGCGGCGGGCCTGCGGACCCACATTCTGGTCTGCATCGGTTCGGCTACGGCGGTGATCGGCGGCCTGTATGTGGCGTATCAGCTGGGCTTTTCCAACGATCCGCTGCGGGCGGGTGCGCAGGTCATCTCCGGCATCGGCTTTCTGGGCGCGGGCACCATCCTGACCCGGAACGGCGACCATGTGATCGGCCTGACCACGGCGGCGGGCCTGTGGGCCACGGCGGCCATCGGCCTTATCGTGGGTACCGGCTTTTACAGCTTTGCCATTGCGGCAGCCGCCATGGTGGTGGTCGTGATGGAGCTGTTGGGCCGCATGGAGCACGGCAAGCGCCGCCGGGAGCGGGCAGCGGCCTTTTACGCGGAGATCGACCGCCCCGAGCTGGTGCAGCAGATCGTGGCAGCGGCGGCACCCCACCGTGTGCGGGTAACGCCGGCGCGCAGCGGTCTGGATGGCCGGCTGGGCCTGTGCATCACACTGGAGCCCGCATTGCGGCGGGCGGAGCAGACGGCGGCGGAGCTGCGGATGCTGGAGGGCGTGGCCTTCCTGATACCGGATGACGATGTGTAAGCGCCGCAGGAGAGATTTTGAAAATACAGAGGATTTGATCGGGCATGAACGTATACGATTTCGACAAGACGATTTTTTCAGGAGACTGCGAGGACTACTTTTTTGAGTGGTTTTTCAAGAAATATAAGTGGCCGCTCTATCACTTGAACTACAAGTTCTATGAGCTGCTGTTCAAATGCAGGCTCATCGGCAAGACCCGCTCCAGAGAAAAGGAGTACCGCTTTCTGCGGAAGGTGGAGGATCTGGATCAGGTGCTGGAGACCTATTGGGATGCCCACGCACGCCACATGATGGCGTGGTATCTGGCGGTAAAGGAGCCGACGGATGTCATCGCCACCGGCTCGCCGCGCTTCCTGATGGAGCCGATGGTCCGGCGGCTGGGACTGACGGAGCTGGTAGCCACGGACATGGACCGCCATACCGGCAGGATCAATGGAGAATTTGCCGTCAAGCAGCACAAGCTGGAGGCCTTCGCCCGGCACTACCGCCCGGAGGACATCGACAACTTCTACAGCGACAGCTTCGACGACAATTATCTGGCCCAGTGCGCCAAGCACGCCTACGCCGTCCACGATGGGGACAAGCGCACGGACTGGAATACCTATTTTCAGGCAAAGCTGAAGTAACAGCGCAAGAAACTTCCTTCACAATAAGAGGGCATGGCGCCTGCGGTACGCAGGCGCCATGCCCTCTTATTTTCTGTTTTCTGCGGTGTGCCGGACAGCCGGTCAGGCCGCGTCCTCCCCGGAGGAGGCGCTATTCTCCGCCTGCTCGTCAATGGTGGCGGCATCGTGTACCGCTGTGCGGGTGATGCTGTCGGCGGTGAGAATGGTACCCTCGCCCTCGCTGCACCGGACGGTGACGCTGTCACCCACGTTGAAGATGACGGCCTCCGGCGCGGCCGCAGCGGAGATGACATAGTAGGCGCTGCCGCCGCTGAGCCGCAGGTAGTACAGGGTGTTGCCGTCCACCACGGCGGAGCGGATGTCGGCAATGACACCGCTGATCTCCTGCCCGGCGGTGGCCGGCAGCTGGGCCGCGTCGCCGGAGACAAGGCCCTTCTCCGCCAGAATACGGCGGTAGTTGCTCTCACACTCGGCCACGGTGTCGCCGGTAGCCACGATCTGGTACTGGCCCACGTTGACCATGGCGTACATTTTCACCAGCTGCGCCGCGTCCTTCAGCGCCATGAAATAGGTGGGCTGGTCGGAGATGTTCAGCAGCAGCGGGAACGTGGCGGTGTACTTCATCTGCTGAACCTGCCCCTCGGCACTGTCCATGGCGGAGTACTCCTTGGCCCCGGCCACCAGATAGAAGCTGGTCTCCTTGGTGCGCTGGTTGGACAGGATGAAGCCGATGTTGGACTGGTCGGACACCACGGAGGTGACGCCGGTGTACATGTATACATCGTCGCCGATGGCGATGTAGTTGTAGCCCTCGGTGGTGACGGTGACATCCCGCTGCC
>ERZ857480.69977-NODE-108343-length-15079-cov-10.0000_pt1 | contig 15079 bp, 10 predicted proteins | sample MGYA00519767_ERZ857480 | MGnify/ENA primary metagenome ERZ857480 (study PRJEB31778, sample SAMEA3449210) | human gut metagenome | biome: human gut; feature: human-associated habitat; material: faeces | place: United Kingdom | collected 2010/2012 ...
CAAAAAATTTTCTTCTTTTAAGTTAGTTAGAAGATAATACCCCCCCCATTTAGTACTTTATTTTGTACTACAAGAGATATATAACTTAATTTATTTATATAATTATTAGTCATACTATATATCCTCCTCTATCTTATAAGTAAATTTTACCAAAAATAATTTTATATTGCAAGTATTTTGGTTATCTTTTTTTAAAAAGAAAAAAAGACATCTATCTGTTAAAGTACAGATAAATGTCAACCTTTAAACATAGGTAGACATTCAATCAATGAATGTTCCTTTTTATTTTATGAAGAATCTCTTCATGTATAAATTGTATAAAAAAATAATTAATAATTCAATATAAAATTGCTAATTTAAAAATGAAGAAGATTTTACTCTTCTTCACTTAGTATTTCTTCTTTAGCTTCTTCGTTAACTTCATCTATTACTTCATCAGTCTTATTTTCTGTTTCAGCCATAAATGTTTCTTCTAAAGCTTCAGTTGGATCATCACTTAAGAATTCTTTTTGAAGTTCTAGTTCGATGTCTCTATATTGTTTAGCACCAGTTCCTGCAGGTATTAGTTTACCTAAGATAACATTTTCTTTTAATCCACTTAAGTGATCAATTTTACCTCTTACTGCAGCATCTGTTAATATTCTTGTTGTTTCTTGGAATGATGCAGCACTTAGGAATGAATCTGTTTCTAGGCTTGCTTTTGTTATACCTAACATTACAGCCTTACCAGTTGCAGGTATTTTACCTTCTAAGATATATGGTTTATTTCTTTCACCAAATTCTCTTAGAGATACACTTGTACCTTCAACAAAGTCTGTGTCTCCAGCATCAACAATACGAATTTTACTAATCATACGTTTTACAACAGTTTCTATATGTTTATCTGAAACGTCAACACCTTGTGATTTATAAACTTTTTGAACTTCTCTTAAGATATATTCTTGTACAGTAGTTGGATCTGTTACAGCAAGTAATTCTTTAGGACTTATACTTCCTTCAGTTAATGGTTGACCTGCTTCAACAGTTTGACCTTTTTCTACTCTTAATTTAGCATTATAAAGTGTTACATGTTCTCTAACTTCAACATCATTTGTAATGTAAATCTTGTATTTACCTTTTTCTTCTTGAATTTTAGTTACTTTACCACTTATTTCAGCAATAGTAGCTTTAGCTTTTGGAATTCTAGCTTCAAATAATTCTTCTACACGAGGAAGACCTTGAGTTATATCATCTGCTCCTGCAACACCACCAGTATGGAATGTACGCATTGTAAGTTGTGTACCAGGTTCACCAATACTTTGTGCAGCCATAATACCTACTGCTTCACCTACTTCAACTACATTACCAGTTGCAAGGTTTCTACCATAACATTTTTGACATAATCCATTAACTGTCTTACAAGTTAAGACACTTCTTATTTCTATTTTTTCGATTCCGGTTTTAATAATCTTTTTTGCTATTTGTTCAGTAATTAATTCTCCTTTATCTACAATCAATTCTTTAGTTTCAGGATTTATTACTTTTTGATTTGTGAATCTTCCTACTATTCTTTCTTCAAAACTTTCTAGTACACTACCAGACTTGTCATCTACAAATGCACTAACTTCAAGTCCTTGAATAGTACCACAATCTTCTTCTTTTATTATTAAGTCTTGTACAACATCAACAAGTCTACGTGTTAAGTAACCAGCATCAGCTGTTTTAAGTGCTGTATCTGCTGTACCTTTACGTGATCCGTGAGAACTTAAGAAGAACTCTTGAACGTCTAGACCTTCTTTAAATGATGCAGTAATAGGAATTTCTACTTCTTCACCATCTGGTTTAGCCATTATACCACGCATACCACTAAGTTGTCCTAATTGAGAAGCATTACCACGAGCTTTAGATGTAAATATCATTGCTAGTGGGTTACTATCTTTTTCTCTATCCATTTCATCCATTACGGCTTTTTGTACATCTTTAGTAGCAGCAAGCCATAAATCAACTACTTTTCTATGTCTTTCTTCATCAGTTATTAATCCACGATTAAATTGTTTATTTACTTTATTTACTGTATCTTGTGTTTCGTTTATAATCTTTTCTTTGAAATCTGATACTGGAATATCACTTAAACTAAATGTTATACCAGATAAAGTACTATATTTAAATCCTTGATTCTTTAACTTATCTAGGAATATACTTGTTTCAGTTGTTTTAAATCTCTTAAATATTTGCGCAATTAAGTTTTCTAAGTCTTTCTTTACAAATCCTTTTACCACTGGCATATCTTTAACAGCATTAACTAAATCAGTTCCTTTTTCTAGGAAGTATTTATCAGGTGTTAATCCTTCAAAGTTTTCTTTTGTTGCTTCATTTACATAAGGAAATGCATCTGGAAGTATTTCATTAAATATAATTTTACCAGGTGTAGTTACTAAATATTTTTCAGTATTTTCATCTGTCCATACTTTATGTTTAAAACTTTTAGCAGGAATACATATTCTTGTATGTAAAGTTATATTTCTTCTTTCATAATCCATTAAGGCTTCGTTAGAATTTTTGTATGCTTTACCTTCATGTTCAAGTCCAGCAATTTCAAGAGTTAAGTAATAGTTACCTAATACCATATCTTGTCCTGGAGTAACAATTGGGCTTCCATCTTTTGGTGATAAGATATTGTTTGCACCTAGCATTAATAGTCTTGCTTCTGCTTGACTTTCTTCACTAAGTGGAACGTGTATAGCCATTTGGTCTCCATCAAAGTCAGCGTTGAATGCTGTACATACTAGAGGATGTAGTCTCATAGCTTTACCACCAACTAGTTTAGGTTCAAATGCTTGAATACCTAATCTGTGAAGTGTAGGTGCACGGTTTAACATTACTGGATGTTCGTGAATTACATCTTCAACAATATCCCATATTCTTTCATCTTGTGCATCAATTAATTTTTTAGCACCTTTTATGTTGTGAGCAAGTTCTCTTTCAACTATTTCATGAATAACATGTGGTTTAAATAGTTCTAGAGCCATTTCTTTTGGTACACCGCATTCATACATTTTTAGAGTTGGTCCAACGGCGATAACGCTACGGCCTGAATAGTCTACACGTTTACCAAGTAAGTTTTGTCTAAATCTTCCTTGTTTACCTTTTAGCATAGAACTTAAACTTTTTAATGGACGATTTCCTACGCCACTTACACTTCTTCCACGTCTACCATTATCTATTAATGCATCAACCGCTTCTTGTAACATACGTTTTTCATTTTGTACAATTATTGTAGGTGCACCTAGTTCAAGTAATTTCTTTAAACGATTATTTCTATTTATAATTCTTCTATATAAGTCATTTAAGTCACTTGTTGTAAATCTTCCACCAGGAAGTTGTAACATAGGTCTTAATTCTGGAGGTAATACTGGAAGTACATCTAGTATCATCCATTCTGGACGGTTACCACTTTCGATGAAACTTTCTATACAGTCAAGTCTTTTAACAAGTCTTAATTTCTTTTGTCCAACACTTCCATCTATTTCTTTCTTTAAAGTATCTCTTTCTTTTTCAAGATCTACTTCACAAAGTAAAGTTTTAATTGCTTCTGCACCCATTCCTACTTTAAATGAGTTACCATATTTTTCATAATATGCACGGTATTCTTTATCACTTAAGATTTGTTTTTTCTCAAGTGGAGCCTTACCTGGGTCAAGTACTATATAACTAACGAAGTATATTACTTCTTCTATATCTCTTGGACTTTTATCTAGTACTAATCCTATTTTAGGAGGAACTCCTTTAGTATACCAGATGTGTGCAACTGGAGTTGCAAGTTCAATATGTCCCATTCTTTCACGTCTTACGTTAGAACGAGTAACTTCAACTCCACATCTATCACACACTACATTTTTATATCTTAATCTTTTATATTTACCACAAGCACATTCAAAGTCTTTTGTTGGTCCAAATATTTTTTCACAGAATAATCCATCTCTTTCAGGACGAAGTGTTCTATAGTTAATAGTTTCGGGCTTTTTAACTTCTCCATAACTCCATGAACGTATTTTATCAGGACTAGCTATACCAATTCTAATTCCTTCAAACATATTAACATCCATCATAATTATTCACCCTCCATATCTTCTTCATCATCTAGTTCCATATCATCAAGTTCAAAGTCATCACTTTCTTCATCATCTAAATTGAAGTCTTCTTCATCTTCTTCGTCTTCTTTATCAAAGTCACTTGTGAAATCTTCTTTACTATTTGTATCAATTTCTTCTATTGATACTGGAGCATCATCACTTTCTTCAGCACTTTCAAGTTCTCTTAAATCTTTTAGTCCATCTTTAGTTAATACACTAATGTCTAGCCCTAATGCTTGGAATTCTTTAATTAATACTCTAAATGATTCTGGAACTCCTGCTTGATCTACTGGTTTACCTTTTACAAGTTGTTCATAAACTTTAACACGTCCTACTACGTCATCTGATTTAATTGTTAGAACTTCTTGTAAGATATGAGCAGCACCATATGCATATAATGCCCAAACTTCCATTTCACCAAATCTTTGACCACCAAATTGTGCTTTACCACCTAGAGGTTGTTGTGTTACTAAACTATAAGGTCCAGTGCTTCTTGCATGCATCTTATCATCAACCATGTGGTTAAGTTTAATCATGTACATGACTCCGACATTTACACGTTTATGGAATTTTTCACCAGTACGTCCATCATATAACCAAGTCTTATAGTCAGGGTCTAGTCCTGCTTCTTTAGTCATATCAACTATATCTTGTTCAGTTGCACTATCAAATACTGGAGTTGCAATATGTACACCTAATGTTTTAGCAGCCATACCTAAGTGAACTTCTAATATTTGTCCTAGATTCATACGAGATGGAACACCTAATGGGTTTAATATAACGTCTACTGTTCTACCATCTGGTAAGTAAGGCATATCTTCTTCTGGTAATACTAAACTTACAACACCCTTGTTACCATGACGTCCACTCATCTTGTCACCGACTTGCATTTTTCTTTTCTTTATTAAGTATATTCTTATAATTTTAATTACACCTGCTGGTAACTCATCAGAATTATCTTTTGTGAATACTTGTACATCGTGTACTATACCACTAGAACCATGTGGTACTCTTAAAGAAGTATCTCTTACTTCACGAGTTTTTTCACCAAATATTGCATGTAATAATTTTTCTTCACTAGTTAATTCTTGAACACCTTTTGGAGTTATTTTACCAACTAGAATATCATTTTCTTTGACTTCAGTACCAATTCTTATAATACCTTCTTTGTCTAAGTTCTTTCGTGCTTCTTCACTTACGTTTGGAATATCTCTTGTAAACTCTTCTGGTCCAAGTTTTGTATCTCTTGCTTCTACTTCTAGCATTTCAACATGTACACTTGTTAATACATCATCTTTTACTATTCTCTCATTTAAGATAACAGCATCTTCATAGTTATAACCATTATAAGTCATAAATGCTACAGTTAAGTTTTTACCTAAAGACATTTCTCCATCATTTGTACTAGGTCCATCTGCTATTATGTCTCCTTTTTTAACCTTATCACCCACATGAACTATTGGTCTTTGAGTATAACAAGTTTCAGCATTACTTCTTTCAAATGTCATTAATTGATATTCTGCTTTTTCTTTACTATTTTTTACTACTATTCTTTTAGCATCAACATAGTCTACTACACCATCTATTTTAGTTTTAACTACTGCACTTGAATCATTTGCTGCATAGTATTCAACACCTGTTGCAACAATTGGTGCTTCTGTTTTCATTAGAGGTACTGCTTGACGCTGCATGTTAGCACCCATTAGTGCACGGTTAGCATCATCGTGTTCCAAGAATGGTATACAACTTGTTGTAATTGATACTATTTGACTAGGACTTACATCACTAAAGTCTACTTTATCTTTAGAAACAACTAAGTTATCTCTATTAAATCTAACTGGAACATTATCTTCCATGATAGCATTATTTTCTCCAACTTTAATTGTTGCTGGACAAATATAATAACTTTCTTCTTCATCTGCAGTCATGTAAACTATTTCATCTGTAAGTACTCCATTTACTACTTTTCTATAAGGTGTCATTATGAAACCATATTCATTTAGTTTTGCATATCCTGCTAAACTTGTAATAAGTCCAATATTTTGTCCTTCTGGAGTTTCTACTGGACAAATTCTACCATAGTGACTAGAGTTTACGTCACGAACTTCCATTCCTGCACGATCTCTTGATAAACCACCAGGTCCTAGAGCACTTAGTTTACGTTTATCATATAATTCTGCTAGTGGATTTATTTGATCCATGAATTTAGATAATTGGCTGCTTCCAAAGAATTCTTTTAATGCAGCAGTAACTGGTCTAATATTAATTAATGTTTTAGGAGTTACTGTATCAATATCTTGTGTAGTCATTCTTTCACGAATAACTCTTTCCATTCTAGCAATACCAACTCTAAATTGGTTTTGTATTAATTCTCCACCTTGTCTAACACGTCTATTAGCTAAGTGGTCTATTTCATCATAATTTCCTACTCCATAATGTAAATTAATATAGTATGAAACTGAAGCGTATATATCACTTATTGTTAAACGTTTGGTATCAATACTTTGATCATTACCTATAACTTTAAGTAATTTATCACTTCCATCGTTAGCATACACAAGTACTTCTTGTACTTTATTATATGTATCTAGTTCTTCATTAATTTTAACTTCATGAACACCATAACCATTTTCAAAGATAGGTTTTAATTCTTCAAGTTTTTCTTTAGTTACAACTTCACCTTTTTTGATGTATGTAACACCATCTACTACTATATCTTCACCAATACGATTATTAAGTAGTCTATCCATTACATTTAATTTTCTATTAAATTTGTATCTACCTACTTTTGCTAAATCATATCTAAATTTATCAAAGAATCTAGTAATTAATTGGTTCTTAGAAGAATCAAGTGTTGCGGGTTCACCTGGTCTTAATTTTTCATAAATTTCAATTAATGCTTCATCAGTATTCTTAGTTGAGTCTTTTTCTAAAGTATTAACAAGTATTTCATCTTCTCCAAATACTTTTAGAATATCATCGTCACTTGATAAACCTAATGCACGCAAGAAAGTTGTGATAGTTACTTTTCTTGTTCTATCTATTCTTACATAGAAAATATTTCTTGCATCAAGTTCATACTCTAACCATGTACCTTTACTAGGAATTACTTCGTTAGTAATTATGTTTCTTCCATTTTTATCTATTTCACGTTTGAAATAAATAGATGGAGAACGAACAAGTTGACAGTTTATAACTCTTTCAACTCCGTTAACAATGAAACTTGCATTTTCTGTCATTAATGGAATGTCACCTAAAAATACTTCTTGTTCTTTTACTTCACCTGTTTCATTAATAAATAATCTTGCTTTTACTTTTAATGGTGCAGCATAAGTAACACGTCTTTCTTTTGATTCAGTTACACTGTATCTAGGAGGTTCTAAAGTATAATCACCAAATTCAAGCGATAAACTTCCACTGAAACTCTCCACTGGAAAAATGTCATCAAATACCTCTTTTATCCCTTCATCCAAAAATTTTTGAAACGAATCTTTTTGAATTTCAAGCAAGTTTGAAAGTTCAAATTTGTTTCTTAATTGTGAGAAATTTCTTCTTTCTCTCTTTGTACCGAATTTTTCAACTTTATAAGCCAAAATTAGTCACCCCAATCCCTTAGATTTAAAACACATTCAGTCAAGAAACTACATGTATCGCAATATATAATTTTACTTGATTTTTGTAAAGAAGTCAACCACCTAAAGTTAATTTCTTAAAGTTTTTTTGCACTATAGATGTAGAAACCTTTATTTTTATCTAACAGTTCAGTTTTATAGTAATTATCAAGTGTTTTAGTAATACTTTTAGCACCTTGATCTTTTCTTATTACATAGTAAAGTGTTCCATCTTCTGTTAAATGGTCTTTTGCATTAATAAGTATTTCTAAAACTTTATCTTTACCTGCCCTTATCGGTGGATTTGTAACAATTACATCATATTTTTTTGTAATTGATATGTATGCATCACTTATAAAAGACTTAGCATTTACTTCATTACTTTTAATGTTCATGTTTGATAAATGGACTGCTCTTTTGTTAACATCTATCATATCAACTTCACTATCCAATATTTTACTTAAAACTATCCCAATAAAGCCATATCCACATCCTACATCAAGTATTGTTTTGTTTTTACTTTCTTTATTTAGAATTATTTCTAAAAGGCATTTACTACCATAGTCAACTTTATCTTTAGAAAATACTCCTAAATCACTAGTAAATGTAAAAGGAGTATCGTTATAAACATACTTCACACTCCTAAATTCACTTTTTAAATTTTCGTTATTTGTAAAATAATGTTCCATAACATACTCCTTTCATTACTTTAATATTTTTTTAAGTCCTTTTTTCTTTTCCATCAAAACTTAAATAATTATTAAGTATTCTATTTTTTATATTTTCCCCTTTATATATACGCAAAAAAGCCTTTTAAGTAAAAGGCTATTTTAATTGCTTACTTTAATTCAATAGTAGCGCCAGCTTCTTCAAATTTAGCTTTTAAATCATTAGCTTCATCCATAGAAACGTTTTCTTTAATATTACCACCATTGTCAGCTAAGTCTTTAGCTTCTTTTAATCCTAATCCAGTAATTTCTCTAACTAATTTGATTACTTGTAATTTTTGTCCACCAGCATTAGTTAAAACAACTGTCTTAGTTACATCTCCTTCGTCTTCAGCTTGAACTGGAGCAGCAGCAACTGCTACAGCACTTGGATCAACTCCAAATTCTTCTTTCATCATATCAACTAATTCTTTAACTTCAAGAATAGTTTTTTCTTTAATTGCTTCGATAATATCTTTGTTTTCAATTTTTGCCATTATTCATTTCCTCCATTCTCTAATTTTTCGGCATATAAGTTAAGTGCAATACTTAAGTTTCTTACGTGTTCAATTAATCCACCAGCAAACATTGTAAGAAGTCCTTCATAACTTGGAATACTTGCATATTCACCAATTACTTTAGTATCAACAAATTCACCATTAATGTAACCAGCTTTGATAGTTAAGTTTTCATTTTTCTTAGCTACTTCACTAACTATTTTAATAGGTTCAATGATGTCTTTACTAAAAATGTAAGCATTAGGACCAGTCATGTAATCATCTAATTTGATTCCATTATCTTTAAATGCAAGTGATGCTAAAGTATTTTTATATACTTTTAAATCACTACCAGCGTTTTTTAAACTTTGTCTAAGATCGTTAAGTTCTGACACAGTCATTCCTTGATAGTCTACTAATAATACAGTACTAGCATTTTCTACCTTAGAATTAATTTCACTTACAAGGTCTTTTTTTAGTTTAAGATTCTTTTCGCTTGCCATTCTTTTCCTCCTCATAATATTAATAAAAAGTTTTCCGCACAAGGAAAACTTCTTTAAAAGTTTAGTTTTCCTCGGTAGGATTTATTAGTTACCTACTGTCTACGGCGAACTCATGTAAAGTATTTTACTACAAAAACTCAATTTTGTAAATACCTTATTTAAATAAATTTAAATCAATTTTTACGCCAGGTCCCATTGTTGAAGAAATACTTATGTTCTTAACAAAAGTTCCTTTTACTCCACTAGGTTTATTCTTAATTACTTCTTTAATGAAAGCAACTAAGTTTTCAGTTAATTTGTCTTCATCAAAACTAACTTTACCTACTATAGCATGTACGTTACCATTAGAATCAGCTCTATACTCTACCATACCTTTTCTAATGTTAGCTATTGCGTCTTTAACGTTAACAGTAACTGTTCCTGTTTTTGGGTTTGGCATTAAACCTTTAGGTCCTAGGATTTTACCTATTTTACCTAAACTAACCATCATTTCAGGTGTTGCTACCATTGTATCAAAATCAAACCAGTTCTCTTTAACGATTTTTTCGATCATGTCTTCATCACCAACATAATCTGCTCCAGCTTCTTTTGCTTCGTCAGCCTTAGTTTTAGTAACAACTAATATTTTCTTAGTTTTACCTGTACCATTTGGTAATGTAAATGAACTTCTTACTTGTTGATCACTTTTAGTTGTATCAATATTTAAGTTCATAGCGATTTCGACAGTTTCGTCAAATTTTCTTTTAGAAAGAGATTTTACTAGTTTAACCGCTTCTTCTGGTGTATAAAGTTTATCTTTATCTACACTTTTTGAAGCTTCCACATATAAGCGTCCATGACGTTTCATAATTTTTACCTCCTTTATGTGGTATTTGGATTATTTCTTACTCGACTTTATTTAATTATTATTCTTCTGTTTCTGCTTTTTGTTCAGTACTTTCTACTTCTGGAACTTCTTTATCAGCATTTGCTTTAGCCTCAGCTTCCATTTCAGCAAATTCAGCATCTAATTTAGCCATTTCAGCTTCAGCTTCTTTTGCTTCTTCAGCTTGATTTTCAAGTTCAGTATCGTTAAGTCCTTTAACAGCTATTCCCATATTTCTTGCAGTACCTGCAACTATTTTCATAGCTTGATTTAAATCCTTTGTATTTAAGTCTGGTAACTTAATTTCAGCAACTTGTTTTAACTGATCTTTAGTTATAGTAGCAACTATTTCATTAGCACCTTTAACGCCACCTTTAGATAATCCAGCAACTTTAATTAGTAAACTTGCAGCTGGTGGAGTTTTTAGTACGAAGTCAAATGTTCTATCTTCATAAACAGTAACTTCACAAGGGATTATATCTCCCATTTTGTCTCTAGTTGCATCGTTGTATTTTGTACAAAATTCTTGTAAGTTAATTCCTAGAGGTCCAAATATTGTACCAACTGGTGGAGCTGGTGTAGCCTTTCCAGCAGGAATTTGAATTTTTACAACTTTAGTAACTTTCTTTGCCACGAAAAACACCTCCTATAAAATTTAATATTCAAGTTAATTTTCGCGAGTGGTTTAGTAATCCAAAACTCTTCCACTTAATCTAGTTACATAATAAATATATAACTCATGTCAAATCATACCATAAAACTTTTACTTTTTCAACCATTTTTCTTTAAATTAGTTCATAAATAGATGAAAATATGATAAAATACTTGCTGGAAGTGATTTATTTTATGGAAAAAACTGTATTAGTAACAGGATCAAGTTCTGGTCTTGGAAAAAGTATTATAGAAAAGTTTGCAAGTAATGGATGGAATACTATTATTACTTACTTTACTCATGAAAAAGAAGCAATAGAATTTAATAATTATATAATTAATACTTATAAAGTTGATAGTAAATGTTTTAAATTAGATGTTACTAGTGAAAAAAGTATAAATGAATTAAATAACAAAGTAACATACTTAGATGTGCTTATAAATAATGCTGGAATTAGTATTGATAATGATATTAATTTAAAAAGCAAAGATGAATTTATGAAAGTAGTTTCAGTTAATTTACTTGGTACTTTTTTAATGAGTAAGGCTTTTGGAAAAAATATGTTTGAAAGAAAAAGTGGTTCTATAATTAATATTAGTAGTAATAATGGAATTGATTCATATTATAAAGAAAGTATTGATTATGATGCATCTAAGGCTGGTGTTATAAATATGGGACATAATTTGGCAAATATATATAGTCCTTATGTAAGAGTTAATACTGTGTGTCCTGGATGGGTAGATACACCTATGAATGAAAGTATTAATCCTAGTTTTAAAGAAAAAGAAATAAATAAAATATTACTTAAAAGGTTTGCACGTCCTGAGGAAGTAGCTAATCTAGTATATTTTTTAGCAAGTGAAGACGCTAGTTACATAAATGATAGTGTTATTAAAATTGATGGAGGAAAAGTATGTTAAAAATAAATGAAGAAAGTATTTCATTAGTTAATCAATGTGAAAGTGAACTAAAAAGTATTTTTCAAGAGTTAGATAAAAAAGAACTAATAAATAGTAAGAAAGTATTAAATGCATTTCATAAAAATAATTTAAATGAAAGTGACTTATATGGAACTTATGGATATGGTTATAATGATATTGGAAGAGATAAGATAGAAAGTATTTATAGTGATATTTTTGGAAGTGAAGACTCTTTAGTTAGAAGAGAATTTGTTAGTGGAAGTCATGCTTTAAGTATTAGTTTATGTAGTCTTTTAAGACCTGGGGATGTATTCTTATCAATAAGTGGTGAACCATATGACACGATGCATGAAGTTATAGGTATAAAGGAAAGTGATAGTTCACTTAAGAGTTATGGGGTTAGTTATAAGGAAATTGATTTAGTTGATAATGATTTTGACTATGATAAAATTAAAAATAGTTTGAATGGTATAAAATTAATTTATATTCAAAGAAGTAGAGGTTACTCTTTGAGAGAAAGTTTATCTATTAATAAGTTAGAAAAAGTAATTAAATTAATTAAAAGTATTAACAAAGATATTATAATTTTTGTAGATAATTGTTATTGTGAGTTTGTAGAAGATAAAACTCCTATTCAAGTTGGGGCTGATATAATAGTTGGGTCTTTAATAAAGAATTTAGGGGCTGGAATATGTACTCACGGGGCTTATGTTACTGGTAAAAAAGATTTAATTAAATTAGTTAGTGAAAGATTATATTTAGCAGGTGAAGGTAAAGATGTAGGACCTAGTATAGAATCTAATAGAATGTTTTTAATGGGTTTATATATGTCTCCTAGTGTAGTTAATTCTAGTTTAAAAAGTTCTATACTTATTAGTAAAGTAATGGATAAACTTAATTATAATGTTAGTCCTAAATGGAATCAAGAAAGATGTGATATTGTAGAAATACTTTATTTAGAAAATGAAGAAAATTTAATTAATTTTGCAACTAGTATTCAAGAAAGTGGTCCAGTTAATTCAGGAGTCTTACCTACTCCTGGAGAAATGCCAGGATACTCTGATAAAGTTATAATGGCTAGTCCTTCTTTTACACAAGGTTCTAGTATTGAAATGTCTTGTGATGCACCTCTTAGAAAGCCTTATGCTTTATATATTCAAGGTGGGTTAACATATAGTTATGCAAAACTTGCTATTATGAATGCAGTAAGCAATTTAAAAAACTCGTGAGTAAAAATTCACGAGTTCTTTTTTCTAATTATCACTTATTCACATACTCCACTACCTGTATAAATCTCATAAGGGTTTTCAGGACTTCCGTCTCCTCTAGATATCAGATTACAAGAAGAGAGAGATAGTGAGGGGCGCACCACGTTAGCATTGTTGACGTTGTTGTTATTCAAGTTGCAGGATTGGACGAACTGAACATGAAGAACACGTTAGCGTTGCTGCCATTCCAATTGTTAGGAGACAACAACCAAGAACGAAAATCTAAGGCTGGCCGTAACTCATATAGTTCATTCCCTATATCAAAAATGTTTTCACACTTGATACCTTAATTAATTTTTCAGCTACTGGCACTCACGTGCCAGAAAGCATTAGTCTTTCTAGCACAGGTTAGTCAGTATTCATTTTTTGCTTACCACCAACTTTCGTCGGTGGAGCCGTCACGCATGCTTTTCGGACGGTCTTCAAGAGGCACAGTCTAGCAACCGCTTGAAGTTTCTTTTATTGTGTATGGATCACTTGCTGAGCCATTTCCTGTACTATATTTGATACAAGATTTGAGAGAAATGGCAGGACGAACATTGCCAGTGTTGCCGACGTAGTCGCCGCTAAAGCTGCCAGGAAAGGACGAACCGCCCACGAAGAACACGCCAGCGCGGCTGCCATCCCAAAAGTTAGGAGACAACAACCACCACCAGGTTGAGCCTGTAGAACTACCATTTGCACTATTATAATAATACCATGTTGGTGCATTTGTACCATATACTCCACCTGCAAAACTTACTTCGTCTGCTGTCATTAATGCTATTTGATATGTTAGTTTCCCGTTTCCTACTGTACTATCTACTGTGAATTTGTCTTCTGTTGCTGCACAGTCATAACTTGGTGTTTTATTTGTTATTAGTCTTGTGTATGCTCCAAAGTATGCATTATCTGATGTACTTCTATCGTTACAATATACTGCTGTTGTACTTAAGTATTTACCATAATTTGTATTCAAATTATCTTTATACCATTTATCTATTATTGTTTTTATTGTACTGTCAGTTGTATTTTCTCTAGCATTTGCAACACTTCCTAAATTTCCATACATATAACTTACATATGCTATATTATTATAACTACTATTAAATTTTGATGTCCCTATATATGCATCTGTTGCTGTTGTACTTGTTCCGTGATACAAAAGTCTTACACTACCATCTGAGTTTGTTCTTATTATTCTCCAATATAAATCTTGATTATTTGCATCCTTTCCAAATTTAACCCAGTTATCTGTTGCATTCCCTGCAAAATAATATACTGTTTTACTGTCTTCTACTCCTGTATATAATGTTTTTGTATTATTTGTTGTTAAAACAGTACTAAAGTCTGTTCTTGTTAACTTTGTTGATTTATCAGCAAGTAGTTGATTATATAGTGTTTTGTTTGGATCTTCTGTTCCTTCAGTAATAAATAACTTTCCACTTAGTTTCTTACCCATATCATCACTTTGGTCTACACTTTCATCGTTTACATACTTAAATTCAATAGTATAACTTTGTGTTACTCCATTAGGTATTACTACACTATAAGCTAGTATTGTATCAGTTGCTACACTAGACTTTGGTACATCTTTAAACTCAGTCATATTGTATCCACCATTTGTACTAGTTATCTTGTATTGTAAATATCCATTAGTTACAAATGTATTTAATAAGTCTTTTATAACTATATTATACTTGTATTCACTTTTACTGTTGTTTTCAACTGTAAATGTTTTGGTATCACTCCATCCTGGTTCAATGTTACTTCCAGATATTGCTCCATCACTATCAGTAAATATTATTTTTAAGTCAGCACTACTTACTGAAACATCTTTCCCCTTTCCTATTATTTGTGCTGTAAAGTATGCTAGCGTTACACTTAGTACTACTAGTAGTAAACTAGCAACTACTAATATTGTTTGTTTTTTTTGCATAAACTTCTCCCTCCTTTTATTTCATG
>ERZ857480.23367-NODE-35871-length-14991-cov-7.0000_pt1 | contig 14991 bp, 14 predicted proteins | sample MGYA00519767_ERZ857480 | MGnify/ENA primary metagenome ERZ857480 (study PRJEB31778, sample SAMEA3449210) | human gut metagenome | biome: human gut; feature: human-associated habitat; material: faeces | place: United Kingdom | collected 2010/2012 ...
ATAGGAGTACCAATAGGCACCCACGGGGATCCCTGCCGCCTTTGCTTCAGCATAATTCTGCTCGAACTTCTCATCCTTCTGCTTTTCCAGTCTGCCGAAGCCCGCACGCAGTATCGCAAACTCGATGCCGTCAGCCTTGACTTTGTTCCAGTCGATATTGCCGTTGTGTACGCTTACATCAATGCCTTTCATAGCAGCACCCTCCTTGTGGCTATTACCGCTGTTCGATGTGGAAAAATACTTGTAGAAGTCATCGGTCACAGAGTTGTTGCCGTAAACTTCATCACCGTACCATTTCCTTCCGGTGCGAACATCGACATGCGTGTACTGATAGGCAGCGGTGATGTTTGCAATGCCTGTGAATCCGATATCCTGTGCCTTGCAGCAGACCACCTTCGAGCTGATTGGCTGCCCGTCTTGACCGAAGCAGCAGATATCCGCTGCCTTACCGAGTGTATGCTGCCCGGAGCCTGAACCTCCGACATTCTTGTCATGCTGCTCACAGCGATAACCGCTTGTCACGATGATCTTGGAGCATTTGAGAGCTGTGAACAGCTTTTCAAGCTTCTCGACCAGTTCCTGGCTGTTCAGAGTCTCATGCTCCTTGCCGCACTTGCAGCGGAACTCGGAGATATTGAAGTGCGGAGAAAGCTGTGTGGTATCATTGAAATCGTAGGTCTTACTCATTTCTTATCATCCTCCATGTTATCGATCATTTCCTGAATTTCATCATCAATATGCGATGCACGTTTCTGAAGAACCTCAATAGCCTTCTTGATTGCAGGTGGATACGGGATGCCCATTAAAGACGTATTTTCAATAATTGAGAGCAGCTCATTGACGCAGAATCCGATGCAGGTCGCATCGCGGATGTAGGTCGTACCGATCAGAATGTCCATACGGACTGCAACCACAACCATGAGCAGAATGCAGAACTTCTTTGCAAGTCCCACCCAGCCTGCTTTTGAACTGAGCTTGCCGGTCTTGCTGTGTTTGGATTTGCCCATAGATGCAGCAATCAGACCTGTGGTGAAGTCAATTGCCATGAACAGCACAAGCGTGATGAGAGCAGAATCCCAGCCGCCGAGCAGTGCCGCAAAAAAGCCGCCGATCACTCCGGCGGCAGTACAGATATTTTCTTTCATGATGTTTCCTCCAGAATTTTAATGGTGCGGATATACGGATGTGTATTATCGCTGACTGCTTTCCACGCAAGGTAATAGTCACCAGCTGTTATGTTTCCGCAGTCGAGCAGAGCAGTGGTGTAGTTATCACCCGTTTGCAGCCAGTTGAACGGAATAGAGACAGTCTGTCCTGCCATGATGGTTTCGTGGATATACCTTGCGGTCTCTGCCGGAGACAGATTACCCACATTTTTCGGAACAAGCCACATTTCACCCACAGCCGCAGCACCGGAGCGATAGCTGAACAGGATGGACATTGAGGGCGTGAGTGCAACAGGTATGACACATTGCGTATAAATGGTTGCGCCCCAGTTGAAGTCCGGCTGATTGTAGTACAGCGCATAACCGTTCTCCTCTGAGCAGAAATTCGGATAGGATTCCGCAAAGCCCGCAAGGGAACGATAGCCGTCATTATAGAAGGTGTACAGCTTTTCTCCGAAGTCGTGGAGCGTGTCGATAGATGCTTTGAACAGTGTAACATCCGGCTTTGTTTGCGGAATCTGCAGCACTTTCGGAACAAGCGTATTCAGCTTTTCAGTTTCCGAAGCGGATACACCCATTGTGGTCAGATTTCGGGCTAAAGCGTCTCTCTGCTCATCGAGAGCTGTCAGATAATTTGCAATGCTCATACTGTCACCTCCACGATAGCCGCTAAAGCTGTCTCTACACCTGCAAGAGCTTCCTCGACAGCAGCGAGTCTTGTATTGATCTCCGTGATAGAGGTTTTTGCCCCCTGCATATCATAGAGAATTTCCGTCTTGAAACGCTCGAACACACCCTCGTTGACACCCACACGCTCGTTCAGGTTCATTGCGGCGGTGTATGCTTCATTCCAGCGGGAAACGCTGGAATCTGTGATACCGTTGAGCGTTGTGAGATTATGATGCCAGTGCGCCTGCCCGACCACAGTCGAGATGGATGCAATGTCATCAAGCATTTCCTGTGTGATAGAATCCAGAATCGCCTTATTCGCATGAGAATGCGCCTGTGCGGATACCTCGCTCAGTCCTGTGGCCAATCCGTGCAGAACGTTTGCGGTCGATGCCTGAAATGCAGTCAGATCACGGATATACTGCTCTGTAATGCTGTCAAGCACATCTTTGTTTTCATGCGTGTGGGCGGTATTGGAGAAGTTATTGACGGATTCAAAGAGCGTGTGGATCTGCTCTCTTGTCCAGTCCTCGAAAGGACCGTACTCCTCCATTGCAGAGATCATTGCCTTGGTAATGCGGTCAAGCACAGCCTGATTGTTATGGTTATGCTTGTACTGCTGCAAATTAAGAATTTCCTCGTTGACTGTCTGGATATCATAAACAGTCTTGTCCTCAAACTGCTGCAGCTCATACAGCTCTGCGAAAAGCTCCGGTGTCAGGCTGTCCAGTGTAGCCTTGTTGTCATGTGTATGGGCTTCCTCTGCCACCGGAGTGATCTGCTGTTCAACAATCGTCTGCACTTCTGTTGTCTTGGGATACTCGGACATATCCGGAGTAATGCCGTCCTTGCCATGCAGACTTGCCAGCCATTCCTCCTCAGTACCGATATAGCCGTGATCCACTGCGATCTGGTAGGCAGATTTTCCGTCCAGTCCATGCTCGGCATCCTCGATGCGTTTCAGAAGCTGTGTATACAGATCGGGCGTCGGCGGAATCGGAGGTTCTTCACCCTCAAAGCCGGATTCTCGGATATTCAGCGTTACCGGAACAGTTGTCGCTCTGACAGTGGTATCCGATGCGGTATCGTAGCCGTATATGCCCATTTTCACCGCGCCCACATGAAGCTCCGCAGGCAGATAACAGCTTGTGCCGTCAGTTCCCAAAACAACGGAATACACCTCATCGCACTGGCTGAACTGCACGGTTTTATGATACCGTTTCCAGTCACCGTCAAATGTGAACTTGAACTGCACATACTGAATTTGATGATCTGCGAGAACCTCTCGCTCCAGAATCTCAATGCTCTGGTTTTTCACAAGGAATTTCCACATTATTCACGCACCTCCGTCCATTCCTTCGTTTCTGTATCATACTGCATATATCCGTCAAGGCAGATGACCTTTTTGAGTGTGCCATCAACCTGACCGCCTCTGCCGTCCCAGTTGCCGCCCTTTACAACGGCAGCCCATTCATCAAGGCTTCCCTCATAGGTAAGCTGAGTAAGGCTGTTGCAGTAGTTGATCCAGTGAGAGCCGATTTTCGTCAAATTATGGCTGAGGGTAAGGTTACGCAGGTTTGAACACCATACGAAACAGAATCCCGGCACTTCGGAACATTCTACTCTTGCAGTTGTCAACGTGTCACTGCCGTCAAAAATATAGGTGCCGAGCGTAGTGAGCGTTGCAGGCATGATGATAGAAGTCAATGCCTGATCAACAAACGCCTTCTCACCAATTGTTGTAATAGTCGGAGGAATCGTCAGGGAGGTAAGACCACCCTGCGTGTACATAAAGAATGCACGTGCTTTGATGGTTGTCAGTGTACTGGGGAATGTGACCGTTGCCATATTGTAGCATCGCTCGAACACACTGGTACCAATTGCTGTGATGCCCTCGCCGATCACAAGCGAACGGATATCCTCTCGTTACCAGAACGGCGATCTGCCGATCTCATAATCGTAGGTCTCGCCTGTACCGTGAAGCAGGAGCTTTCCGTTTTCATAAAGAACATAATGGATATTCTCGCCGCAGGTGCCGATCTCCACAATGCCACCGATGATATCATCGACCTCGGTCTGCAAGGTTTCAACCTGTGTGGTCAGTGCCTGAACAGTCTCGTTATATTCTGAAATGTCCGCCTCGATCTGTGCGAGCTGTGCCAGCATCTCCGTTACTCTGCACTTGCCGAGGATACAACGGCAGTAACCGCAGACATTTCTGTCCTCACGGTAGTCGAACCAGTCATGCTCGGTCAGACTTGTAGCACCGGGATTCAGGCGTACCGCATACATGAGTAGCCGCACGTGATTTTCATCCTGTGGAATGGACGGAAGCTGCGGGTTTTCTGCCGGTGTTCCGGGAAAGAGCTTCAACGTCACGCTGCGGACAGCTTCTGTGGTATCCAGATAGATGGCGAGACCCACATATCTCGGAAGCGACTCGTCCATATACTCGGACAGATCGATAGAATAGCGGGCATCGTTGATGAAGTAGTGTCCGTTGATCCATGCCTTGCCCCTACCGACAGACACACTTAATCCGCTGCTTGCTGCTGTCAGCTTGAAGCAGTCGCCGTAGTTATCCTGAATGCCGTTGCAAATGATACTGGACAGATAATCATTGAAATTCTCCGCTGTGTAGGTGCGGTCAAGGTTCTTTGAATTGAAAAATCCGCTGTGAAAAGCCATAAAATCACCCCTCTTTGAATGTGGGCGTTAGACTGCGCCCGTTCTGGTCGAAAGCCTCTATCATACCGATGAGCTGAATGCAGGGCTGTATCATGCCGAACCGTTTATGCTCCACAGTCACATAATCACCGACATAATAATCACGGTTGTAGATATACTGTGTGCTGTTCGCCACTATCTCCGATTCCGATGCGGTTTTCGGATCGATCAGTTTTTCCGAGCCGCGAGACTTTAATAATTCGATATATCGCTCTTCAGGAATCGGTACTGTCACACCCTCGACCTGTTCTTCTTCGGAGATATCCTTTGCATCCACATACAGCTCATAGCGTGACAAATATGCAGGCTCATCGCCAACACAATATGTTGTGTGCTTGCGCCCTGAACCCTCACCATGCCCATAGATGTAGGCAAAGTTGCGTGTGATCGCTGAATCGGAAGCATAGGAGAATGAGAGAAGATTGCTGTAAGCATCGGAAAAGATGATATGGGGCTCATCGTCCTGTGTGATGCTTCTGTCCGTTCCCTCAGATAAATCAAAGACCATTTTATAGGTCTCGCCGCGGTTCTTCACAAGCCGGATATTTGCTGTGCCGCCGATCTTCTCGCAGATGGTATACACCCATTCCATGAGGTTTTCATATGACACCTGCAAGGTTGCAGTCTGTTCCCAGCAAGTACCGGACACAGTTCCGAGGGATAAGCCGGGAATGCGGCGGTTATTCTGCTGTATTGCATTCAGTGCGACTGCATTGCGAACGATATCACTATAAGCGGTATCCGCAGTGATAGAAAGAGTCGGATTGATAATACGGCGCTCAAGCAGACACATAAGGAATCTGCCTTTCACGGTCAGATAGTCACCGTTTTCGGCATCCGTATCAATTTGAACGGATTCAATGATGCCGAAATGCTGACTGTCATCATCCCTGCCGATAATGCGCCCGGTCTGAAAAATCGAAAGATTTTCCGGGTTAGCTGCGATATACACCTCAAAGCTGCCGCACTTGTAGTATTCAATATCCCAGAGCAGCGAGGAAAAGGTGTCGCAGACTGCCTCAAGCGTAATCGTCAGCGCATCTTCTTCCGCTGTCATCTTGTAAACTTCAATCTGCATCGTTATACCCCCAGATACGCATTTGTGTGAATGATCTTCACCCTCAGTTTCGTCAGTCCTGTGCCGCGCAGATAAAAGCGGTTCTTGCCCTCACGCAGCGTCAGCCATGTCGAGCCGGAAACAAGGCGGTTGATGATATTCGTCTTGACACCGCCCCTGTCGAGTGTCACAGTCTTATTGCCTGTTTTGGTGGTGATCGTCACAATGTCTCTGGCTTGCAGATCGCCTGTGATCTGTAAATATTCATCTGTATCCGCATTGTACAGCGTAGGCGAACGGACATCTTCGAGGGCTTCGATTTCGAGCGTGAAGCCAGTCTCGTCGCCGTCATTCACAATGACCATTGTGTTTTGTGTGTTATACTTGCCGAGAACGAACGGCTCCGGATTGCTTTCGGTCGGGAACGGGAATGTGAATGCACCGGTGATCTGCGAATAGTACGCCATGACGGATTCCGTGGAGTACCAGTAGATGTCAGGACACAGAATAGAGATTTGCCCGGTTGTGAGCATCTCAAAATTCTGCACCTCGCAGGTTTCCACATAGCCCTCGGTGAAAACATCTATGCCTGCGGTTTGGTAGTAGACCTTGACATATCTGCTTGGTTTCACCACCTTGTAAAGCTGATGCCTGCGGGCTTCGATACCGATGCCCCGCATCTCGAAGGAAATGACTACATTCCGCTTTTCGATGAAAGCGTTATTGAGGTAGCTGCCGTCCATGCCTGCATAGCTGGAGGTGCTGATCGTGCCGGGCGGCGGGGAAAGCCCTTCTATCTTCGAGGTCATATACTGATTTGCCGTTGCGGTCATGTTCACTCGGTCGCCGTTGGCATTTTCGAGGATAAGTTTGAAAAACATGGTATGCACCACCTTTACTTTTTCGAACTGAGTGTGTTATAATATCTATATCGTATCTAAATACATGAGGTGAACAGAATGGATAAATTATTATTACAAGCATTGCAATCGGGTGATAAAGATAAGATTCTTCAAGCCCTAAAAGCCAATATTCCATCTAAGCTTTATAAATTTGTTTGGCTGGAAGGAAGTGATAGTGACAAGAAAAAATTTCAATCTTTAGAAGACGGAAATCTTTGGATATCGAAAATAAATGAGTTTAATGATCCATTTGAATTCAAAGGCATAGTATTAAACAAAGAAAAATTTCAAGAATATGGTTTTCCCGAAGAAGTTATAAAGGAATACGAAGCGTCTATCGATCTTTCAGACACATACGGTGTATGCTGTTTATCTCACACCCCTCTTGAATACTTACCTATGTGGGCATACTATACGAATACTCATCGTGGCTTCTGTATAGAATATGATGTTATTGATACCACATATATTAACAGGGTTATATATGAAGAAAACAGGACCTCAGTTTTTTCAACTTTACTGCAATTGATCGATGAATTGAAAATTTTGTTTTCAGATGATCCTGCTAAAGAAACGAAGAAATTTGACATAAAAAAAGCAAATACATTAGGTTACTTGTTCCTTATGAATCTGTTCATTAAAAGCGACAATTGGAAACACGAACAAGAATACAGAATAGCTTATCCGCTTGATTTTTCTGATAGAAAAAAAGGTGAGAATATTAGCATTGAAAAACTTGGATTAAAAATGAGTCGGATTATAGCCGGCTATAAATGCAAAGGTAATGATTTAGAAGAACTTGAGCGTATCTCAAGAAAACTTAATGGAGACGGAATATACCAACTTGTATTAAGTGATACCGATTTTGCAGTGATTGAAAAGAAGTATAAATAAACTTCACACATTCAGCGCATTCCGCGTTTGACGATAGATCTCCAGCCGTGACAGTGATTTCGGACTATTATTGGTCTGATTCACTGTGCGGCTGTTGTCGTTGTTGTAGTAGTTATTCACCACGGGCGCACCACCGGTACTTCCCACAACAGCCGCAGACACCCCATCAAGCTGATAACTCAGATCCGACCGCATTGTCAGTTTCATAGTTTCGGCAACACCGGCAACCGCTTTTTCCACATACTTCTTGCTCTTGTTGATGCCCTTTGCCAGCCCCTGCATGAAGTCCGGCATCCACTCCTCCACATCGGTCAGCGCACCCTTTTCAGGTACGGAGAAATGCAGATATTCCCAGATGGAACGAGCCACATCTGCAACTGTGTTGATCAGACTGCCGAGCATATAGGTGATGCCGTTGATGAGGTTCTGCATGAGGTCGCGTCCCCATGACCACGAGCTGTTGACCTTGTCCATGACTGCGTTATAAACAGCGTTCATGGCGCTGACGACCGCATCGCGCACACCGCCGAGCCTGTCACCGATGCCGTTTTTGATGCCGTCCCAGATAGACAGCACGGCGTCCTTGACACGATTCATGGCGCTGCGCACGGTATCCGGCATTGCATCCCAGACCGCCTGCACCACGGATTTGATCGCATTGACCGCTGCCCGAACCACGCCGGATACAGCTTCCCATGTTGTCGCCACTACAGATTTGATGTCAAGTTGCCCCGTTTTGATGAGGTTCTTCAGCGCCGCCCATACCGCCGTGACGATTTTCTTAATACCGTCCAGCGCTGCGGAGATTACAGAAGATACAGCCTTCCATGTGGTCGTGATGACATTGCGGATACTTTCAAGCGCCGGTTTGATTGTGCTGACGATCATTTTCCAGCCGGAGGTGATACCGCTGCTGATCTGCGACATTGTTGCATCAATCGCAGCATTGGCGTTTGTCCAGACCGTTTTCACGGTATCGAACACCTGCGTCATAAAGCCCTGTACCGATGTAACAACATTGGACAGAGCGCTCTGAATCACACTGCTGATTTTCTCAGCAAGACCGCCTGCAAAGCCGTTGACTGCATCGCCTACAACATTTGCATTAGCGTTGATACCGTCTGCAAGTCCCTGCATGAAGTCCGGCATCCAGGACTCGAAATCCGCAAGAGGTCCCTCGTCAGGTACAGAGAAGTGAAGGAAAGACTTGATCTTGTCAGCCACACCCTTGACCGCATCGGATACCTTGTTGATACAGCTCTTGATGCCGTTTACAATGCCGTTGATGATGTCAGCACCCCATGAGAACGCCTGCGATGCAAGGTTCTTGATGAAGCTGACTGCCGCATTAAAGCCGTTTTCAATGGTCGTCTTGATTGCAGTAATCTTCTGAGATACTGCGGATTTTACAGATTCCCAGATATTCGAGACTGTTGTTTTGATGGCGTTCATGACGGTTGTGATGGTCGTCTTGATGCTGTTCCAGATATTTGCGACTGTCGCAAAAATTGTGTTCAGGACGCTGCTGATGAATCCGGAGATAGCGTTCCATGCGCTGCTTACCACAGCATGAATCGCATTCAGCACAGCCGAAATGTGTGCGCTGATGCTGTTCCAGATGGAAGATACCACAGACCAGATCGCGTTCAGAATCGTGCTGATAAAGCCGGAAATTGCATTCCACACAGTCTCTATCATGCTTTTAATCGTGTCAAGCACTGTACTGATCGTTGTGCAGATCGCATCCCAAATGGTCTGGAAGAAGTCGCGGATACTCTCCAAAATGGGAGTCAAGAAGGCTACAATGGCATTCCAGATAGCAGTGATTTTCTCGTGAATCCAGTCCATTGCCATGCCGATGAGAATCTGAATTGCCTGAAAAATGGTCTCGAACAGATAACGGAATGCTTCGAGCAGCGGAGAGATAATGTCATAGATCGTCTGCCATACAGTCGTAATGACTGACCAGATGGCGTTCATGACTGTTGTGATTGCTGTATGGATGGCGTTCCACACAGTCTCAATGACGGTCTTGATGAGATTGATTTTTGTGGTTACATCGTTATAAATTGCCGTCCAGATGCCGACAAAAAAGTTCTTGATGCCTGTCCAGATGTTGGTGAAAAATGTTGCAATGCCATTTACGACACCTGTAAAGAAGTTTTTGATACCGTTCCAGATACCAACAAAAAAGTTCTTGATTGCATTCCAGACATTCACCCAGAACTCTTTCACTTCGTCAAGGCTTGTGCCGAAAATGTTACACAGCACATTCATATAGTTTTGGAGCGTGTCTTTCAGGAAGTTCCATACCGCTACAAAAATACCCTTGATGCCGTTCAAGACTTTTTCCCAGTCACCCGTGAAGATACCGATAAAAATGTCCAACACATTCAGTAGGATATCCGTTACCGCCTTGAAGATGTTAGCAATCTGCTGAAATACGCCCTCAAAAATCGGCGCAAGAAAATTGCACAGTCCTTCCCATACAGCTTTAATGACCTCGCCGATGTTCTCAAAGTCGAAGCCTAAAGCGTTGAGACGGTCAACAATTCCCTGACAGAAGCCGGAGAAAATGCCCTTGATCTGCTCCCAGATCGCCGTGATCTTATTTCGGAACTCCTCATTGTTTTTCCATAGATGCACGAAAGCCGCCACCAAAGCGGCAATAACCGCAATGACAGCGACCACAGGCGCAGAGATACCGCCGATAGCCGCACCAAATGAACTGAATGCCGCCTTTGCACCTGCAATAATGGTCGGCAGATTGGAAATGAACTGCATGAGCTTGCCGACTGTGACCATTGTTTTGCCGACAACGACTAAAAGCGGACCCAGTGCAGCGGCTACCAGAGCGATTTTGACGATCGTTTCTTTGGTCGCCGGATCCATTTGATTCAGCTTATCTACCAGAGCTTGAATTTTGCTAACGATAGCACGGATCGCAGGCATAAGAATTTCACCGAAGGAAATGGCTAATTCTTCAAGCTGCGATTTCAGAATGGTGAGCTGACCGCCGAGGTTGTCCTGCATGACAGCGGCCATTTTTTCGGTAACGCCGTTGTAGCCGTCCACTTCATCGGAACAAGTGCTGATCGCACTGTTCAGCTTCTCAATATCTGAGGGTGCGGCGTTCATAACTGCAAGAAAACCGGACATTGCATTTTTGCCGACAAGTGCTTGTGCCGCAGATGCTTGTTCCGATTCCGACATCTGAGAGAATGCCACACGACAATCTGCGAGAATATCATTCAGATCACGCATCGAGCCGTCAGCGTTTGTGGTTGCGATCTCGATCTCTCCGAAGCTCTCACCGCAGAATTTCACCTCTCCGGCAAGCGCATTCATCATAGATCGGAGCGCCGTACCTGCCTGTGAACCCTTGATACCGCTGTTCGCCATGAGACCGATAGCTTCCGCCGTGTCCTCGCAGGAGAATCCCAATGCACCTGCAACAGGCGCACAATACTTGAAGGTTTCACCCATCATGGACACATTCGTGTTAGCATTCGAGCTTGCCGCCGCAAGTACATCTGCGAAATGTCCTGAGTCAGCCGCCGTCAGTCCGAAAGCGGTCAGAGCGTCAGTAACGATATCCGATGTGGTAGCCAAATCCTCGCCGGATGCGGCAGCAAGGTTCATAATACCCTCGATACCGTCAAGCATATCTCCCGTTTTCCAACCAGCCATCGCCATATAGTTCATGGCTTCTGCGGCTTCGGATGCGGAGAATTTTGTCTTTGCACCCATTTCACGGGCTTTATCTCTCAGGTCTTGCAGCTCATCACCGGTCGCACCGGATACAGCGGCGACCTTGCTCATGGCAGTATCAAAATCCGATGCCGTTTTCACAGCGGCAGTACCGGCGGCGAGAACAGGTACAGTCACATGGGTAGTCAGTGTCTCGCCCACATCGGCGATTTTGCCGCCGACCTTTTCGAGCGTTTCTCCCGCCTGACCGATTTTCACAAGAGCCTCTTGGGATTTGGTTGCCTCCGTTTGCAAATTCTGAAGCTCCTGCTCGGTCTCGATGATCTCACGCTGAAGGGCATCGTATTGCTCCGGGCTGATCGGGTTGCCAAACTCATCGGATACATCCTTAGCGGACTGCTTCAAAGATGTCAGCTCGTCAGATGTTTCCTTGATCTCACGCTGCAAGGCATCATATTTCTCCTGCGAGATCTCACCCTTTGAAAGCTGTTCATCAGCGGTTTTCGCCTGTTCCTTCAGCTCTTTCAGCTTGGTTTCGGTCTCACCGATCTTCTGTTTGATCGGATCGTATTTTGCCTTCCAAGCATCATAGTTGTCTTTGGTTTTGGCGGCTTCCTCGCTGGCTTTTTTCAGGGTATCCAGTCGTTCCTTTGTACTTTTGACAGCATCTCCGAGGAGCTTTTGCTTCTGAGCAAGCAGCTCTGTATTTTTCGGATCGAGCTTCAGCAGCTTTTCGACGTCTTTGAGCTGTGTCTGCGTGTTCTTGATGTTCTTATCGACACTTTGCAGTGCTTTTGATAGCTTCGTAGTATCGCCGTTGATCTCGACTGTAATACCCTTAATTCTTCCTGCCATGCGATATCACCTGCCTTTCAGGAAATATAAAAATACGTACTGTGGTAGGTAGACAAGTAGGCGGAATAGGTGTATAATATGGCTATCTCCTGTGCAGTGTTTCGGCTATGCTTTTGTGTTTCAGTTCCCTCGACTCAAAATTAACGAGCCTATAGAACAGATGCATGACCGTACCCGCGCCGAAGATAGATATGAGTGTACCGATACCGACAGTGCCGCCGAGCAGCCAGCCAAACAATGTGACGAGTGTAAACAGTAATATCTCAACCACACCTATCGGTATCTTCGGCAGCCGCTTTCCAATGGTAATCAGCAAACCATCCTTCGGACCACAGCCCATCTCCGCCGACATATACACATACATTCCCAGAGCAATAAACAGAAATCCGAAAAGCATAAATGCGATGCCAAGCCATACGCTGTGGTTTTCGGGATAGGGAGATAAATCGCATAGAAACTGCACGATATTTCCGGTCAGCAGTGTATCAAACAGCGTTGCAAAACCGATGCGCTCACGCAAGAGTAGCTGTAATATGACAGCCGTGAGAGATATCGCCACCATAGCACTGCCATAATTCAGCGGTGCATGACGGGATATCCCCACAGCGAGACAGTCCCACGGCGCAAGACCGATGTTGGCGTAGATCGTCAGGTATACACCGAAGGAGTAAATTGAAAGTCCGAGGAGTATTTTCAGAAATTGCCGCACGATGATATCCGCACTTTTTCGGGATGATTTCCCCGAACTGCCCCGCTTTTTTGGCTTAGAAGGCGTCCATTTGCGCTTGTGTTGCCTTATACGGGTAATTATAGTCATCATTATCCTTTTCAATGAAAATTTCGTTGACCATTCCGATTGTGAGCAGATCAAGGTCAGTAAGACTCAGCCCGATCTGCACACATCGGAGAAGGAACAGCGGCGTTGTCATCTCGCGGTCAACTGGGCGAGATTTTTTTTTGACTCTGCCTGTGTCTCCAGATTCATACCCCACAGCTCAAAAAGCTGCGGCAGCACCTCGTAGATCGAGAAGCAGTTGAACTGTTCGAGCCAGTCATCCGGGCTGTCGGGAACATTCTCCGGATCGGCGTGTTTTGCCATCGTCCAGGCGATATTCTCGAACACCTCAAGGCTCTCGATCCCGAGACCGGAATTCTCCTCATCGCTCTCGTCCACAGATGTCTTCAGCGCAGAGAAGTCCTTGAAGATGTCCTTGCGGAACTTCGCACGATAAAGGCGAGGCAGGGTTGCACTCGCCTTGAAAGGAACCTCGATGCCGTCAACAGTGATGATTTTCTTGATAGCCATATTCTTTCTCCTCCGAATCAGTCAGTAGTGGTTGCTGCGGCTGTGCTGCCGCCCTTTGCGGTACTTGCCGAACGTGTGCCGGTGCTGTTGTTGGTTGCAGCAGTCGGCATATACACAGCGTTGTACCAGTTATCGTAGGTGGTCTGGTCAGTGCTTTCACAGGTCTTGCCCTTCACCAGACCGGAAGGCAGCGCAGTAGCCTTCAGCGACAGTGTCTCCGTCTTGACCTCAGTGGACTCCTCCGTGGTGGAGCTTTCGGTCGAGGGGCGGGATGCCGAACAGCAGTACAGCACATGACGGATCTTATTCTTGTCGCCGTTGAACTCAAAGAGCAGTGCAAACTGTGCGGATTCTGCATCATTGCGCTCCACAAGAACACCCTTGCTGTCAAGCTGCTCGCCGAGAATTGTGGTTGCGAAATCGGTCGTGATGAGTGCCACCTCAAGGTCGCCATCGTAGCCCGCATTGTTGTTGATGACGTAGTACACGCCGTTATCGGCGTAAAAATTCTCGTTCTCGCCGTTTGCATCAATGCTCAGGGAAACCGCACCGGGCAGGCGCACAGGCGTTGCAAATGTCGGCACACCCTCGTCCGACCATGCAGTGATCTTTGCATAATGGACCTTATTCAGACCGAACTTGACCTTGTTTTTCTGAAGTGCCATTTTCATACCTCCATGATATAGAGGACTTCATAGAGCCGTTCCGACTCAATCCATACCTCAGATTTTGTGTAGTAGATGTTATAACGCAGGAGGACTTCCTCCACACGCTGTTCCGTATCCGGCGATTTTTCATCCGTGTATAATTCAATGTGCAGCTCTTTGAAGCTGTGATACATCAGATTATCTGCGGAAAAGGTATCCTCGCCGGGAGACAGGAACAATGCGAAGGGCGGATCAGGACTTTCACCCTCTGCGAAGTGATGATAGGCAAAGGGCAGCCCGATTTCCTGCATCATTTCATTGATTTCTTCATAGGACATAATTGTTACCTCATGACAGTGCCTTTTCGATGAGGGTTTCCAGCATTTCCTCGCCATGCTGTTCAGCAGGAGCGATATGCGGGATAGCTGCTACACGACCACCACCTCGTTTCGCATGACCGTGCTCCAGCAGATGCGCGATCTGATATCGGTTCTTGGAATGCACTGTCATTTCGAGTGTATGGCTGTTTTCCTTGACCTTTTTCGCAGCCCAGCTCTTCTGATAACGACCGGACTTTTTCGGAGCGTTAGCGGAGATCTCATTCTTGACGGCAGTCGCTGTTTTGCGGACAGCCTTCTTCATCGCTGTATCAGCAAGCTCCGCATATTCCGTCAAGCCTTTCATGATCTCCGATGCCATATCGTCAATAGATATCATCCTTCGCACCTGCTTTCCGTGATTCGCATATCAGCTTCATATAGTCCTGTGTCTGGAAATTCGGCACAATGCCCTTGATGTCATAGTCCAGACCATCAAAGCGTATCCTGTATACGGTCGATGCCATGCGTTTCGTCTGCGGAGTCTGTCGGATAATGACCTCAATTTTCTGAATCGCTCTGGTCACGCCGGTATCTGTCTCCTCAGATGTGCCGTTGTTGGATACAGTCACAGAAGCCCAGAGGGAGAACACCTCCTCCCACTGAGCCTTGTGATTGCCGATGGCATCCTTTTTGACATGGTTTTCAAGGACAGCGATCCGCTGATTCAGTTTCCCGAT
>ERZ857480.18721-NODE-28718-length-14823-cov-21.9429_pt1 | contig 14823 bp, 15 predicted proteins | sample MGYA00519767_ERZ857480 | MGnify/ENA primary metagenome ERZ857480 (study PRJEB31778, sample SAMEA3449210) | human gut metagenome | biome: human gut; feature: human-associated habitat; material: faeces | place: United Kingdom | collected 2010/2012 ...
CAACGACTACACCACCAACGGCAACTACATCATGCCCTGGGTCACCAACTTCCAGCCGAACGTTGATGCTTACCGCGCTGCGCTCGTCTCCGCGATGAACCAGTACGACGCCGACCAGACTGATGTCAACTGGGCGCTCGTCAAGACCGCGTTTGTTGACGGTTGGGCCACGCAGTACGCTGCCGCCAACGGCTAACACACCTTCTGCGCGATCTGCATAAGAACAACAAGAGGGGCGGGCGATTTCGCCCGCCCCTCCCTGTATCTCACGCCTTCCGCCGCACGAAGCGGGGCGCGTGATCAAAAATCGCCGCATATCGCGGCAGCGCACCAATCTCTTTATCTTTTTGCCGGGAGTTGATCGAATTGAAACACAAGCACAGCAATGCCGCCGTCAACAGCTCGATGATCCGCCGCTCCACCCGCCGTTGGTTCCCGCTGTTCATGGGGCCGATGGTCTGCGCATTCTTCATCGGCTTTGTCTATCCGTTCTGCAAGGGCATCTATCTCTCCTTCTGCAAATTCAAGGTCACGAGCGACGCGCATTTTGTCGGCCTTGAAAACTACCTCCGCGCGTTCCAGGATGCGAGCTTTGTGCATTCGTTCTGGTTCACGGCGCTGTTTGCCGTCATATCGCTCGTGCTCATCAACGTGCTGGCCTTTGCGGTGGCCTACGCGCTCACGCAGGGCATCAAGGGCAGCAACCTGTACCGCACGGTGTTCTTCATGCCGAACCTCATCGGCGGCATCGTGCTCGGCTACATCTGGTCGATGATCTTCGACGGCATCCTCTCGCGCTACGGCACGTCGATCCTGCTCAACACGAAGCTCGGCTTCTGGGGTCTCATCATCCTGATGTGCTGGCAGCAGATCGGCTACATGATGATCATTTACATCGCGGGCCTGCAAGCCGTGCCCGAGGACATGCTCGAGGCCGCGAAGATCGACGGCGCGAGCCGCTGGCAGACGCTTTGGAAGGTCACGATCCCGAATGTGATGCCCTCCATCACCATCTGCACGTTCCTCTCTCTTACGAATGGCTTCAAGCTCTTCGACCAGAACCTCGCCCTCACGGGCGGCCAGCCCTATACCATCCTGTCCGACGGCAGCTCGATCAAGACGACCGAAATGCTCGCGCTGAACATCCTCAACACGTTCTACGGGCAGAATGCCAACTCGCGCGGCACCGCGCAGGCCAAGGCTGTGCTGTTCTTCATCCTCGTCGCGTCCATCGGACTTCTTCAGCTTCGCTCCAACCGCAAAAAGGAGGTGCAGCAGTAATGAACAATCGCTCTCTTTCCGCCGAACGCCGCCGCAAGACGGTTCTCTCCGTCGTGCTCGGCATCATTTGCATCATCTATGTGCTGCCGGTTCTGACGGTGGTCATCAACTCCTTCAAGCTCAACACCTACGTCAAAACCGACACCTTCGCCCTGCCGAACGCAGAGAGCTTTGCCGGCTGGGCCAACTTCATCAAGGGTCTGACCTTCGGCAACTACCCGTTTTTGAAGTCCGCCGGGTACAGCTTGTTCATCACCATCGTTTCCACCGCGCTGATCCTGCTCTGCACGTCGATGGCTGCGTGGTACATCGCGCGCGTGGACAGCAAGCTCTGTCGTGCGATCTACTACCTCTGCGTCTTTTCCATGGTCGTGCCGTTCCAGATGGTCATGTTCACGCTGTCGAAAACGGCCGATACGGTCAAGCTCCCCTATTTTAACTTTGCCTCCGGCGGCTTCCGTCTGGTCGCGCTGAATACGCCGTGGACGATCCCCATCATCTACCTCGGCTTCGGCGCGGGGCTTGCGATCTTCATGTTCGTCGGCTTTGTCAAGTCGATCCCGCTTGAGATCGAAGAGGCCGCCGCCATCGACGGCTGCGGCCCGCTGCGCACGTATTTCTCCGTTGTGCTGCCGATGCTGCGCCCCACGATGATCTCCGTCGGTATTCTCGAGATCATGTGGGTGTGGAACGACTATCTGCTGCCCTATCTTGTGCTCGACCGCACGAAGTACATGACCATTCCCATTCACATTCAGTATCTCAAGGGCAGCTACGGCACCGTCGATCTCGGCGCAACGATGGCGCTGATCCTGCTCAGCATTCTCCCCGTCATCATTTTCTACCTGCTGTGCCAGAAGTACATCATCAAGGGTGTTGCCGCAGGCGCAGTCAAGGGTTGATCCCAATTTTCCCTCGAAAGAAGTGGTTCCATTGATCGAACGATCCGCCGGCATTCTGATGCCGATCTCCTCCCTTCCCTCGCCCCACGGCATCGGCACGATGGGCAAGGCCGCCTATGACTTTGCCGACTTCCTCGCCGCCGCGGGACAGAAATACTGGCAGCTCCTGCCGCTCGGCCCGACGAGCTACGGCGACTCGCCGTATCAGAGCTTCTCCTCCTTTGCTGGCAACCCGTACTTCATCGACCTCGACCTGCTCATCAAGGATAAGCTCCTGACGCGCGCAGAGGTCAACTCCTGCGACTGGGGCGACGATCCCCGCTATGTTGACTACGGCAAGATCTACGAAAGCCGCTTTGCGCTGCTTGAAAAGGCCAAGGCGCGCGGCTTTGCGCGCGACCACGAGGACATCGCAGCGTTTGAAAAGAAAAACGAGCGTTGGCTGCCGGATTACGCGCTCTTCATGGCGCTCAAGCGCCACTTCGGCATGAAGGCGTGGACAGAGTGGGACGATGAGGACATTCGCTGCCGCAAGGACAGCGCGGTCATCGAGCGCTACCGCGGCATGCTGCGCGACGACGTGGAGCTGTTCACCTACATTCAGTTTCTGTTTTTCCGCCAGTGGACCGCGCTCAAGGACTATATCCACTCCCTCGGCATTCGCATCATCGGCGACCTGCCCATCTATGTGGCGATGGACTCCGCCGACGTGTGGGCAGAGCCCGAGATGTTCCAGCTGGACGAACACAACGTCCCCGTTGAGGTCTCCGGCGTCCCGCCCGACTGCTTCAGCGCCGACGGGCAGCTCTGGGGCAACCCTCTCTACAACTACGAAGCGATGGCACGCGACGGCTACGGCTGGTGGATCCGCCGCGTCGGCGGCGCACAGCAGCTCTACGATGTGATCCGCATTGACCATTTCCGCGGCTTTGAGAGCTATTGGGCCATTCCCTATGGCGAAACGACCGCGAAAAACGGCCGCTGGGTCAAAGGCCCCGGCATGTCGCTTGTCGGCGTGCTGACCGGCTGGTTCCGTGACCTTGACTTCATCGCCGAGGACTTGGGCTATCCCTCGCCCGAGGTCGTGCAGCTGCTGAACGATTCCTGCCTTCCCGGCATGAAGGTGCTGGAGTTTGCGTTTGACTCGCGCGACCCGAGCAACTATCTGCCGCACAGCTGCAACTTCAACAGCATCTGCTATACCGGCACGCACGACAATGCCCCCCTCGCCCTCTGGCGCACGGAGGCGGATAAGGCGGACATCGCGTTCGCGAAGAAGTACCTCGGTCTCAATGATGAGGAGGGCTTCAACGCCGGCATCATCCGCGGCGGCATGAGCTGCCAGAGCCGGCTCTTCGTTGCGCAGATGCAGGACTATCTGGGGCTTGGCAAGGGCTGTCGCATGAACACCCCCGGCACGAGCAGCGGCAACTGGCAGTGGCGCATGCTCCCGGGAGAGGCAAGCAAAAAGCTTGCCAAAACCATCCACGAGACGAGCCGCATCTACGGGCGCCTGTAAGGAAAATATGGCACGGCGGTTTTGGGCATACGCCCAAAACCGTCGCATTTCGTTATATTTTGTCAGAATATTACCTTTTGTATTCGATTTTTTGACAAAAACCGAGGCAGAGCACATGCTCCGCCTCGGTTTTTCTTTTTATAGCAGCAGCAGCTTTTCAGCATCCAGCGCAACGCAGACAGTCTCTCCCGCGCGCAGGCTGTTTTTCCGCGCAGCAGCGACGCGCAGCGCCGGCGCGCCCTCCCCGCAATGCTCGGGGCGCAGCAGAAGAATATCCTGCTCCACGCCGGAGATCACGCGGCAGAGCGTGCAGCGGAGCGCGCCGCCATCGCTCAGGGCCACGGCATGATCCGGAATGCCGAGGGTCGTAAAGGTTTTCCCCTTTGCGTCAACTGGCAGTGCCATCCCCCACTCCGGCAAATAGACCGCGCCGTTTTTTTCCACGGCTGTAAGAAAGTTCTTGCAGCCTGCAAGCCGCGCCGCGCTGACGCTTTCAGGGTGGCGGATCATCTCGTCCATACCCGTCACCGCTCCTGTTTTGCCGTCCTCCATCACGCAGACGCTGCCGCAGTTGCGGTAGCATTCGTCCAAATCGTGGCTCACCCAAAGAACCGGCCCGCCAAACAGGGCAAGCAGGTCGGCAAGCTCCAGTTCAAGGTTCCACTTCAAGTAGCTGTCGAGCGCGGAGAAGGGTTCATCGAGCAGAATGGCTTCCGGCTCGGACGAGAGGATCCGCGCGAGCGCCACGCGCTGCTGCTGTCCGCCGGAGAGCTGCGCGGGGTGTTTCTTCTCAAGCCCCTCCAGCTGGAACATGCGGATCTTCTCCGCCAGCAGTTCTCTTTTTTGGGCTTTATGCTCGCGGCGGATGCCGCAGAGGATATTCTGCTCCACCGTCATGTTCGGAAAAAGCGCATACTGCTGGAAGAGGTATCCGACCCGGCGCTGCTGAGGCGGCAGGTCGATCTTCTTCTCGCTGTCGAAGAGAACGCGATCGCCGAGCACGATGCGCCCGCAGTCGGGCGTCATGATGCCCGCGATGCACTTTAAGGTCACGCTTTTACCGCAGCCCGAGGCGCCGAGCAGCGCCATCGTTCCGTCCTGCGCCTCAAACTGCGCGCGCAGTCGGAACGCGCCGAGTTTTTTTTCGATGTCTACGCAAAGGCTCATCGGCCGCCCCTCCTCTTCCTGCCCGCCTCGCTCAGAAGGTCGCGCCGCTCGAGCATATTGACCGCCAGCAGCACGACAGCGGAGATGGCCATATTGACCATGACCCACTTCGTCGCAAGGGCATCGTTGTTCGTCTGCCAGAGCTGGTAGACCGTCGTGGAGATGGTCGCGGTCTTGCCGGGCGTGTAGCCCGCGATCATGCTCGTCGCGCCGTATTCACCGAGCGCGCGCGCAAACGCCAGCACCGTGCCTGCCAGCACGCCCTGCCGGCAGTAGGGCATACGGATGCGCCAGAAGATGTAGGTGTTGGAAAGGCCGAGTGTCTGCCCCGAATAGGCGAGTGTCTCATCAAAGGACTCGAACGCGCCGCGCACCGTGCGGTACATCAGCGGGAAGATGACGACCACCGTTGCAAAAATCGCCGACCACCAGGTCATGACCATCTTGACGCCAAAGGTCTCGAGCACCCACGCGCCGACGACGCGCTTGGGGCCAAACACGCGCAGCAGAAGATAGCCCACGACCGTAGGCGGCAGCACGAGCGGCAGCGTCAGGATCACGTCGAGCACGCCCTTTATAAGCCGCGGGAGCCTCGCAATGTAGTAGGCGGCAAAAATGCCCGCAAAGAAAATGATGACCGTAGAGATCGCCGCGATGCGCAGCGAATTCCAGAGGGGATACCAGTCCATCGTGACCTCCCTTGTAGAGCGGAAAGTTTGCGCCGCGCACGGCGCAAATGATCTTGAAATTTTTTGCCGCGACATGTGCGTGGCAAAAAATACCTCTCACGCAGCGAGCGTCGAAGGCCGCTCGCCGAGGTAAGCGGCCAAGGCGCAGAGCGTAGTGCAGCTCTTTCAAATGAAAGCCTTTTAGGCTTTCATTTTAGTAAACCGCGCTGAAGCCGACGCGCTCGAAGACGGTCATCGCGGCATCGGTTTCAAGATAGGCGAGGAACGCGCGCGCGGCCTCTTCCTTTTCGCCCTTGAGCACGGCGGCGGGGTAGATGACCTGACCGCACATCTCAGCCGTGGCACTGTCGACAACCTCGAGGCCAGCGGAGAAGGCGTCGGTCGCGTAGATGATGCCGCAGTCGGCGGCGGCCTCGCTCACCTGCGTCGTGACCTCCTTGACGTTGTTGCCGTAGGTGAGGCAGTCGGTCATGGCCGATTCGTCAAGGCCGTAGTAGGCAAAGATCTTCTGCGTGTACTGGCCGACGGGCACGTCGCTGTTGCCGATGGCGAGCAGCACATCGCCGCCTTTCAGAAGCTGCGCGAGCTGGTCGAAGCTCTCAATGCCCTTGGGGTTGCCCTCGGGAACGGCGAGCGTCACCTTGTTTTCAAGAAGGTCAACGCGGCTGTCGGTCACGATGAGGTCGAGGCCGTCGGGATTCTTCTCCGTGTCGCCGATGAGGCTGCCGTCCATCGCGTTCATCTGCTTGGGCGCGGCGGAGATGAAGAGGTCGCAGTCCGCACCCTCGCTGATCTGGGTGAGGAGCTTGCCCGAGGAGTCGAAGTTGTAGGTGATGTTGACGTTGGGGGCAACTTCCTTGTACATCTCGGCGATCTCATTGAGCGTTTCGGTCATGGAGGCAGCGGCAAAGACAATGAGATCAACGCTCTCGGTGTTTTCACCGTTCTGGGCATCGCCGTCAGTGTTCGCGCCGGCATTCTTGCTGCCGCAGGCAGTCAGGGCAAGCACGAGCGAAAGGGCAAGGAGCAGAGACAACGGTTTTTTCATATTAGGGTACTTCCTTTCAGAATTTGTTTTCGCTATTCTTCAAATAGATAGCGATGATCTAAAATGTCGCGCCCGCAGGCGCGAGATTTTATTTTCCAAACGGGCACAGGGGATAGCGGCAGGGCTTGCAGCCAAGGCACAGCCCGCCCTCGCCGAGCGCGGCAATGTCTGCGCGCGTGACGGGCACATCGGCCGCAACGCGCGGCAAAATGAGGTCGAAGACCGTCGCGCCCGCGTACATCACGCAGCCGGGCAGACCCATGACGGGTGTGCCGTCGTCGAAGTAGCCGAGCAGGAACATGGCTCCCGGCAGCACCGGCGCGCCGTAGGCAATGATGTTCGCGCCCGCGGCGCGGATGCCGCCCGGCGTGTTGTCGTCAGGGTCGACGCTCATGCCGCCCGTGCAGAGGATCATGTCGGGCTTTTTCCCGCGCATGGCAAGCACCGCGTCGCGCACATTCTCCACCCCGTCGCCGGAGTAGACGACCTCGAGCGTTTCGATGCCGTAGGTCTTGAGCTTGTCGATGACAACGGGCGTGAAGGTATCCTGAATGAGCCCCTTTTTTACCTCGCTGCCGGTAGCGACGATGCAGGCTGTCTTTCGCACGAAGGGTCTGAGCGCGAGCAGCGGCTCTTTTCCCGCCGCCGTTTCGGCTCTTTGGAGCTTTTCCTCCTCGATGATGAGTGGGATGACGCGCATGCCCGCGAGCTTGTCGCCTTCGCGCACGGCCGTGCCGCCCTTGCGCGTGGCGATCATCACCTCGTCCTGACTGTTCACGGCGACAAGGCGCGCAGAATCGACGAGAAACACGCCGTCGCAGGCGGCTTTCAGCTCGATCTTGCCCTCTTTTACCTCGCTGCGGATCATGTTCTCCTGCCCGCAGAGGGCGAGAAGCCGCTCCGCCGCGTCGTTTTCGTGCACCGTGCCGCCTGTCATCTCCCAGACGTAGAGGTGCTCCTTTCCCATGCTGAGCAGCACCGGAATGTCCTCTTCCGTCACAACATGACCCTTGCGGAAGCGCGCGTCCTTATACTGATCCTTGATGATCTGCGTCAGGTCGTGGCAGAGCACATGACCCACCGCATTCTCAGTTTTGATGAGTTTCATTTCAGCACCTCGATCTCATCACCGGGGCGAATGCGGCCCTCTTTGATCACAACGGCGAAGATGCCCTCGGTCGGCATCACGCACTTGCCCGTTGCCTTCTTGATCTCGCAGTCGTTGTGGCACTGCTTGCCGATCTGCGTGACCTCAAGCTCCGTTGCGCCCACGCGCAGGCGCGTGCCGATGGGCAGCGTCTTGAGCGTAATGCCGCGCGTGTTGATGTTTTCGGCGAAAATGCCCGCGTCCAGTTCGATGGGACAGGCCTCGCGCATCGTATCCACGCTTTCGTCGGCAAGGAGGCTGATCTGGCGGTGCCAGTCGCCCGCGTGGGCGTCGCCCACAATGCCATGATGGCATTTTACGTCGATATAGGGAACCTCATGCTTGCGCACGCCCTTTTTCTCGCTGATGTTCACAGCCGTTACATGAGCCATTTTATCATTCCTCCGCTTCATAAACGCCGCTCTTCCCGCCCTCTTTATAGAGAAGGTGAACGTTGTCGATCCTCATATCGCGCTGCACGGCCTTGCACATATCGTACACCGTGAGCGCCGCGACGCTCACCGCCGTGAGCGCTTCCATCTCAACGCCCGTTTCGCCATGGCAGCGCACCTCGCTCAGAATATGCAGCGCGGTATCCTCGATTGAAAATGAGATGTCCACCTTTGTCAGCAACAGCGGGTGGCACATTGGGATCAGCTCGCTGTTCTTCTTCGCGGCCATAATGCCCGCGACCTGCGCGACCGCCAGCACGTCGCCCTTGCCGATGGTGCCTTCTTTGATCTTGTCCATCGTCGTTTTTGCCATGTGCACCGTTGCCTCGGCGCGCGCGACGCGGAAGGTCTGCGCCTTTTCGCTCACGTCCACCATGCGGGCGCGTCCCTGTTCGTTAAAATGCGTCAGTTCCATGTGCTTTCACCCTCCAATCGCAAACATGCCGCGCTGCGCTTCCGTTTCTCCGGTCTCGTCCATGTGGTGGCGCTCCGGTTTCATCAGAATGCCGCGGCGGATCGCCGCTTCCAGTTCGTCACCCGAAAGGCCGCGCAGCGAAAGCTCCGCAGCCGAATGCAGGCAGGGCTTCAATTTTCCGTCCGCCGTGATGCGCACGCGGCTGCATTCGCTGCAAAAGGCGTGGCTCATCGGGGCGATCAGCCCGACTGTTCCCCTCGCGCCGGGGAAGCGGTAGCACGCGGCCACGCCGTCGTGCGAAATGGCCTCCAACTCCGGACAGCGCTCCAAAACCGCCTGCGCAGGGAGATAGGCGCCAAAGTCCCTGCCGCAGCCCATCGGCATGCGCTCGATGAAGCGCACCTGCCAGTCGTGCGCGCGCGTCAGCGCGGCAAAATCGGCGATCTCATCGCCGTTGACGCCGCCGAGCAGCACGCAGTTGAGTTTGATTTTCTCAAAACCTGCGCGCTCGGCCGCCTCGATGCCCCGCAGGACGTCAGAAAGCGTACCAAGGCGCGTGATGGTGCGAAAGCGCTCTTCTTTCAGCGTGTCGAGGCTGATGTTGAGGTGCGTGACGCCCGCTTCGCGCAGCGCTGCTGCTTGCTCTGCAAGCAGACTGCCGTTCGTCGTGACGCACAGCTCTTCAACGCCCGGAATTTCCGCAAGCATTCGGCAGAAATCGACCGCGCCGCGCCGCACGAGCGGCTCGCCGCCCGTAACGCGGATCTTGCGAACACCGCAGCGCACAGCCGCCGCTGCCATGTCGCGCAGCTCTTCGAGCGAGCAGATATCTCCGTGCGCACATTTTTCAATGCCGGCGTCCGGCATGCAGTAGCGGCAGCGGTAGTTGCAGCGGTCTGTGATGCTGATGCGCAGATAGGTAATGGCTCTTGCGTAGCTGTCCACCACAAAAACCGCCTCCCTTCACCATGTTGATTGCATGATATTTTACCAAAAATAACGCTTGCTTGCAATCTTGCTGTTCGGTATTGTCGGATAACGATTTGTTATTGTCGCATTATTGACTTTTACCGTCTGATTTTTTAAAATGAAAAAGAAGAAAAAGCATTCAGGAGGGACACTTATGGCAGACGGCAACACGATCCGCTCCGTTGCCAAGGCAATGGAGCTGCTGCAGCTGCTGAGCGATGTGGGCGAGCCGATGACGCTCACCGACATCAGCAGCCGCGCAGGACTGCCCAAAAGCACGGCCTTCGGCCTTTTGACCACCATGCGGGATCACGACGTCATCACGCAGCACGCCGATGGGAAATACGCCCTTGGCCTGCGGCTTTTTGAATACGGCTGCCGCGCCAGCGCCTTCTGGAACGTCTCTTCGCTCGCGCGGCCCTACCTTGCGCACCTGGTCGACGAGACCGGCGGCTCTGCGATGCTCTCCACTTACGAAAACGGACACATTGTCGCGCTTGATCAGGCGGAGGGGCGCGACAGCCTGCGCGTCGTCTCCGCGCCCGGGGCGCGGCTGCCGCTGCACTGCACCTCGCAGGGGAAGATCGTCCTCGCCCACATGAGTGAAAGCGAGGCTGCCAAGCTCCTCTCCCGTGCAGCACCGCTCACACCCTTCACGCCCCACACGGAAACAGACATAGCTGCGCTGCTCGCGTCCCTGCCCGCCTGCCGTCAGGCAGGCTTTGCCGTGGAAAACGGCGAATATAAAATTGGCCTGCGCTCCATTTCCGCGCCGGTCTTCACCGGCGGCGGCACGCTCAAATATGTCGTCAGCGTGCTCGGCATGTTCCGCTCCGTGCACTCGGATGAATTCGCGCACGCCGAGCGCGCCGTTGTCGCCGCGGGGCAGATGCTCTCTGCCGCGCTGGGGTATCAGGGGTGACGGATCGCTCTTTGGCACAAGGACCTCTCCGATAAGCAGCAAAAATGTCCCCGCGTTTTTTCAAACGCGGGGACATTTTTCTTCATTTTCTGCTCAGTGGCCTTCGCCGGCAAGCATCTTGAGCCCGTGGCTGAGTGCGCCGAGGACGGCGCTCAGGTTTTCGCGCGCAGCCTTTTCAGATCCCGGCAGATTCACAATGAGGCTCTTCCCTCTGCTTCCCGCTGCGGCGCGGGAGAGCATCGCGTTCGGCGTGATCGACAGGCTAAAATAGAGCATCGCCTGCGGGATCGCGGGGATCTCGCGCTCGAGCACGGCGCGCGTTGCCTCGGGCGTCACATCGCGCGGGGAAAGCCCCGTGCCGCCGCTTGTGACGATCAAGTCGCAGTGCTTCTCGTCCGCGCAGCGGATCAGCTCCGCGCTGATCTGCTCCTTTTCATCCGGCACGATGGAAGTGTGGACAACGTTGTAGCCCGCCTCTTTCAGCATTTTGGCCACAGCGGGGCCGCTCCTGTCTTCATACGCGCCCGCAGATGCGCGGTCGCTGACGGTGATGACAGCTGCCTGATAGCTCATCGTCTTTTGCCGCCTTTCCTTAAAAGTCGACCGTCCCCTCAAGCACACGCAGGTCATACGGCTCGTAGACGGCCTTGCGGTATGCGTCCACGTCGAGCTTCACGCCCGTCCAGTCGGAGTGGATCTCGCCGGTCTGCTTGATGAGAATATCGTAGAGGATATCATAGGTCACACCATCATCGCCCGTTTCCACAATGGTGGAGTAGGGCAGCGTTTTATGATAGGTCATGTGCAGACCCTTGTAGTCGAAATGATAGCCGTTGCGCATGCGGCAGCCGTCAAGTCCCTTGTAGACAAAGCGCTTTTTGAGATCCGCGAGGATCTTGTCGCCCTCTTCCTGATAGAGGTTTTCGGGCGTGGTCTCGGTATAGTCGTAGCGGAACTGCACGGGGATATTATACTTGCGCCAGCGCTCGGCGTAATCCATCAGCTCATCGGCAGGATAATCCATGTACAGCACGCAGTTCACGCGCTTGGGCGTTGCGATGCGGGCAACGATCTCATCGGGCGACTCTTCAACGTACTTCGTCAGATGACGGGAAACGTTGATGCAGGTGATCTTGTCGCGGTTGCGCTCGGTGAAGGCGAGCATCTCTTCTGCGCTGCATCCGGGCTGCACGGGGAAGGTCGTGTTGATATACACCTTATGCGTGGTAGGAATCGCGTCGAGCATGCGCTGGAGTGCCTTCAGGTTGGCAAACGGCTCGCCGCCGGTAAATACAAAGTCGCAGTACGGCGTGATCTCATTCATCACGGCGATGCTCTCAAGGATCGCCTCAACGCTGAACCCCTCAGCATGGGCGTACTCCTGCTTGTTCACGCAGAAGGGGCAGTGGTTCCGGCAGTCATAAGGTACAAATATCGTTACAGTTGCGCCGCCCTCGCGCGTCTTATAGGGATGAGTCATTGGTTCTTGTCCGTCCTCTGTCAAAAATAAATAATGAGAATATTTTACTCTTAAATACAGGAGATTGCAAGCAAGCATCTGACAAAACTCTCATTTTGTCGATTTTTGCTTTTCTTCGCGCAAAAGACCACGCACATAGGAAAATGCCGCGTCCTCGCCCTCTTCTTTGAGCACGCGCAGCATTTCGCCGATCAGCTCGCCCGTTTCGGGATGGATCAGGATATGACCGCGCGAGCGTTCGTAGTAGTCGTAGGCTGAGGCGTCGGTATATTGCTCGCCCTGATAGATCTTACAGGCGGCGATGCGGTCGCAAAACATCTCTGCCACATATTTGAGCGGCATTTTGCACCCGCCCATATAGACTTTGCCGTCCTCGCCGATGCAGTAGTCGATCCAATATTCAAAGTGGTGGCGGTTGCGCCCCTTGTGATGGAGCCAGGCAAGGCTCACGCCGTTCTCGCGGCGCTCGGCATCGTTCGGGCTGCGATACCCCTGATAATACTTGACGCCGCGGAAGAATTCCGCGGGGCTGTATTTGCTCAGATCGTGCCGTATTCCCTGTGCATACAGGCCGAGGCGAAAACAGTACCGCCGCACCAGACGGCGGTGACGTGTGATGGTTTTGAAGTGCTCCCATGCGCGCATACGGACATCTCCCCTGCATATTCCGGCAGGCCGCCCGCTGCGGTTCGCCGCTTTCCCGCGCATGGCTCCCGCTCTCAGCACAGCGCATGCACACATATAAAAATAGTATATCATATTCTCCCAAAATGCAACAATGTATTTTTGCCGATATTCTGCGCAAAATGTCTGCAAGGGCGGCAACCCCCCTGCCCTTTTGTCTCCTCCGCGCGGGGTAAGCGGTAAGCGCCCGCGCGGAGCGAGCGTGCCATGATTGTTTGGAAACAAAAAGGCGCGGCCTGTTGGCCGCGCCCTTTGTCTGCGCTTTGCGAAAGAGCCTTTTTTACAGGTTCTTCTCGTAGCTCTCGATCATCTTCTTGACCATCTGGCCGCCGACGGAACCGGCCTCGCGAGAGGTGAGATCGCCGTTGTAGCCCTGCTTGAGGTTGACGCCAACCTCCCTTGGTGTACCCCGGTCATCTTAAAATGCCCATTTACGCATGCTTTACGATACGATGAGGGGAAAGGCGCCATGCGCATCGCAATGTGAAACAGGCTCCACTCTGGTGTGTAGGGAGGATATGATTGGAGTAACAAGTGGTTCTACAGGTCTATTGCGGCAGGAAACTCCCTCATCGGATGGCCCTCCAGCTCACCGATGAACTTATAGAAGATTCGCACGCTTTGCCGAAACGGCTGGTTGCGGTGCGTAGTCTTCTGCATTCCTTCCGGCAGTTCTTTGGGGCCAACTTCTATCCGCCTGACAAATGTCACCAAGGTATCCCGATCCAATTCCTTGATGTGCGTGTACTTATTGGTCAATTCAAAAAACGCTCGATAGCTTTCCTGCGTTTCATTTACCGGATCAACGACGCTCAGACAATCAATCGTCTTTTCAAGGCCAATCGACTCTCGTTGGAGCTCAGAGAGCATCCGTTCCAAACGGCTGTCATCAATTTTGCCCTCGGCATTGTCCGTATATAGTTTTGTAATGACCTTGTCGATCGTAGATAAACGGGCCTTCGCCTTTTGGAGCTGGAGCTGTTTGGCCTGAATCAGATTATCATCACCAGCACGCTGCATAGCCTCTCGAGCTACGGTTTCTTTCTCTTCGGAGCTTAAACAAATGAGCGAATTCAGGTCTTGGCGAACTACCTCAAGTATATCGCTATACTTGATGCGGACACCAACACAGGGATCCGTAATATCAGGGCGATGACGATTGCAACTGAGATACCAGTACTTTTCTCGCTCACCTTTATATACAGTTCCGCACGAGCACAAAGCGTGTCCGCATTGCGCACAAAACGCGATCCCCGAGAAGATACTCCGCCGGACATGATCGTATTGGCGAAAGTCAAAAGTGCCCTTGCCCAAATTGAACTGAGCCAAATCGAATACTTCCTGCGTTACGATCGGTTCATGGGTGTTCTCTGTGACTGCCCATTGTTCCTTTGGCACGTTCAGTTTTTTCTTCGACTTTACGCTGACTTTCTTGGACTTTCCCAGGAGCGTGTGACCCAAGTAAACTGGATTTTTAAGAATTCGCTTGACAGTCGTATAATTCCATAAATCGGACGCTCGTGCTGCTCCATCTTCCGAGAAGTTTCCTGTATAGAGGACCTTATACTTTAATGGCGGCATGATACCGTCGCTATTAAGATCCATGGCTATTTTCCGGCTCGAGTCCCCGTTCGCCGCAGCCTCAAAAATTCGCTGAATGATCGGTGCGGTTTCCTCGTCCGGCACCAGCCGATTCTTATTTCGGGGGTCTTTCACATAGCCGTAGGGGGCACATGCGCAATATAGGCCTTTCTCCCTCTTGGCTTTCAGAACCTCCTTGACTTTTCTTGAACTGTCACGAAGGTAGACTTCATTCATGGCGAACTGGAAAGGCGCCATGACGTTTTCCTGCTCGGTATCGAAGTTGTCGGCTACCGTCAGATAACGAATTCCATGCTCAGGAAAGTACTGTTCAGCATAATAGCTGGCCTCTCGCATGTCTCTGCCAAGTCGCGAAAGGTCTTTGGTGATTACGATATTTGCTTTGCCTTGCTCTAAAAGCGCAATCATCTCTTGGAATGCCGGACGGTCAAAAGATAGGGTTAGATAACGATACTTTTGAAAATACAAGAAAATCAATGTTTTTCGAGCAACGGACAAGCAGGTATTGTACTAAAAACTGAATAACGTACCGCACAGGCGACGTTA
>ERZ857480.25441-NODE-39090-length-14742-cov-9.9877_pt1 | contig 14742 bp, 10 predicted proteins | sample MGYA00519767_ERZ857480 | MGnify/ENA primary metagenome ERZ857480 (study PRJEB31778, sample SAMEA3449210) | human gut metagenome | biome: human gut; feature: human-associated habitat; material: faeces | place: United Kingdom | collected 2010/2012 ...
TGAATCTAACGCGTCTGCCAATTCCGCCATATCCGCATATTTTGTTTTCGTTCGTGAGCCGTGTCGCTCGGAACGATAGTAATTATACCATGGAAACCGGAAATGTCAAGCGCTTTTTTCGAATTTTTCTGACAAAAATTCCGGATGAAATTTTGGCACCGGAATGAGGACGATGGGGCGAAATTTTCGGTGAAATATGATACAATAAGATCTGAGCTGTCCGGGGCCGGGGGCCCTGCGGCAAAATACGATGGAATGAGGGAACCACACATGTTCAACTTTCTGATCTTTATCATCGGGGCGGCGCTCATGCTCGGCATGGGGGTGCGCAGTGTGCTTGCGCGGCGGCGTTTGCAGACAAAAGGCGAAAAGGTCACCGCCCGCGTTGCGGGCACCGCGCAGGGCCGGGACGGTCAGGCCTATGTGCTAGAATTTGAGACGGCAGGCGGCAGCCACCGCCTCCATTACCCGAAAGCGGCCAAGGGCAAGGGCTTTGCGGCCGGGGAGACCGTGACCTTATATTATGACCCGGAAGATCCGGAGAAGATGTATGTGGAAGGCGACCGCGCCGTGCTGGGGGCCGAAGTGCTATACTTTGCGCTGGCGGTGGTTCTGGTGCTGCTGATGGCCGGATTTGTACGGTGAGGAGGAAATGCCATGAAACTGGAACATTTTGGGATGCCGGAACCAGGCGACTGCCGGGTGGTCTTTTCGGCCGGTGCCGAGGAGCTGGAAGCAGCGGTGCAGGCCGAGCAGGCGGCACCGGATGCGCCCAAAGAGGAAGAAGACCTGCTGACGGCAGCGGTGAACCGCGCCATTCTGGAAGGTTTTTCGCCGCTGTTTGCGCAGCTGATGGAGGAGCACCGGCTCGTCCCGGTGACCGACCCGGACTTTGAGCTGCTGGCCGTTAACCGGGCCGAAGGGTTCCGGGCGGGGGCGGAGTTCTTCTGCCTGCCGCCGCTGGAGCTGGGGCGGTACACCGGCTTTGTGCAGCCCATCCGGCCCCGGCCTATCCGGAAACTGACCCTTGAACTGGAGATCAACCGCCACCACGGCGACGAGGACCGCGCCGCCGACGAGGCGGGCAAAAAAGCCCTGCGGGACCGTGTGGCACGGGAGATCTACAAGACCCGCTGCGCCCAGGCCGAGACGCTGGCCGAGCGGGAGCTGGTCTACCAACTCGGCGGCGAGGTGAAGGGCGCGCTGCCGAAGCAATTGGTGGCGGGCAACTACTTTGCCGAGCAGCGGGAATTCAACCTGCGGATGCAGGCGAACAACATCAACTTTGACCAATACCTGAAGGTGCAGGGCCAGACGGTGGAACAGTTCCGGACGGAGCTTCACGCTCAGGCAGAACAGAAACTGCGGGGGCGTCTGGGGCTTCTGCTGGTCGCCGAAACGGAACATCTCTGGCCCACGGAGGCCGAGGTGCAGGCTGCGCTGGAGGGCTGGAACGGGGAGCGGACCTTCCCGTCCAACGACAAGCGAAAGCTGCGGCAGGGCATTGCCAGCCAGCGCGCAGCTGCCTTTGTGCGGGCGCACTCCACGCTGACCCCGCCGCCGGAGAAGCCAGTGGTGGTCGAGACGGTCTGAAACGACGGGCGGCAGGATTCTGGCAAACAAAAATGGGATGCTTGTTTCAAGCATCCCATTTTTTGTTTGTGTCGGTCAGGTCTCCACGCCCTCGAACTGGCTGTTGTAGAGCTTGGCGTAGAAACCGCCCTGGGCCAGCAGTTCGTCGTGATTGCCCTGCTCCACGATGTGGCCGTCCTTCATCACAAGGATGACGTCGGCCTCGCGGATGGTGGACAGGCGGTGGGCCACGATGAAGCTCGTGCGGCCCTGCATCATCCGGGCGAACGCGGCCTGGATGCGCACCTCGGTGCGGGTGTCGATGGAGGAGGTGGCCTCGTCCAGGATCAGCATGGGCGGCAGGCAGAGCATGACGCGGGCGATGCAGAGCAGCTGCTTCTGGCCCTGGCTGATGTTGCCGCCGTCCTCCGCGATGACGGTATCGTAACCGTCCGGCAGGCGGCGGATGAAGCTGTCGGCGTGGGCTGCTTTGGCCGCAGCAACGATCTCTTCGTCAGTGGCGTCGGGCTTGCCGTAGGCGATGTTCTCGCGGACGGTGCCGGCGCGCAGCCAGGTGTCCTGCAGCACCATGCCGTAGCTGCCGCGCAGGGAAGCGCGGGTCACGTTCCGGATGTCGTCGCCGGAGACGGTGATGGAGCCGCTGTTGACATCATAGAACCGCATGAGCAGGTTGATGAGGGTGGTCTTGCCGCAGCCGGTGGGGCCGACGATGGCGATGCGCTGGCCGGGCTTGACGTCCAGGTTCAGGCCCTCGATGAGGGGGCGGTCCGGCAGGTAGCGGAAGGAGACATCCTTCAGCTCCACATGGCCGTCCGGTTGCAGCACCCTGGCGTGTTCAGCTTCGGGTACCTGGTCGTCGGCGTCCAGCAGCTCAAAGACGCGGGCCGCGCAGGCCAGTGCGTTCTGCAGTTCGGTGACGACGCCGGAGATCTCATTGAAGGGCTTGGTGTACTGGTTGGCGTAGTTGAGGAAGATGCTCAGCTGACCGATGGTGATGCCGCCCGCCACAGCATAGATCGCACCCACCAGACCGACGCCTGCATAGACGATGTTGTTGACGAAGCGGGTGGCGGGGTTGGTCATGCTGGAGAAGAAGATGGCCTTCAGGCTGACATCCTGCAGCCGCGTGTTCACCTCGTCAAAGGCGGCAAGGCTCTCGGCCTCGTGGCCGAAGGCCTGCACGACCTTCTGGCCTTCGATCATCTCGTTGACCAGAGCGGTCTGCTCACCGCGCACGGTGCTCTGCCCCTGAAAATACTTGTAGCTGCGCTTGGCCAGGAAGCTGGCCACCACCAGGCTCAGCGGGGTGATGCAGACGACCACCAGCGTGATGGGGACATTCTCCCACAGCATGAACAGCAGGGTGCCGAAGATGGTCAGCAGGCCGGAGAACAGCTGGGTGAAGCCCATCAGCAGGCCGTCGGCGAAGGTGTCCACATCGGCGACCATCCGGCTGACGATGTCGCCGGAGGGGTGGCTGTCGAGGTAGGAGAGGGGGAGGGTCTGGATCTTCCGCAGGGCGGCATTGCGCAGGTCGCGGCTGACGGAGAAGGTGATGCGGTTGTTGCAGACGCTCAGCAGCCACTGCGCAAAGGCTGCGAGGATGGCTACGGCCACGATCTGCACGATGATCTGCATCACACCGGCAAAGTCCACACGGCCCTTGCCGAGCATCAGGTCGATGGCGCTGCCGCAGAGGATGGGGATATACAGCTGGGCGGCCACGCTCACGGCGGCCACGATGAGGCTGCACCCCACGAAAAAGCGGTAGGGGCGGATCTTTTCCAGCACTCGGCGGAGCGTTGCCTTGCGCTGTTCCGGGGTCAGGCTGCTCTTTGCTTTTGCACTCATTTCTGCGCATCCCCTTTCTTGAACTGGCTGGCGTAGATCTCCTCATAGACCGGGCAGGAGGCCAGCAGGTCGGCGTGTTTGCCGAGGCCGACGAGTTTGCCGTCGTCCAGAACGAGGATCTGGTCGGCGTGTTGCAGGCTGGCGGCGCGCTGGCTGACGATGAAGACGGTCAGGCTGCCGGGCAGAGCCGCCAGCGCCTTGCGCAGGGCGGCGTCGGTAGCGTAGTCCAGAGCGCTGGCGCTGTCGTCCAGAATGAGGATGTCGGGCTTGCCTACCAGTGCGCGGGCAATGGTCAGGCGCTGCTTCTGGCCGCCGGAGAGGTTCCGGCCGCCCTGCTCCACCGGCTCGTCCAGCCCAAGGGGCTTCGTCTTGACGAATTCTGCGGCCTGTGCCGTTTCCAGTGCGGCCCACAGGTCGGCATCCGAGGCGTTCTTGTTGCCCCAGAGCAGGTTCGAGCGGATGGTGCCGCCGAAGAGCTGCGCTTTCTGCATGACGACGCTGACGCTGCCGCGCAGAACGTCCCGCGGGTATGCCTGCACCGGACGGCCCAGGATCTCAACCGAACCCTCGGTGGCATCGTAGAAGCGGGGGATGAGGTTGATGAGGCTGGATTTGCCGCTGCCCGTGCCGCCGATGACGCCGATGGTCTGGCCGCGTTTGGCTGTGAAGCTGATGTCCGACAGGCTGGGGGCACCGGCACCGGCGTAGGTCAGGCTGACATGGTCGAACCGGACGGCGTCGTCGGCCTTGCCGGTCTCCACGGCATCCGGAAGGGCAGCGGGGAACGCCATCCCCGGTTCCGTGTCCAGCACCGCCTGCACACGGCTGGCGCAGGCCAGCGCCTTGCTGATCTGCACGATGAGGTTGGCCAGCTTGACCAGCTCGACCAGAATCTGGTTCATGTAGTTGACCAGCGCGATGACATCACCGGCTGCCATGCCGCCGATGTTGATCTCGATGCTGCCCACATACAGCAGCGCCACGATGGCCAGGTTGATGATCACGTAGGTCAGCGGGCTCATCAGGGAGGAGAGATGGCCGACGTGGAGCTGCATTTTGGTCAGCAGGTCGTTGGCAGACTCGAAGCGGTCGATCTCGCTCTTCTCCTTGTCAAAGGCGCGGACGACGCGAACGCCGGTCAGGTTCTCGCGGGTCAGGCCCAGTACCCGGTCCAGGCGGGATTGGGCGGTCTTATACAGCGGGTTGGTCAGGACCATGACGCCGAAGACCACGATGGACAGCAGCGGGATGGCCACCACGAAGATCCATGCGGCCCGCGCATTGACCGTGAAGGCCATGACCATGGCACCGACCACCACGAACGGGCTGCGCAGGAACAGGCGGAGGAAGAGGTTCAGGCCGCTCTGCACCTGATTGATGTCGCTGGTCATGCGGGTGATGAGGGTGCTGGTGCCCAGCGTGTCCATCTCGGTGAAGCCGAGCTTCTGGATGTGCTCGAACAGCGCATGGCGCAGCGAGGTGGAGTAGCCCACAGCGGCCTTGGCGGAGAAATACTGGGCCGTCAGGCTGCAGGTCAGGCCGATGACGGCGAGCAGCAGCAGGATGCCGCACCGCACAAGGATATAATGCAGGTCGTGCGCCGCAATGCCGACGTTGACGATGTCTGCCATGACCAGAGGGACAAACAGGTCGAACGTGGCTTCCAGCATCTTGAACAGCGGCGCGAGGACGGCCTCGCGCTTGTAGCCGTTCAGGTGGGTAAGCATTTTGTTCAAGGCGAAAGACTCCTTTTCTGAAATGTAAATCGGGGGAAACTTTCCCATCGCATATTATAATACAACCGGAATCGGAATGCTATTGTTTTGCGGAAAAATGCGGTGCGTCTTCCCCATTGTGAAACTTGGAAAATCCTGCTATAATAAACTATTATGACGGATGGAAAAAGAAGGGTGATGCAAATGGCATACGAGAAAAGCGCACGGCGGTTCCGCCCGGTGGGCAGCCGGAAGAAAAAGGCCGCCCCCCAATACAGCCCGGCGGGCACGGGCTGCCCGGTGGTGGAGCAGGCCGTGGAGCGGCTCTACCGGGAGCAGAACGAGACGCATTTCTGGAACCTGATGAACGCCCTGAACTATGCACTGGAGCTGAAAACGCGGGTGCTGGTGCCGCTGGATGCCGCAGCCGACCCGCAGAGCGGCCCGGCCCCGTGGGCTTCCATGCCCATCCCGGCGGAAAAGGCAGAAGGGCTGGACCCCTGGCTGCTCCACACCCGGAAGGAGCGCAGCTACCTGCCCCTGTTCACGTCGGTGAAGACGGCGGAAGCCGAGCGCGCCACGGCCACCCGGCCCATGGCCGAGCGCGGGATGCGGGAGGCCATGGAATATGCCCTGAACACCGACGGCATCGACGGTGTGGTCATCGACCCGTGGACCAATTCCGCTACGCTGGATGGCTCCATCCTGAACGGGCTGCTCAAGTCGGAGCGGGGCAGCGAAGGCCCCGGTCTGGAAGAACTGGATGCGGGATACGATGCCGCGCGGCAGGGCAGCTGGGCCGAGGCGGTGCAGCACTATGAAAAAGCCGTCGAGGCGGGCAGCGCCGAAGCGCTGGCGCTGTTGGGCGACTGCCTGTATCAGGGCCGGGGTGCCCGGCGCAGCAAGGTACAGGCCCGGCGGATGTGGAAAAAAGCCGCCAAGGCCGGGGAAGTGCAGGCCATGATCGCCCTTGGCGATGACGCAGCGGCCTCCGGGCAGGAAGCCGCCGCCGCGCTGCAATACTACCGCCGCGCCCAGAGTGCCGCCCGCGGGATGCCGGATGTCTCCTATACGCCGCAGATCCGGCTCCGCATCGCCCAATGCGAAACGCGGTATGTCTCCCGCAAAAAGGCGCTGATGGAGCTGGCGGAGGCCGAGCAGGGCTTCTGCATCCAGCTGGAAGAGGGAGCGCCGGACGCGGAGATCTGGCTGGACGAGACCCGGAAGACCGTGGCGGAGCTGATGAACGAAGGGCTGGAGAACCGATGAAATCGGCAGGAACACAAATTCTTTACATTTGTTTTATGAAATCGTCATAGGAAATCGGTAAGATGATTCTGGAAAAAAATCTGTGCTGCAAGAAAAGAGGACAAGCACTATGAGCAACGTGATCGGAATCGACCTTGGAACGACCAACTCCTGTGTGGCAGTGGTCGAGGGCGGCAAGCCCGTGGTCATCGCCAATGCCGAGGGCGAACGCACCACCCCCAGCGTGGTCGCCTTTACCAGAGACGGTGAGCGTCTGGTGGGCGGTGCGGCCAAGCGCCAGATCGCGACCAACTCCGGCCGCACGATCTCCAGCATCAAGCGCTACATGGGTTCCGACCACCGGGTCCACATCGACGGCAAGGACCTGACCCCGCAGGAGATCAGCGCCATGATCCTGACGAAGATCCGCCGCGACGCTGAGAGCTACCTCGGCGAGCCGGTGACCGAGGCCGTCATCACGGTGCCCGCCTACTTTGACGACAGCCAGCGCAAGGCCACGCAGGATGCAGGCCGTATCGCGGGGCTGAACGTTCTGCGCATCATCAACGAGCCTACGGCCGCAGCGGTGGCCTACGGTCTGGACAACGAAGCGCCGCAGAAGATTTTGGTCTATGACCTGGGCGGCGGCACGTTCGATGTCTCCATCATCGAGATCGAGGATGGCACCTTCACGGTGCTGGCCACCGGCGGCGACACCCATCTGGGCGGCGATGATTTCGACGAGCGGATCGTGGAGTATGCGGTGGCAGAGTTCAAGAAATCCGACCGCATCGACCTGAACCGCGATCCCGCCGCCATGGGCCGCCTGAAAGAGGAGGCCGAAAAGGCCAAGAAGGAGCTGTCCAGCGCGCTGAGCGCACAGCTGAACCTGCCCTTCATTGCGGTGGGCAAAGACGGCCCCCACCATCTGGACCTGACGCTCACCCGCCCGCAGTTCGAGATGATGACCGGCGACCTGCTGGCCCGCACCGTGCAGCCGGTGCAGGATGCCCTGCGGGATGCAGGCATCGCCGCCAGCCAGCTGGGCAAGGTGCTTCTGGTGGGCGGCAGCACCCGGATGCCGGCCGTAGAACGTCAGGTCAAAGAGCTGCTGGGCTGCGAGCCCAGCCACAGCCTGAACCCGGACGAGTGCGTCGCCATGGGCGCAGCGGTCCAGGGCGCTCTGCTGCAGGGCGGCGGCAAGCTGGCCGGTGCTTCCGGTGCCGCTGCGCAGGGGCTGGTGCTGATGGACGTCACCCCGCTGACCTTGTCCATTGAGACGCTGGGCGGCGTGGCAACCCCGCTCATCACCCGCAACAGCATGATCCCCACCCGGAAGAGCCAGATCTTCACGACGGCGCGCCCGATGCAGACCAGCGTGGAGATCAACGTCCTGCAGGGAGAACGCCACTTTGCACGGGACAACAAGAGCCTGGGCAAGTTCAAGCTGAACGGCATCCGCGCCAGCTTCTCGTCCAAACCGCAGATCGAAGTGACCTTTGATATCGACGTCAACGGCGTCGTGAAGGTCTCCGCCAAAGACCTCGGCACCGGGCGGGAGCAGAACATCACCATCACCGGCAGCACGAACCTGTCAGAACACGAGATCCAGCGCGCCATGGCGGATGCCGCCGCGTATGAGGCCGAGGACAGCCGCCGGAAAGAGCGGCTGGAACTCCACAATCAGGCCGAAGTGCTGGCTTACAAGGTGGATGAGGCCCTGTCCAAGTGCAAAAAGGAACTGGACAAGGACGAAAAGAACCGCATCAAGGCCGATGTGGCCAACCTCCGCCGCTGCCTGCGGAAGGACAAACCCGAAAAGATGAACGAGACCGAGGAAGCAAACCTCCGGCAGGCCAAAGAGCAGCTGGAAGCTTCGGCCAACCACCTGATGATGCTCTACACGAGCGAAGAACAGGAAGAACAATAAGAAAACAAAAAATCTCCGCGCAGCTGCGCGGAGATTTTTTTGTCGGCAGGGCCGGAACAGAGGGTGGAGAAACGGACATGTTTACACGATCAGCTCCACCGTGCTCCCCCCGCTGCGGGCCTTTTTGACGAGGACCTGATGGTCGATGCGGTCTTTGAGGGCGGCGACGTGGGAGATGATGCCCACGAGCCGGTCGCCTTCGGTCAGGCCGGAGAGGACCCGGATGGCCTGTTCCAGACTCTCGTCGTCGAGGGAGCCGAAGCCCTCGTCGAGGAAGAGGGTGTCCAGCCGGATGCCGCCGGCCGTGCTCTGGACTTCGTCCGAAAGGCCCAGCGCCAGCGCCAGCGAGGCCTTGAAGCTCTCGCCGCCGGAAAGGGTCTTCACGCTGCGGCGGGTGCCGTTGTAGTGGTCGATGACGCCGAGGTCCAGGCCGGACTGGCTGCGCTGGTTCTCGGCCCCGACCCGCTCCAGCTCGTACTGCCCGGCGGTCATCTGCATCAGGCGGGTGTTGGCGTGGACGAGGATGCGGTCGAGATAATGCATCTGGATGTAGGCTTCCAGCTTGATCTTCTGCTTGCTGCTCAGGGTGCCGCCCGCTGTGGAGGCCAGCGCGTTGACCCACTGCCAGCGGGTCTCCAGCACCTGCCGGGCCGCGGCCAGGCGGCGGTAGTCGGCGGCGGCGCGGCGGTTGGGCACGAGCTGGGCCGTCAGGGCTTTTTCCTGTTCGGCGGCCTGCTGGCGGGCCGTTTGCAGCGCAGTGAGCCGGGTGCGCAAAGCGTCGAGGTCTGCGGCTTCGGTCTCCGGGGCCTGCTGGTCTTGCAGGGCCTGCACGGCGGCTTCGGCGGCAGCGACGGCGTTTTCCGCAGCGCGGCGGGCGGCTTCGGCCTGCTCCATGCCGGTGCGCAGGGCAGTGCGCTGGGCCGTCAGGTCGGCGACTGTCTGCTGGGCCTCGGCGCGGCTGGCCGGTGCGCTCTGCCGGGCTTCGGTGATCTGCTGTTCCAGCGCCGCAGCCGTGGCTTCGCGGGCAGCGGCAGTCTGTTCGGCAGAGGCCGCTGCTGCTTCCAGTGCAGTGCGCTGGGCCGTTTTGGTCTTGCGGGTGGTATCCAGCCGGGTGCGGCGGGCACAGTCGGCGGCGGCCTTTTGCAGGGCTGCGCGGTTCTCGGCCTGTGCGGTCTGGAGCGCGGCAGTCTCCTCGGCAAGGACCGTTTTCAGCAGGGCCACGGTCAGAGCGACCGGCCCCTCCGGCGAGGTGAAGCGTTCGGGCAGAAGGCTTTCGGCGTCCCGGCGGAGGGTGGCTTTGCCCTCCCGCTGGGCGGCGAGGGCTTCGCGGGCGGCGGCCGCGCGGTCCTGCGCTTCGCGGTCTGCCGCTTCGGCCGCCTGCTTGGCGGCGGTCACCTGCGCCTGGGTGGGGGCGGTGTGAGGCAGCGCTGCTTTGGCCGGGTGGTGGACACTGCCGCAGACGGGGCAGGGGGTTCCTTCGGCAAGGCCCTGCGCCAGAAGTCCGGCCTGTGCGTCCAGAAATGCCCGCTCGCAGGCGTCCCGCTCCGCGTGGGCGGCGTCCTGCGCGGCGGCTGCGGTGCGGTAGGCGTCCTGTGCCTGTCTGGCTGCATGGGTGCGGCGCTGGTCTTCGGTCAGGCTCTGGGCCAGTGCGGTGAGGGCGGTCTCCCGGCGGGTGAGCTGCTCGGCCTGAGCGGTCAGGGCCACGTTCCGGGTCTCCGGGTCGCCGAGGGCGGCCGCTTCGGCGTCCAGCGCGGCGAGTTCCGCATCCAGTGCGGTCAGCTGGGCCCGCGCCTTGCGGGCTTTGGCCTGTTCGAGGTCGGCCTCGCTGCGGGCGGCGGTCTGTGCGCGGCAGAGCTTGTCCAGCGCGTCGCAGGCGTCAAGGCCCGCTCTGGCCCGCTCCAGCTGGGTGGTCAGAACGTCCAGTGCGGCGGCATCGCCGGCATGGCGGGCCGCATCGGCGCGGGTTGCGTCCCGTCGGGGGAGTAGGGCGGCAAGCTCAGCCTGCTTTTCGACCCGCTGGCGGCGGAGGGCTTCGGCCTGTTCGGCCCGGCCCAGCGTCTGCTGCAGCGCGTCCAGCTGCGCCTGCGCGGCGGTGTGGGCGGCGGCGGCAGCGGAGAGTTCCGCTTCCTGCCGGGTGAGGAGCCCGTCCAGCAGGGCGGTGACTTCCTCGGCGGGGCGCTGCGCCGAAAGCTCGCCCAGCGCTTCGGCGTCGGGGTCGGTCTCCGGATAGCGGATGCCGGAGAGCACCGCGTCCAGCTGGACGTTCTGGGCCGTGCGCTGGGCCGTGAGGCGGGCGTTCTCCTCTTGCAGCGCGTCCTGCAATTTCTGGTAGCGCTGGGTGCGGAACAGTTTGCGGAAGATCTTGCTCCGCTCCTCGGTCGTGGCGTTGAGCAGGCGGGTGAACTGCCCCTGCGCGATCATGGCAATCTGGCAGAACTGGTCGTAGTCCAGCCCGATGAGGGCGGTGACGGCGGCGGTGACATCCTTCGACCGGGTCACGGGCGGGCGGCCGTCCGGGTAGGTGAGGACGGCGTCCGCCTTTTCGGTGGTCGTGCCCTCGCCCCGCGCTTTGGGGCGGAGGTAGTCCGGGTTGCGGCGGACGGTGTACCGCTGGCCGCGCACCTCAAATTCCAGCTCGACAAAGGTGGGGGTGCCGGGGTCGGCGTACTTGCTGCGCAGCATGGCACCGTCCCGCACGCCGCCGCTGGAATGGTCGTACAGGGCATAGGTGATGGCATCGAAAAGGGTGGTCTTGCCCGCGCCGGTGTCGCCGGTGACGAGATACAGGCCGCCTTTGCCCAGGCGCTCCAGCTCCAGCGTGACGGTGCTGGCGTATGGCCCGAAGGCCGAAAGGGTCAGCTTCAGGGGTCTCATGCGTCCTCCTCCTTCCAGAGCGTTTCAATGAGCTGCTGGCAGAATGCAGCCTGCTCGGCGCTCAGGGGCTGATTGTTTTGCAGCGCATAAAAGGCCGCAAAGTGTTCCAGCGGCGTTTTCTGCTCGGCCTGGGCCGGGGCGTCGAGGTCGGCCTGGGTGCGGGTGCGGAGGTTGTCGTAGTCCAGCCGCATCAGGTTCGGGTAGATGACCCGCAGCCGGGCCAGCGCATCGGGCACATCCTGTTCGTCGGTCAGGGTGATGTGCAGATAGTCGTCGGTGGCCGTGCCTGCGTAGCTGCGGCGGTCGGTCAGCTCCATGTAGCTGCCGCGCAGCTCCCGCAGGTCGTGCTTCGGGGTCAGCGGCGCGGTGGAAAGCGTGACCTCTCCCTTCGGCCCCAGCTCCACAAACGTCGCGCTCTTGTGCTGGTGCGCCTCCGAGAAGGAATACTTCAGCGGGGTGCCGCAGTAGCGCAGGGTGTCGCGGCCCACCTTCTGGGGGCTGTGCAGGTGGCCGAGGGCCACATAGTCGAAGCCGTCAAAGAGGGCGGCATCCACACAGTCCAGCCCGCCCACCGATGGCTCCTCGCTCTCGCAGGCGGCGGCACCGGCCACGAACTGGTGGGCCACCAGCACGCTGCGGCGGGCCGGGTCGGGGGCGCAGCGGCGCAGCACACAGCCCAGGGCGTCGCTGTAGCTTTCGATGGGCTCGTCCGGGTAGATGTGGCGCACCGTGGCTGGTTTCAGGAAGGGCAGTAAGTAAATGTCCACCGGGCCGTATGCGTCGGTGAGGGGGATGGGGGCCGGAGCCCCTTCGAACACCGGGCTGACGTAGACCTGGCTCCCCGCCAGCAGATGGGCACCGAACGCGATCCGCTCGGCGGAGTCGTGGTTGCCGCTGATGGCGAAGACCGGCAGCTTCCGGTCGGCCAGTTCGGTGAGGAACCAGTCCAGCAGACGGACGGCTTCGGCGGGGGGCACGGGTTTGTCGTAGAGGTCGCCCGCCAGCAGAACAGCATCCACGGGGCGGGTGTCGAGGAGCGACAAGATCTCCTCCAGAATATACCGCTGGTCGTCCAGCATGGAGAACTCGCAGACCCGCTTGCCGAGGTGCAGGTCGGAGAGGTGAAGAAAACGCATGGGAGCACCGCCTTTCAGTTGGGATGCTTTTATTATAAACGGCCTTACCCTCTCAGTCAAACCCTGCGGGTTTGCCAGCTCTCCCGAAGGGCGAGCCATTGGCATGCCGGGCAGCCCCTACTGGACGCTGAACGTATTTCGTATCGTAAACGGAAGCGCTCCGCTGTCAGGGCCAACAACATCTGTACTGCGCTCTGACAAAGAGCGTTTGGGTAGATGCGGTCGAACGAAACAACGGAGCACTCCATTTTATGGTTTCAAGAAACTTTGCTCATCCAGTACGCCCAAAACCGTCTCGCCAGTGGCTCCCCCTTCGGGGGAGCTGTCTGCGAAGCAGACGGAGAGGGTGGGCCGTCGTCAGAACATCTTCTCCCAGGTGGCTTTGCCGACTGTGCCGTCGGCAGTGAGGCCGTTGCGGCGCTGGTAGCGCTCCACAGCGGCTGCGGTGGAAGCACCGTATTTGCCGTCGGTGGAGAGCTTTTCACCCAGCGCGTTCAGCTTCTGCTGCACCAGCCGGACCGTGCCGCCGGAACTGCCCTGCCGCAGCACGATGCCGGGGTAGGGGACGTGCAGGCCGTGTTTGGCGGTGTACTTGGTGTAGAGCACGTTCCAGGTGTTCGCGCCCACCTTGCCGTCCACATTCATGTCGTTTTTGAGCTGGAACTCCTTCACCGCGTTCACGCTCTTGGTGCCGAACCGCCCGTCCGTGGTCAGCTCGTGATACCAGGTGCAGGTGTCGCGCAGGCCGTTGAGCCAGGTCTGCACCAGTGCTACGTCGGGGCCGGTGGAGCCGCGCTGGATGAGGGAATAATAGGCAGGAATTGCCATGGTCAAACTCACACTCCTTCCACCAGGAGCTTATGCGGCGGAAGGTGGAAGTGTTCGTTGGAACCTTTGTCGGATCCAGCAGGCAATACCCGATGGCCAGGGCCTCTCCTGCCGGGAAGATGTCATCCCAGCAGGATGACATCTTCCCGGCGGGCGGTGTGCTTCTGCCACCACTCCACGCATTTGAACCGCAGGAGATACCGCCCGCAGACGAGGTCGTTCTCGGCGGGGGCGGCATAGCCGCCGCAGGCGGTGCGGCAGAGGCCGGGGTAGAGCACACACCACCAGTTCCGGCCATAGGGGGCTGCGCCGATGTCGATGCGCAGAGCCTGATACCGCCCGGCGGGCAGGGCCGAGGCAGAGTAGCGGGTGGTGTCGAAGTACATTTCCACCAGACACACCCGCACCGGTGCAAAACTGCCGCGCCCGGCCAGCACGGTGCGGGCGACCCGCTGCAGCTCGGACAGATGGGCCGCAGCCCAGCGGAGGGCGGCGGGCTGGTCTTCCGCCGGGCAGGTCGTGTCCAGATACGCGAGCACGGCGTCCCGCACGGCCAGCTTGTCGGTCTGGTCGGCGGTGGTGTCGCTGGCAGCGCGGATGTGGAGCCGCAGAGTGTCGGCGGCAAGCGCAGCTCCGGTGTCGAGCTGGGTGCGGCCCCAGCCCAGCAGGCCCTGCAGACCGATGCAGAGCGCGAGCGCACCGCTGAGTGTGATGCACCAGACAGTCATCTGGCGGCGGGATAAAATGCGGCTGTACATAAAAAACAGACCCTTTCTCTGGAAATACTATCCAGAGTCTGGGTCTGTTTGGGTGTGATTATACAGCGGAAACCCTCTCAGTCGCCTGCGGCGACAGCTCCCCCGAAGGGGGAGCTTGAATGGAAAAGGGAAACATCATAAACGAGATTGGATCGTTTGATGAATCTTTTCGCAGACAGAGTCAAAATGAAAATCCACTTCCGCATTCGAAAAACGCAGGACTTGTAAATAGTATTGCGCTAAAATAGCGCTTCGTTCGCGGTCATAAGTCTGTCCCTGTTCAGAAAAATGCTGTGTGCCATCCACTTCGATGACCAATTGAGCCTTTGAACAATAAAAATCGACGATAAAGGATTCAATGATACGCTGCTTGTAGATTTTAACAGGATAGTTTCGTAAAAATTGATACCACAACTTTGCTTCCTGTGGAGTCATATTGCGGCGCAACGCACGAGCCTGCGGGAGCATACCATGATTTTTGGGAACAATATCAAGTTTCATAATGAATAGAGCGTACACACGTCACTGCTGAAGCTCCCCCTTCGGGGGAGCTGGCAATGCGAAGCATTGACTGAGAGGGTCAGTTCTTCAGCGACTGCATCGGGGCGGGCAGGCGGCCGCCGCGGTTGATGAAGACCGACGGGTCGCGCTGGTTGACCGGCATGATGGGGCCATAGCCCAGCAGACCGCCGAAGTCCAGGATCTCGCCTGCCTTGCGGCCGATGGCCGGGATGACGCGGACGGCGGTGGTCTTGCTGTTGACCATGCCGATGGCGGCTTCGTCGGCGATGAGGGCGCTGATGACGGCA
>ERZ857480.82479-NODE-127782-length-14721-cov-20.9726_pt1 | contig 14721 bp, 9 predicted proteins | sample MGYA00519767_ERZ857480 | MGnify/ENA primary metagenome ERZ857480 (study PRJEB31778, sample SAMEA3449210) | human gut metagenome | biome: human gut; feature: human-associated habitat; material: faeces | place: United Kingdom | collected 2010/2012 ...
AAGCGCTCCTTGCGATTTCCGATTTCCGCCATGCTTTTTCCCGCACAGCGGGCGCATGGCTCCAATCCCCCTAATCCCCTAGGCCTAGCGGAGCGCGTCCCCGCATAGCCCGCAGGCTATGCAATCGTTTCCAATAAGGTTACGCGCCAGACAAAACCTTCGGTTTTGCCGTCGATTGCATATAGGGGCTTTGCGGTCGCCCCTATGACCCTTCGCGCGCCCTCTCGAAGATTCTCATACAACTCCGGGTGCAGGACATACGAAAAAAAATTCGGCGCAGCATTCCTCTCCACCTTTACGGCGAATCAATCAGCCATTCCAGCGCGTTGATGCGGCGTATGCCCTCGTAATCGGCGGGCGGATCGTCGTCAAGCGTCAAAATCAGTTTGGGGTATGAATCCCGGATTTTTTGCAGCGGCCTCAATTCGCGCGCGAGCGTATGTTCATCCCGCACGGACGCGGCAACCTGCACATAGAGCGTTCCCGTCTGATTGACGGCAACAAAATCGACTTCCAACTCGTCGAGCTTGCCGATATACACGTCATATTCGCGGCGGAGCAGTTCAAGATAAATCACGTTTTCGAGGATGTGGCCGGTATCCGCATAGCGCCCGCCCAGCAGATAATACCGCAGGCCGATATCCACGGCATAATACTTTTCAAGCGTCTTGAGATGCTGCTTGCCGCGGATGTCATAGCGCCGCGCCTGATAGACGATGTAGCTGTCCACAAACGCCGACAGATATTTTTCAACCGTGCGCACGTCGAGCTTCCGCCCGTCGGAGCCCATCGTATCCGAAATTTTCTTGGTGGAAATCGGGCTGCCCGTGCTGCTGTATACGAACCGCAGAACGCTTTCCAACATCATCGGATCGGCGTTTTTCAGTCTCCCCACGACGTCCTTCAGCACGACCGTGTGATAGATGCCGCTCAGGTATTCCTCAATCGCCTTCCGGTCGCCGCCCAGCTCGGTGGCATAGGGAAAGCTCGTCTCCAGATAGCGGCGGTATGTGGCGCTCAGGCCGTCCCGGCTGCCCGTAAACGCCGCATATTCCGAAAAGGAGAGCGGCAGCATGTCAATGGTGACATAGCGCCCGGAAAGATGCGTCGCCAGCTCGCCGGACAGCATGTAGGCGTTCGAGCCGGTCAGGTAGAGATCCAGATTTTTGCGCAGAAAGAGACTGTCGATCATCGGCGGAAAATCCCGGACATTCTGAATTTCATCCAGAAAGACATATGCCCGTTCGTTTCCCGCGCGCGACAAAATATAAGCGTGCAGCTTCATCGGGTCGCGCAGCTCGATGTTGGCGAAGTCCTCCAGATTGACGGCGATGATCTGCGAATCGGGAACGCCGTCAAGGCGAAGCTCCGCCTGAAACAGTTCCATCAGCGTCGATTTTCCGCAGCGCCGAATCCCCGTAATCACCTTGATCATCTGCTTGTCCTTCCAACGCCGGAGCGCTCGAAGGTATTGCGGTCGATCAATCATGCAAACCCTCCTCCCCTGCGCGCTCCGCGTCCGTCGGCTTCATCGCGCATATTTAATCATTTTATCCAAAAACATTTGTAATATCAAGACTTTTTGGATTCCGATGCATATTTCATATGTTTTTTTATTCCCCCGCGTACCGTCTCTCCAGCTCCTGCCAGACGGCCGCAAAGAGCGCCGCTGCAAACGGCTGATCCGGAAAGGCGGCGACCTTCTCCCCCATGGCCGCGGCGGCGCGCAGCCAAATTTCCTCGCGCGCCTCCCCCGCCGCCGCGCGAAGCCGGTCGTCCGTCTCCAAATGGAAATCCCACGCGGCGCGGTACATGGCCTCATAGCCCGAATCGAACGGCGTTTCGGCCTCGGGCACGAGCTCGAAGCCCTCCGGCACGGCGGCCGTCGGCCTCAGCGCGTCCAGCCGGGAAAAATCAATCTTCATCGTTCATCCGTCCCATCCGAAACCGGACATACAGCCCGATAAACGTCGCGTAATCGCCGATATCCACCTCGCTGTCGGAGAGCTTCGCCTTTTTCGCACCGCAGTATTCCCAGCCGTCCAGCACACCGGCGCGCACGCAGCTGTCCAGCGCGGTTTCCAGCGGCGTTTTGATGCGGTTCTCCCAATGGCCGCGATCCGTCTTCTGCACCTCGTCGAAATCGGGGATGTCGCCGCACGCATCCAGCAGCGCCGAAACGGAAATGATGTCGGCGGTGCCGCGCTCGATGTTGCGGCGCACGGAGCTGTGATACGCCAGCTTGTAGCCGACGCGGTAGGCGCGCGGGCTGCGCTCGTCGATGCTCAGCAGCGCCTCGGGGTACTGCATCACATACGAGCAGAGCAGATACCGCGCGATGTCGTCGCTGAACTGAATGGAAATCATCCCGCGCTTGACGCCCTTGCGCTGGAGCAGGCGCACGTCCTGATAATCCGAGACGCGCCCCTTCTTTTCCGACCAGGAGAGCGACAGGCTGTAGAGCACGTCGAGCTGGTCGTTGATCTTGCCGCGTACATCCTTCATCAGGTTTTTGATGCGCCGCTTTTCCTTTTCGGCCTCCTCCGGCGTGGCCGTCTCCCGCTCGTCGACGGGATAGCCCAGCAGCCGCGCGTAGGAGATCAGCGGAATCTGCACCTCCGTCTCGATCCGGGCGGATTCCTCCGGGCGGTAGTGGTTGTTCTGCGTCAGGTAGAGCGCCGCGGTGGAGAGCAGCTTCTGCGCGCCGACCGTCAGGCCGATTTTCAGCCCGTCGTAGCCCTCAAAAAACGCGCGGAAGCCCTCGTCCTCGATGACCGCGTCGCCGGTAATCGGGTTGATGGCCATGTTCCGCGTCGCCGTCATCGCCAGACGGCTGGTCGCTTCGCCCTGCACCATGGGATAATACGGGTCGTGGCGGCTGAGCAGATCGACGCTGTATACGACCGGCTCGATGGTCTCCGGCGGCTCGACAATCAGGCCGGAGATGGCGCTGCGGATGGATTCCAGGTTTTCCGGTTCAAAAACCTGTTTCTTTTTCGGCATGTCGTCCTCCTCAGCGCAGCAGGCTGTCCAGCAGGCGGGTGTCGGCCATGGGGAACGTGTAGCCCCCTTCAAGAATTGCGCGCGCGTCGTCCAGCTTGTCGCGCGTCACGGCGATCTCGGCCAGATCGAACAGCCCCGCGCGGTGGCCGGATAGCTCGTCCAGCGTGCGCGCCTCCTCGTACATCACGAGTTCGTCGTCCGCGTCGATCACATAGCCGAACGTGTCAATCTGATAGGTGTCGCTGAGCAGGGTCATCAGCACGTTGAACGCCGCAATCGTCGAAAAGTTCTGGCGGAGGATGTCCACGCCCTCCTTGAGCTGCTCGTCGGACAGGGAGAGCGTCTCCGCCACGGCCTGCCGCCGGGCGCTCAGGCGCTCGTCTTTCAGCTCGGAGGCGGCGATCACCTGCTGCGCCATATCCACAAAGAGCCCGCGCCAGATGAGCTGTAATACCTGCATGGCGTGGCTCTTGAGCTGCAGCGTCTCGCGGCGGCGGATCACCAGCCAGTTGGACAGGCGCAGATACAGCTCCGTCTCCCGTGGCTTCTCGGCGGACGCCTGCCGAATCCGCGCATCCAGATCCGCGCCCGAAAAGAGCGCCGTCTTCTCCTCGTCCCCCAAATACGCATAGCCGGTCATGGCGATCAGCCCCTGCCCGGTCTCCTGCACCGTCCAGCGCTTGCGCGCCGCCATCTTCCTGGGGTCAAAATAATTCGTCTTCTTGAGATCCATGACGCTCTCCTTCACGCATCCGGGCGCAGGGTCTTCATCTGCCGGTAGACGTCCGCGTGCTTCCGGCGGTCCGCCTCGATCAGCCGGTTGACGTAGGCCGTCGCGCCGCCGCTCTCCAGTTTGCCCATCGTGCGGATGTAGTCCATGTTCTCCTCGGAAAAGGCCATCGTCATGCGCAGCGCCTTTTTGCCCCGCTTGCCCTGCGTGTCGGCGGCGCGGTAGGCGCCGTCCGCCTTCGGCGCGTGCGCTTCATATGCTTCATGCGCTTCGTATGCCTCGTGTGTCTCGGGCATAGGATGTTCCCGTTTGGCTTCGTGTGCTTCATGTGCCTCTTGTGTGTCAGGCATATGAGGTGCTTCGTATGCTTCCTGTGCTTCGTGTGTCTCAGGCATAGGATGTTCGCGCCTAACTTCGTGTGCTTCATAGGCTTCATGTGCCTGCTCCGCCGCCGTCACGCTGAACAGCCGCGCCACCGCGTCCGTCGCCCTGCCCTTTTTAATCGCCATGCTTCTCGTCCTCCTGCCTGAGATAGTCCGCGACAAACGCCGCGTAGTCCGCCGTCACCGCCGCCTTGGGGTGCGAATCGAACAGGCTTTCCTGCATCACCTGCGCCTCGCGCACGGCCACCGCCTCGCGGATCACCGTCGGATACAGATAGACGTTCAAATCCTTCGCCGTCTGCCCGATCACGTCGATCAGTTCGCGCGTCAGGCTGGCGCGGTTGCCCCGCCGCGTAATCAGAATCCCCGCGACCTTCAGCCGCGGGTTGCAGTAGCGCCGCACGTTCTCCACCGTGTTAAAAAGCTGCTTGAGCCCCTGCAGCGAGAACACCTCGAGCCCCACCGGAATCACCATGTCGTCCGCCGCCGTCAGCGCGTTGAGCGTCAGCACGCCCAGCGCGGGCGGGCAGTCCACGATGATGTGGTCGTAGGACGCGGCGACCGCGTCGCACAGCCCGCGCAGCAGGTATTCGCGCCCCACGCGGGTGAACTCCATATCCGCCGCGGACAGGTCGAGCGACGACGCGACCAGATCCACGCCCTGCCGCGTCGCCTGAATCACATCCGCAGCCGCCGCGTCGCCCCGCAGCGCCTCGTACAGCCCGGCCAGCGTATCGTCCGCCCGCATCGAAAAGGACAGATTGCCCTGCGGGTCGCAGTCGATCGCCAGCACGCGCTTGCCCTGACGGGCGAGCCCCACCGCCAGCGCATGGGCCGTCGTCGTCTTCGCAACGCCGCCCTTTTGATTGATCAGTGCCGTTATCCGAGCCATAGCGCCCTCCCCCTCGCGCGCGTTTTCCGCGCCAAACTTCATATGCTTCGTATGCTTCATGCGCTTCGTATGCCTGATATGCTTCATATACCTCATATTCTTCGCATGTCTCCCCGCCATTATACCAAGCGCGCCGCCCAGCGTCAAATCCCCGCCCGGATCGGGCGCTTTTCCCCCGATTTGCCCGTTTTGAAAAAGGGGGGTAGTTGTTCCCGCACGGAATCGAGCCGCCACATGGGCAAACCGGCATTTTCGCCCGCGGAGGATTTTTTGAAAAAGGGGGGTAGTTGTTCCCGCAAAAGGGGGGTAGTTGTTCCCGCAAAAGGGGGGTAGTTGTTCCCGCAAAAAATTTTTTTTGGCCTTACGCCATCTAGGTTTTTTGGGGGTCATTTTTCTTAAAACGGTTAAAACGGTTAAAGGCGCACACGCTCACGCCTTTAGGGCGTGAGCCTATGCTAAAATAAATGAGCCGCGGGGGAACGGGGAGACGGAGAACGGGGGACGTTGGGGCTTTGCCCCAAACCCCACAAGGGAACTGAGTTCCCTTGACCTTCCGCTTCGCTTCGCTTCGCGGCGGATTGAACAAACTTTGCGTACAGTGCGCATGCGCACTGTATGTTCACTCACTTAAAGCTGCGCGAAGCGAAGAAGGGGTCTGGGGACTGGTCCCCAGGCGGGTTTGGGCGGCAGCCCAAGAAAGAAAGGTCACTTATGAACGAGGCGATGGTCGAGGCGATTAACGAACGGGAACCCGCGTTTCTGGCGCGGGACGGAAAGGGGAAGGGCTACGTCTGCCCGCAGTGCGGCAGCGGCAGCGGCCCCAAGGGCACGGGGCTGCACCGCGATCCCGGCGCGCCCACGCACTGGAAATGCTTTGCCTGCGGCGGCTATTTTGACGTGCTGGATCTCTACGGGCTGGCGTTCGGGCTGGAGACGTTTCCGGAGAAGCTCGCCGGGGCAGCGGCCTATTACGGGCTGACGGTGAGCGCGCCGCGCCGAATGACCGAGCGCGCCGCCGCGCGCCCGGCCGCACCCGAGCCGGACTGCACCGCCTTCTTCAAGGCCGCGCAGGCGCGCCTTGCGCAGACGGATTATCCGCAGCGGCGCGGGCTGTCCGCCGCGACCTGCGCCCGGTTCCATCTGGGGTATGATCCCGCGTGGCGCAACCCCAAGGCGCCGGAGACCGTGCCGCCCTCGCCCCGGCTGATTATCCCGACCGGGCGCACCAGCTATCTGGCACGCGACGTGCGCGGCAAGGACGAGCTCAGCGAGCAGGAGGCGCGATACACGAAGGTCAAGGTCGGCAAGACGCGCCTGTTCAACGCCGAGGCGCTCGACACGGCGGAAAAGCCCGTCTTCATCGTCGAGGGCGAGATCGACGCGATGAGCATCGTCGAGGCCGGCGGCGAGGCCGTGGGGCTGGGCAGCGCGTCAAACGTGCGCTTGCTGCTCGAGCGCCTCGCGGAAAAAAGGCCCGCGCAGCCGCTGATCCTCGCCCTTGACAACGACGAGCGCGGGCGGAAGGCCTCCTGCGAGCTGGAAGACGGCCTGCGCGCAGCCAGCCTGCCGTATTTCGTCTACAATCCGTGCGGCGACTGTAAGGACGCGAACGAAGCGCTGCAAATGGCTCCAGAATCGTTTCTAAGGCGGGTAGGAGACGGCGAACGCCTGCCCGAGATAGAAAGGATTACCTACTTGCAGACGAGCGCACAGGGGCATTTACAGGCTTTTGTGGACGGCATCGCCGAAAGCGTCAACACGCCGTGCCTGCCCACGGGGTTTGACGCGCTGGATCGGGCGCTGGACGGCGGGCTGTACGAGGGGCTGTACATCGTCGGCGCGATTTCTTCGCTGGGCAAGACGACGCTGGTGACGCAGATCGGCGACCAGATCGCTTCCGGCGGGCAGGACGTGCTCGTCTTCTCGCTGGAGATGGCGCGCGCCGAGCTGATGGCCAAGTCGATTTCGCGCCACACGCTGACCCTCGCGCTGGCGCGCAAGTGGGGCACGGCCTGCGCCAAGACGGCCAGAGGCGTGACGGACGGCCGCCGCTACGCGCAGTACGGCGAGCGGGAGCGCGAGGTCATCCGCGACGCGGTGACGCGCTACGGGGAATACGCCGGGCATCTGTTCATCGCCGAGGGCGTGGGCGACATCGGCGTGACGGCCATTCGCGAGCGCATCGCCCGCCACATCGACATGACCGGCAAAACCCCGCTGGTGATCGTGGACTATCTGCAAATCGTCGCGCCCTACAACGAGCGGGCGACGGACAAGCAGAACATGGACAAGGCGGTGCTGGAGCTCAAACGCATCAGCCGCGATTTCAAGCTGCCCGTGATCGCCGTCTCCAGCCTGAACCGCATGAGCTACGGTCAGCGCATCAGCATGGAGGCGTTCAAGGAATCCGGCGCAATCGAGTATTCCAGCGACGTGCTGATCGGCTTGCAGCTTCGCGGCGCGGGCGAGGCGACCTTCGACCCGACGGAGGCGAAAAAGAAAAATCCCCGGCAGATCGAGGCTGTGATTTTGAAAAACCGGAACGGCCGCGTCGGGGAGAAGATCGAGTTTGAATATTACCCGATGTTCAATTATTTCACGGAGAAGGGTTGAGCGGGATAACGGGGAACGTTGTTTTTTCCGGGGGCTATGTTTGCGAAAAAAGGACGCAATCGCTCAAAAAAAGAGAAAAAACATCATATGCCTGATATGTGTCGGGCATATGATGCATATGAAGCATATGAAGTTTGGAAGGGGCTTTTCTTAACTCCTTCCACCGCCCGCGAACTCCTTCCACCGCCTGCGGGCGGTCCCCCTCCCTCGAGGAGGGAGGTCTGGGGGAGGGGAAATCGAGAGTTTGCAGAATGTCGGCGGGCGCGCGATGCGCGCCCCTACAACGTTGCGGGAAATTGCAACTGTGAGATGCATTTGCAACGCTGGGTTGCATCCTTGCAACGGTTAGATGTATTTGCAACCGTCGGTTGCACTGCCGTACACCGTAGGGGCGCGCATTGCGCGCCCGTTTCGTATATTGCCGCACCCGTTAATTTGAACGGTTATAACAACAATGTTTCGAGCGGGCGCGCGAAGGGTTATAGGGGCGACCGCAAAGCCCCTATATCCAATCCGACGGCAAGGCCGAAGGCCTTGACCGGCGAAGCCCAAAGACCTCCCTCTTCGAGGGAGGGGGACCGCCCGCAGGCGGTGGAAGGAGTAAGCGCGCTCTGCTAGGCCTAGGGGATTAGGGGGAGATTTCGAATTTACCGCGCTCAAAGGTCGCAACAGGGTTGCTCCCTTTCGCTTGGGATGCTCCGCCTCGCTGAACCGCCCACAGGGCGCGCTCGGCTTCGATCCTCCCTTAAATCCCCTAGGAACCCCATAACCCCCATTAAAACGAGCAGGGTTGCGACCCTGCACCCGGGGTTGTATAAGAATCTTCGAGAGGGCGCGCGAAGGGTTATAGGGGCGACCGCAAAGCCCCTATATCCAATCGACGGAAAGGCCGTAGGCCTTGACCGGCGAAACCCCAGACCTCCCTCCTTGAGGGAGGGGGACCGCCCGCAGGCGGTGGAAGGAGTTCGAACCCGTTGCTTTTACGCCGAATATCTTTTTTCTTCCGACACACACCGGACACATGAAGCATATGAAGCATATGAAGTGTAAGAGCCGATTTTTCGGAAAGACGGTGTTTTGTGGAAGGAATTCTGGAATTGCAACTGTGAGATGCGTTTGCAACTGTTGGTTGTGTTGCTGCTGTTTAGAGAACGGGGAATCATCGTCTGCGGACGATGGGACGCGCTCCGCTAGGCCTAGGGGATTAGGGGGAAATTTCGATTTTTCCCCCTTAAATCCCCTAGGAACCCCATAACCCCCATTAAAACGAGCAGGGTTGCGACCCTGCACCCGGAGTTGTATAAGAATCTTCGAGAGAGAGCGTGAAGCCCCCAGACCTCCCTCTTCGAGGGAGGGGGACCGCCCGCAGGCGGTGGAAGGAGTTTTCAGGCGGTGGAAGGAGTAAACCCCATTTTTGTACACAAGGATTGTAAAAAAACATCCGGTCTGTTATACTATAATATCAGGAGTGGACTGCCAAGCGCCGTCCCTGCGCCTCATCCATTATCTGAAAGGACGTGGCAGCGTGAAAAAGCGCACCCCCTTATATTTGGCCATCCTCGGCGCGTTCGTCCTGATTTTTGTTGAAATCGCGCGATACAGCTTCGTCAACCGGGGCTTGATGCGTCAGGAAAACGTTTCCCATTTGCAGGCGAGCTACGCGCAGGTGGCGCGGACGTTCGCCCTGTTTGCGGAGCGAAACTGGAAGCTGCTGGACGAGTGGGACAGCGATCTGCCCAACCAGTTCTACGATCTCACGTCGGAAGAGGCGTGGTCGGTCATCAGGGACAAGGCGGCGCGCTGGCAGTACAGCGAGCTGTACATGTTCAACCAGAACGGCGAATACAGCAGCGTCAGCGGGCGGCACGGCATTTCGCCGCACAAGGAAAGCGTGTTCATGGCGATATACGACGAGAATCGGCCGGTTCTCACGTCGTATCCATCCACGGACGGCGCGCGAAAGGTCGTCTTCGCCAAGCCGATCCGCACGCCCGTGCTGATGGAGGGCTCGACATACACCGGGCTGGCCGTCACCTTTCGAAACGACGTGCTGGAAAAGACGATTTCCGTCTCGCTCTACGACGGGGCGAGCGACTGCTATATGGTGAAACGCGACGGCACGGTCGTGCTTTCGCTGGAATCGCAGACCGAGGTTGACGAGCTGCATGACAACTTCCTCGACTTTGTGGATGACGCGCTGGCCGTGAGCCGGAGCGAAAAGGCCGAGATGCGCGCGGATATCGCCGAGGGGAAGAGCGGCAGCCTCGTCGGGCGGCTGGACGGGGAAGAATATTACATCGTCTATCAGCCGTCCGGGATGGAGGACTGGTCCATCGTCGGCGTGGTGCGCGCCTCCGTCGTCGAGGCGGGCGCGCGGAAGATGCAGGCCGACACCATCTCGCTGGCGACGCTTATCGCCTCGCTGACGATGCTGGGCGTTTCGTGGCTGATTCTGGCCAACATGAAGGCCGAGGCCAAATCGCTGAAGATGGAGCAGCAGATGCTCTCCCGACAGAAGGAGGTCTCCGACCGGCTGTTCACCGGCATGGGGCGGATTGCGGATCGCTACGCCGTTTGCGACCTCGTGCGCGACCGATACGAGTATCGCGAAAACATGCTTTCCAAGCCGCTCTATCCCGAATCGGGGCGCTACCGCGATTTTGTCGAGCTGATGAGCCGCCGGTATCTGGTGCTCGGCAAGGCGGAGGGGATGAAGATGGATCAGATCCTCGAGCCGGAGTATCTGCGCCGCGTGCTGCGCAAGGAGACGGACATCCTCAAATTCGAATACTGCATCCGGGAGAAAAACGTCTATGCGCTGCTGAACATCATCCCCGTCATGTTTGACGGCGACGGCCTGCTGACGCAGGTGATGATGATCGGGCAGGACGTCGGCCAGAAGGTCGAATTGGAGAATCTGGCGAACACGGACGGCCTGACCGGCCTGTACAACGAGCGGTATTTCAGCCGCGTGCTCGCCAATCTGGAAAAGAAGAAGCTGCCGTTCGCGCTGTATTACCTCGATCTGGATTTCTTCAAGCCCATCAACGACACGTATGGGCACGACATGGGCGACAAGCTGCTCAAGGCCGTCGCCCAGCGCCTGCAAACCTGCATCCGCAGCCGCGACTGCGCGTTCCGCATCGGCGGGGACGAGTTCGCCGTCGTCTACCGCGCCGACCTGACCGACGCGCAGCGCCGGGAAAAACAGGCGCTTATCGTCGAAACGCTGACCCAACCCTACGAGATCGACGGCAAGCGCCTGCAAATCGGCGCGAGCTGCGGCTATGCCCACTATCCCGAAGACAGCGCGGCGGCGGCGGATATCCGCATCCTGGCCGACCAGCGCATGTATGCCGAAAAGGAACGAAACCACCAAAAAAGTGGGGGGGGGAATCGCTCCGCTAGGCCTAGGGGATTAGGGGGATTGGAGCCATGCGCCCGCTGTGCGGGAAAAAGCATGGCGGAAATCGGAAATCGCAAGGAGCGCTTGCGCGACTATGCGAGTTTCCCGGAAGATTTCGATTTACCGCGCTCAAAGGTCGCAACAGGGTTGCTCCCTTTCGCTTGGGATGCTCCGCCTCGCTGAGCCGCCCACAGGGCGCGCTCGGCTTCGATCCTCCCTTAAATCCCCTAGGAACCCCATAACCCCCTTTGAAACGAGCAGGGTCTCGACCCTGCACCCGGGGTTGTATAAGAGGCTTTGAGACCGTAGGGGCGCGCATTGCGCGCCCGTTTTTTTTATTCGCCGCACCCGCTAATTTGAATGGTTATAACAACAACGTTTCGAGAGGGCGCGCGAAGGGTCATAGGGGCGATCGCAAAGCCCCTATATGCAATCGACGGCAAGGCCGGAGGCCTTGACCGGCGCAGCCCCAGACCTCCCTCCTCGAGGGAGGGGGACCGCCCGCAGGCGGTGGAAGGAGTTCGCAGGCGGTGGAAGGAGTAAGCCCCCATCAAATCCCAATCATATGCCCGACATGCGCCGCGTGCGTCGGGCATATGATTTTTTTTGTTTCCGAAGAATTGGAGTGAGCAGGCCGAACAGGCCGAACGGCGGGTTTTCGGCACGAATGACCTGTCCGCGTCCATCCGCAGACGGACAGATTATGGTATAATCGGGGTGTGAGGGTTACGCGAGAAAACGGTTAGTTTCCTGATTTTGCTAAAAAAATGTGAAACCGGAATAAAAAAACCGTTTTGAATGTTATTTGGAGGATTCACAAATTCGAAATGCTGTGCTATAATTGGAAAAAAGTGGCGGGGAAGAGGACAATGTGTCCCGAAAATAAGTGTTACAGAAATGTGACGAAAACCCGGAAAGCGGGCGCGAAAACGTAAGATAACGACGCATCATGTGTAACTGAAAAAATGAACGTTTTTCGCCGGAATCCGCGCGGATGTGCGCTTTTTCAAACGGAAAACAATATGTTCTGTCCGGATCATCCCCATCAAACGGAGAAAAAGGCCGGACGGAGGCCGCGCCGCCGGATCACGCAAATGTGACGGGCGCGAAACAATTTCGTTTCCCCATGACGATAAAGCGCCGCCCGGAAAGGCCGCGCAGGACGTTAAACGATAGATCGAAACCAATCTGAAGGAGGTTTTTCAAGATGAAAAACAGTTGGAACAAGGTTGTGGCGCTGATGCTCGCGGCGGCGCTGTGCGTCTCTTGCGGCGTGACCGGCTTTGCCGAGGACACGCAGACGGACGAGAACACCGAAATCGTCGAGGTGGTCGAGCAGCAGAATCAGGAAGAACCTCCGAAGGAGGAAGCGCCGGAACCCGTGAAGGAGCCGGAGCCCGCGCCGGTGCAGGAAGAACCGAAGGAAGAGCCGAAGGCCGAGCCCGAGCCCGCGCCGGAACCCGTGAAGGAACCGGAACCCGCGCCTGCGCCCGCGCCGGTGACGGAAGAGCCGAAAGCTGAGCCTGCGCCTGCGCCGGTGACGGAAGAACCAAAGGCTGAGCCTGCGCCCGCGCCCGTGACGGAAGAACCGAAGGCCGACGAAACCAAGAAGGAAGAAGAAACCAAGGCCGAAGAATCTAAGACCGAGGAACCGAAGGCCGAAGAATCCCAGACCGAAGAACCCAAGCCGGAGGAGAAGCCCGTCGAGCAGCCGACCGTCCCCGTCACCAAGGTTGAGCAGCCGGCTGAAGAAGCGCCCGCCGCCGACGAGGTGAAGAAGGAAAACATCACCGTGCACATCGAGTGGGAGGACGAGGACAACGCCCTCGGCCTGCGCCCGCAGACCCTCGCCGTCATCCTCAGCGGCTCCGACGGCCAGACCTATTCCGCGAAGATCGCCGAAAAGGACGGCTGGCAGCACACCTTCGCCGACCTGACGACCCAACGCGGCGCGGAAGTGATCTATTATTCCGTTGACGCGGACGACGTGACCGATTACGACAAGGACGTTCGCGGCTTGACCGTGACCTACACCTGCACCGCGCAGCCCGCCGCGGACGAGCAGCCCGCCGCGGACGACGAGAACCTCATCGACGATCAAATGGACGGCGACCCCGCCGAGCTCCCGGAAGGCGACGGCCCGACCGTCACCGAGACGGAAGACGGCACCGTCATCGACATGGGCGAAACCGCCGAAGCACCCGTTGAGGGCGAGGACGCCAACGCCGAGAAGCCCGAGGAAGACGGCGAGCTCGACGAAGACTTCACCCTCCCCGAAGAGGGCGAGCTGCCCGAGGAAGACGCCGAACCCGAAATCCCCGAGATTGATTTCAGCACGCTGCAAGTGGTGATCGGCGAGCCCCAGTATGACGGGGACGTGATGACCCTCCGCGCGACCCTGATCGGGTTTGACAACATCGACTATGCCCTCCAGTGGCAGTTCTCTACGGACGACGCGACGTGGACGGATGTTTCCGGCGCGACCGGAGATACGCTGGTCGTCCAGCTCGACGAGAGCAACGCCGGATGCTATTGGCGCGTGAGCGCCGAGATTTTCGGCTGGAAGACGCTCCCGACCGAGCAGGCCGCGCAGGAGTGACGCGCCCGTTTTTTCCCAAATCTTTTTCTTGAGGCGGCGCACCGTTTGGCCGCAGATTCGCTTTGATCGTTCCGGAAGCAAGGGTAATGCCGCTTCGAGATGAAACAGGAGGATAAGACAATGAGGGATAAAGTAAAACGCTTTATATCCATTCTGATGACGGCGCTGATGCTCGTCAATCTGCTGCCGGTGGGGGCGCTGGCGGAAGGGATGAAACTGGATAGTAATTCGGTGCAGAGCAGAGCGCAGAAGCCGGACGGATATCCCGTTTTCGTGTTTGTTGAGGTGACAGGCAATACCGATGGTTTGACGATGAACAGCGACAAATGGTTTACGCTTGGCATGGTTAAGTCAATGGATGGCGTAACAAAACCGCCGAAGCCGGTCACTGGTTATCAAAATAATATAAACGGTGTAACGGCAAAAGACGTAACAGCTGCGATGACAAGATACAAGCCCAATGAAAGCATCAACCTAGGCGGAATTAGATGGAAAGGCTTTAAGTCTGAAAATGGAGCTTCAGACACATATCCAGCATACACGAATCAGGCTTGTTGGCATTTGGATGGAAGTATTAGGATTGAAGACCTTCAGGTTGATTATACCATTCGATATGTTGATGAAAACAATAAGGAGATCGCTTCTTCTAAGAAGAAAACGGATAAAGCCGGAAGTTGGACCAAGCTAGAAAAAGAAGATATTAAAGATATAACCGGCTACACCTATACGGATAGACATGATCCCATGCAGAAGCTCGTAGGTGGCAAAGACACGGTTATCAATGTGTACTATACGACGAACTCCTACAAGTATAAGGTCGAGCATTACTACGACGGCGAAATAGACCCTTCCAGAACCGATACCAGCAGCGCGTTGTACGGAAGTGAGGTCGATAAAAACACTCTCACTCTCAAGCCGAAAGATGGGTATGAGTTCGAAAAGACGGAGAACTGCCCGCTGACGATTGGAACGGATGAAAGCAAGAACGTTATTAAGGTCTATTATAAGAAGCAGACCAACCTGAGCTATAAGGTGAACTACCTTGAGCAGGGCACGACCAATGTGCTTCACGAACAGAAGGTTCAGGGCGAGATG
>ERZ857480.3727-NODE-5729-length-14648-cov-10.9862_pt1 | contig 14648 bp, 11 predicted proteins | sample MGYA00519767_ERZ857480 | MGnify/ENA primary metagenome ERZ857480 (study PRJEB31778, sample SAMEA3449210) | human gut metagenome | biome: human gut; feature: human-associated habitat; material: faeces | place: United Kingdom | collected 2010/2012 ...
CTCCCGTCTGACCCGCGAGTTCCCCGAGCGCGCGGACGTGCTGTTCCAGCGCAACGAGGACGAGGCCAAGGCCCGCTTCGAGCACCTGCAGAAGCTGGTGGAGATGTACGACAAATAAGTCGTAGCCCTTCACGGACATGCGATAAAAAAGGACCGCCGCGCGTAAGCGCGGCGGTCCTTTTTTGCTGCGGAGACGAGGGGAGCTTTTAGGGGAAACGGGAGCGTTTGTGTTGGGAGCGCGGCGAGCGGCTGTTGAGAGCGGGCGGCGGTGGCCGTGGGGGGATGCGGCGGCTTTCTGCGGCGAGGACGCGGCGGCATAGGGCGGGAAAATGGAGATTTTTCCGTGCGGTGCTTGACGGTGCGCCGCCGTGCCGCGTATAATGAAGCATATTTTTGTGTGGGGGCGCGTGGAGTATGAGGAGACGTTGGGCGGCATTTTTGCTGGCACTGGCCGTGGTAGGCGTGCCGTCATGGCTGGCGGTGCAGTTGGCGGGGGCGGCGGCGCCCGCGGCCGGGGAGGATGCCGTACCGGTGCTGGCGTCAGCCGCGGTGCGGGCCGGTACGGCGATGGAGGCGGCGCTGTCCGCCGCAGAGCCGCTGGATGCGGCGGTGCAGCAGCTGCGGGACAGTGTGGACGAGACGGTGGAAAAGGCGCTGCACAGCGGCCCGCCGGCGGACATCGACCTGAGCTGGTGGCAGGCCCGCTATCCCGACATCATCGGCTACGTGTACTGTCCGGGAACGCCCATCAGCTATCCGATCGCCTACGATGGCAACAACGAATACTACCTGCATCACGATCTGGACGGCAATTACAGCGAGTACGGCACCATCTTTCTGGACGCCCGGGCGCCGCGGGATTTCAGCGCACAGTGCAATATGCTGTACGGCCACCACATGAAGGACCGCACCATGTTCGCGTCCATCGACGGCTACAAGGAGCAGTGGTATTACGACGCGCACCCGTGTCTCTACGTCTACACCAACGCGGGGACGTATCGGGTGGATCTGTTCGCGGGCCTCATTGTGCCCGGAGAGCACGAGGTATTCAACACATCGTTCCAGACTGTGGATCTGGAGCGGTTCATCAGCCAGTCCACGTTCTACGCGGGACGGGGCATCCCCACGGGACGCATCGTGGGGCTGTGTACCTGCTCCTACGAGGCGGACAACTACCGGTATGTGGTGCTGGGCGAGATGACGCTGATAGCGGAAGGATAAGGAGCAAATGGCAGAGCAGGAAAAGGAAATCTTGTATGCGGACGTGATGAAGCGGGCCAACCAGAAGGACACCTTCGGCGTGGAGAACGGCATGCGCATCGTGGCCATGGGCGAGGGCTGGGCCCGTGGGGAGCTGCACACCGAGGTGCGGCACGGCAACCCCATGGGCATCGTACACGGCGGCGTGTACTGCACCATGATGGATCAGGTGGCGGGGACGGCGGCGTGCAGCCGCGGCGCGCTGTGCCGCACCGTCACCTGCGACGTGCGGTTTCTGGCGGCGGGCGCGGTAGGCGGTACGCTGACCTCCCACGCGGAGGCGGTGCGGATGGGTCACAGCATCGTGGTGATGCGGGCGTGGGTGGAGGACGACGGCGGCACCGTGTGCGCCGATGGCGTTTATACCTTCCGCATGAAGGCCGAAAAATGAGAAAAAGAGGGGCGCTTCCCCAAGGGAAGCGCCCCTCTTTTTATGCGGTTCAGAACAGCAGGCCGTATTTGTCGGACAGGGGCCGGAGAACGGACTCCGGCAGGCTGCCCTCGTACAGGGCGCGGCCCTGATAGACCCGCAGGGCCTGCTCCAGCACGGCGGCATCGCCGCAGACCAGGCACAGGGGCTTTGTCAGCAGGTACTGGCAGTCCGCCAGCGCGTTTACGTCCGCCATGGAGGCAACGCGGAGGGCCACCATGGGGTCGTCCCGCTCCAGCGCGTCGGACAGGGCATCCTCCAGACCGGGGGTCACGTCCAGTACCGGCCCGTGGGCAGCGTCGGCGGGCAGCAGGGCGGGGAGCTTCTCTGTGGCGGCGGGCAGCAGATCTGTGTGCAGCGGGGCGGGAGGCGTGATGGCCGCGCCGTCCAGTGCGCCGCGCAGGGCTGCAATATGCTCCGGCGTGGTGCCGCAGCAGCCGCCGAAGATCATGACGCCGGAGGCCAGCATGTCCGGCACCAGCGCGGTGAACTGCTCCGGCGTGCAGTCGTACACCGCCTTGCCGTTCACGATGGTGGGCATGCCGGCGTTGGGCTTGGCGATCAGGGGGATGCGGGCGTACTCCCGCAGGCGGCGGAGCTGGGGCAGCATCTGGTCCGGCCCCGCCGAGCAGTTTAGACCGAAGGCGTCGATGCCCATGCCCTGCAATACCAGCAGGGCGGCGGTGATGTCGGTGCCGGAGATGCTGCGGCCATTCTGGTCGCAGGTAAAGGTGACGAAGATGGGCTTGGCGGAGACGCTGCGCACGGCCAGCACGGCGGCACGGGCGTCGGACAGGGTCATCATGGTCTCAATGATGTACAGGTCCACACCGGCGGCTTCCAGTCCGGCTGCCTGTTGGGCGTAGGCGTCCACCAGCTGGTCGAAGGAGGCGCTGCCCAGAGGGGCCAGAAACAGGCCGGTGGGAGACAGGTCTCCGGCCAGCAGGGCCTTGCCGTCCGCGGCCTGACGGGACAGGTCCGCCAGACGGCGGTTATAGGCGGCGGTGTCCTCCGTTACGCCGTGCTCCGCCAGCTTCACGGCATTGCCGCCGAAGGTGGGGGTGTAGAGCACCTGGCTGCCGGCGGCCACGTAATCGCGCTGGATGGACAGGATGCTGTCCGGATGGGCCAGCACCCACTGCTCCGCGCTGACGTCGCCGGTGTAGCCGCGCTTTTGCAGCTCCGTACCGGTGGCACCGTCCAGAATAAGGGGAAAATGCAGTTCCATATGTGAATACCTCCGTGATGGGATGAAAGGGCCGCGCCGTACTTGACAGGGGGGAACCAGATTTCTATAATGATACCACTACTTTAAGCAGTGCGGGGCTGCTTTGTCAAGAGTCTTTGTGAGGTGAGCGCGATGATGACAGCGAAAGAGATCTTTCTGGAGCTTCTGAAGCCGGACGGACAGCCGGACCGGCTGCTGCGGCAGTACGAGGCGCTGCACATGTGCCTGGGCGATCCCATCAACACCTACCTGCGGGGCAACCGGAAGCGGGGCACCGTCAGCGTGGACCGGTGGGGCACCACCATCAGCTTTCCGGAGGACGCGCCGGGGCCCATGCCCGTTACCCACGATGGCCTTGCGGTGTGTCCCGACGTGACGCGGTGGCGGGAGACGGTGCATGCGCCGGATCTGGCGGCCAACTGCACGGAGGGCTGGGAGGCCGTCCGGCAGCAGGCGCGGGAGGCATGCGGGCAGGAGAAGCTGCTGGCAGGGTTCATGGGCACCGGTATTTTTGAACAGTGCCATTTCCTGATGGGCTTTGAGGACACGCTGACGGCGCTGTACGAGCACCCGCAGGAGATGCACGAACTCATTGAGTACATCACGGAGTACCGGCTGGGATATGTGAAGCTGCTCATCGAAAACCTGCAGCCGGACGTCATCTTCTCCCACGACGACTGGGGCACCAAGAACGCCCTGTTCATGCAGCCGGAGATGTGGCGGGAGTTTTTCAAGGAGCCGTATCGCCGGTTCTATGGGTACATCCGGTCCCGGGGCTGCATCGCCGTCCACCACGCCGATTCCTATCTGGCGCCTATCGTGGAGGACATGGCGGAGCTCGGCATTCAGGTGTGGCAGGGCGTGCTGCCGGAGAACGATATCCCCGCCCTACAGCGGCAGCTGAGGGGGAGACTGGTGCTGATGGGCGGCATGGGCGCCGCCATCGACCGCGCCGACGCGTCGCCGGAGGAGATACGGGACTACGCAAAGAACGTGCTGGCGTCCTGCGGGCCGCTGGGGCACTTCATCCCATCCATCACCTACGGACTGGCGGGGACGGTGTATCCCCACGTGGACCGGTATATTGACGAGGCCATCGACGGGTATAACCGGCAGGTACACCTGCCGAAGTTCGATCTGCCGCCGGTGCCGCGGCGGGTGCTGGCGCAGAAGGAGAGCGGCGATGCCGTCCGGACTGCGGAGAGCGGCGACAACGCACTGGACCGCGTGGCGGCGGCCTTGCAGCGGGGACAGCAGAAAAAGGTGCTGGCCCTGTGCCGGGAGGCGCTGGATCAGGGCATTGCGGCGGCGGACATCCTGTCCGGCGGGCTGATGCGGGGCATGGACCGGCTGGGCGTGGACTTTTCCGCCGGTATCGCCTTCGTGCCGGAGATGCTGATGGCGGCGCGGTGTATGCAGGCAGCTCTGGAGCTGCTGCGGCCCCGCATGGCCAGCAGCGGCACGGAGAAGCTGGGCCGCGCCTGCATCGGTACGGTGCGGGGCGATATGCACGACATCGGCAAGAATCTGGTGAAGATCATGATGGAGGGCAGCGGCATTGAGGTGGTGGACCTGGGCGTGGACGTGGCACCGGAGAAATTCGTGGAGGCCGCGCTGCACCAGAACTGCGGCATCATCGCCTGTTCCTCCCTGCTGACCACCACCATGCAGGAGATGCGGGACGTGGTGCGTCTGGCGGAGGAGATGGGCATCCGCGGAAGGGTGAAGATCCTGGTGGGCGGTGCGCCTATCAGCCAGAGCTTCTGCGACGAGATCGGCGCAGATGCCTACACCGAGGACGCGGCTTCGGCGGCCCGCGAGGCGGCCTCCATGCTCCGCAGAGGGCAGTAAGGGTATGAAGAAGTATCTGCCCTCGCTGGCGCTGCTGGCAGTGTTCGAGACGGTGGCCGTGGTGCTGTGGCTCACCAAGGACAACCTGTTCTACCTCTTTAATTTTAGCTATATCGGCGGCTCTATCGCCCTGGGGACGGCGCTGTTCGTGGGAAAATACAAGCACGCCCGACGGGTGACGCAGCTGCTGGTGGGATCGTACATGCTGGTGTATCTGGGCCTGATCTGCGGGGAGAACATGCAGATCGAGGGGTTCTGGTACTACCTGTTCACCGGCGTGTTCGAGGCGGCCACCATCCACTACGCCGTGGCCAAGATCTTCGGGCCGCTGCTGTTCGGGCGAGGCTGGTGCGGGTACGCCTGCTGGACGGCCATGGTGCTGGACTTCCTGCCCTACAAGGTGCCGCAGACGCCGCGGAAGCCCATCGGCTGGCTGCGGTACGTGACGTTCACGCTGTCGCTGGTCTTTGTGGCGTCGCTGTTTCTGGCCAATGTGGGGCACCTGGAGCGCATCATGTTCTGGGCCTTTGTCATCGGCAACGCACTGTACTACGGGGCAGGTATCCTGCTGGCCTTTGCGTTTCGGGACAACCGCGCCTTCTGCAAGTACCTGTGCCCTGTGACGGTGTTCTTAAAGCCCATGAGCTATTTTTCCCTGGTCCGTATCACCTGCGACAAGAGCAAATGCGTGTCCTGCGGGCGGTGCAGAAGGGCGTGCCCCATGGAGGTGGACATGACGGACAACTCCCGCCGGCGGGCCAACGGCACGGAGTGCATCCTGTGCATGGAATGCGTGAAGAACTGCCCCAAGGGGGCGCTGTGAGAAAAAAAGAGTACGGACGCGAAAGCGTCCGTACTCTTTTTTGTTACATGCTGCGAATATCCTTCAGCAGGTCCTCCAGAGACATGGTGCGCACATCCTCCTCATCCTTGGGAGTGGGCTCGTCCGCCAGTACCTGATCCACCGTGTCCGCCAGCAGGTCCTTGTCGGGAGCGGCGGGCTGAGGCGCGGGCCTGACGGTGGGCTCATCGTCCAGCGGGATGTCGAAGTCCTTCCAGTCACGGGCCTTGGGAGCGGGCTGCTGTACCGGCTCCGCCTGACGGGGCACGATGCGGGGCGCGGGGCGGGAACGCTCCGGCGCAGGGTGACGGCGCTCGCGGCGCTCCTCGCGATCCTCGCGGTGGTCTCTGCCGCCGCGGTCGGGGCGGTCATCGCGGTCATCGGGGCCGTTGCCGTCATCATCGGGACCGCCGCCGGTGCCGCGGCCGATGAACAGGCCAAGCAGGAACAGCAGGGCGGCCACCAGCACCACGCCGCCGATCAGGGCGACCACGGTGCGGACCTCACCCAGCAGGGGCAGCTTGATGCTCACGGGGATCTGGAGCATGGGAGTCTCCGGTTCGGGCTCGGGCTCCGGTTCAGGCTCCGGTTCCGGCTCCGCCGCGGAGATCACGGGCAGGGTGCCGGTGTACTCCGGCATACGGACCACATGGACGGTGTACTCCAGTTTGGTGGTCTTGTCCTCGGCGGTGCATACCACGGAGATGGGGTTGTCGCCCTCCTTGTCCAGCGTGATGTCGCCGGTGCCGGTGATGCCGCTGGACTTGCTGTCGTTGGCGGAGGCGTTGACCTTCACCGTTTTTGTCTCAAAGGGCACATAGGCCACATAGTCGTGGACGGTGCTGCTGAAGGCGGGACTGAGGGTCGCACCCTCAATGCCCAGCGCCGACAAAGCGGCATCGGTGGAGGCCTTGTAGTTGGGGTCCTGCTCGCGGGTGACCTCAATGACGTAGGACTTGGTGGTGCCGTTGGCCGCCGTGACCTTCAGGGTGACGGTGTTGACGCCTACGGCCAGGTCGTTGCCGCTGATGTTGACGGTCTGGCCCTTGTCGTTGCGGTTATAATCCAGACTCAGCTTGGACACGCTATAAGGGACCTTGGCGGTGTAGTACGTGGTGCCGGAGGAGAAGGCGGGGGACAGGGTGGCGTTGCCGCACATGATGGCGGACAGGGTACAGTCGCCGCTGGGCGCGGCGGCCACGCTGCCGGTCCAGCTGGCGGTGCCCACGTCGATGTCGGTCTCGCCGTCGGAGGCTACGATGTTGCTGAAGCTGGCGCTGAGGGCCGCGCCGCCCTGAACGCTGGAGGATACCTTCAGCGTCACGGTGATGATGCCGCCGCTGGCGCTGTTAGTGCCATAGACGCTGAAATGGTTCTGGTTCACCAGGATGCTCCAGCCGCTGACGGAGCAGGAGTAGTTGGTGAAGGTCAGGCCGTCGCCGCAGTTCAGGTCCGCCGTCAGGCCGAGGATCTTACTGTCCACGGACAGGGTCAGCGTCACGGAATTGCCGGCCTGGACGCTGCTGCTGCCGGAGAGGGACGCGCCGGCGGCCTCCGCCCGCTGGGGCAGGATGGCCAGTACCAGCAGGCACGCTGTGACCAGAGAAAGGGCGGTGCGAAGCAGTTTGTTTTTCATAGAGTACCTCCTGCTCAGATGGTGCGCTGGCCCACGGTGACCTGGGCCGCCTGGACCACATCGGTGATGGTGACACGGCCGTCGCCGTTGATGTCGGCGGCCTTCAGAGCGGCCTCGTTCAGGTCGCCTGCGCCGGCGGCGTAGTTCTGGAGCTTGACCACATCGGTGATGGTGATGCGGCCGTCGCCGGTGACATCGCCGGTGACGACGATGGTCAGGCTGGAGCTGCCGTCGACGGCGGTCATGCCCGTGCCCACGTAGCCGGAGGTGATCTCCTTCTTACCGTCATACACGGTGTAGCCGGAGTCGTTCAGCGTCTTGACGGAGGTCTGGGGCGCGATACCGGTGAGGAACGCGCCGGAGGGCTCCGTGGGATCGCCGCTGCCGTGGTCGGATTTGGCGGTCTTGGTGAACTGGGCGGTGTAGGTGATGTCCTTGGTGCCCATGTAGGTGGCCTTGGCGGCAAAAACGTCGCCGTTCTGATCCACCCAGTTCTTGAAGCTGTACGTGTACTTGCTGTCCGCCGCCTTCACGGGGTTGGCAGGGGCGGTGATGAGATCGCCCTGGGCCAGCTTGAAGGTGCGGACCGTCTCGCCGTCCACCTGGAAGGTGACGGTGTAGAGGTCGCCGAAGCGGGCGTAAAGCGTGTGGTTGGAGGCGGCCACCGGCGAGTTGGGGGAGATCTCCGTGCCGTCCTCGCGGTACCAGCCCTGGAAGCCGGCCTCGTCCACCGCGGGCAGCTCGCCGTAGGTGTCGGTAAGGCGGTACATGCGGCTTTCGACCACCACGTCGCCTATCTGGAAGGACACGGCGTACTCCTCGTCGGAGAGGTCGCCGGGGCTGAAGGAACTGTTGGCGTTGACCTTGAACTGGGACTCCGCCAGAGTCACGGTGCCTGCGCTGTTTGTCGCGGTGATGGTCAGGGTGTACTCGCCGACGCTGAGGCGGCTGAAGGCGCAGGCGCTGTCCAGCTTCCACAGGTCGTAGGAGTAGACGGTGCCCTTGATGCTGCTGGTGGCGGTAAAGCCGGTGCTGCCGCTGGAGGACACCGCCTTCACGGTGACGCTGGTGATGGGCAGGCTGCTGGTGATGACGCCGCGGACGGGGTAAGAGGATTTATTGGCCAGCAGTTGGGTCTCCTTGCCCTCGCTGCCGGGGTAGAACAGACCCTCGGAGCCCCAGACACTGCCATCGGCGGTGAGCTGGAGCTTGGTGGCGCCGGCGCTGTCCTTCACAGTGGACACGCTGTTGTCCGCGAGCGCCAGATAGCGGCCGGTGGCGCGGTTCTGGAGATAGTAGGGGCTGTCGCCGGTGAGGGCCCACATCTGCTCGTTGCCGGCAGTGGCGGAGGCCAGCGTGACCTTGCCGCCGTTATCGCTGAGGCGCTTATCGCCCACCGTCAGGGTGTAGTAACCGCTGGCGAAGTACGTCAGCTGCACGGAGGCGGCGGAGGAGATCTTGGTAAGACCCGACAGGTCGGCGGCCATGCCGCGGTCCGTAGTGCCGCGGGGCGACAGGCGGTAGGCGCCGTCGGCCAGCGGGGCGTCGGAGTTGGCGTAGAGCATTACCAGTGCGTCCGCCGGCTCATTGACGTGCAGACGGCTGTACACGCTGAGCTGCACGTCGCCGGAGTTGGCGCTGAAATAAGCCATGGACTGGCCGGATACGCCGTATTTGCTGGCGGCGTCGCCGGCCATGCGCTTGGGCTCGGGGGTCTTGTCCAGACGGCTGCACTCGGCGTAGATGGCCTGGATCAGCTGGGCCTCGCTCTGGTTCTTGAAGCCGCCCAGAGAGTCGAAGGCACGGAGGATGACGCCGGTGGCGCCGCTGCGCCCATCGCTGCTGCTGGCGCCGCGGATCACACCTGCGCCGTGGTGGACGCTGCGGCTCCAGAACACGTTGCGCAGAGCCACGGAGTAGTCATCCAGATCGAAGGAGGGGACGGCGGACTTGATGTTCTTCAGCAGGTCCGCATAGGCGTGGGTCTCCCAATAGTCCTTCTGGGACTGCATGAACTCGTCGGGGTAGTCGTCAGCCACGCTGCGCCAGGTGGCGTTGAAATTGCTGCCATAGCCGGGGGAGTACTTGCCGTTGCGGTCGTAGGCGTAGGCGTTATACAGCGTGTCGCCCATGTCGCGGTAGATGGAGCCGGACTTGAACTCCTGCAGCCACTGGACGAAGCTCAGGGGCGTGCCGGCGTTGCTGGCGAACATATAGATGCCGTAGGACGTGCCGCCGCTGTCGCCGCGGACGGTGGAGACGTAGCCGGGGTCGGCGCTGTTGCCCGTCTCGTAGTACTGGCTCAGGTCGCCCAGTCCCGCGTTCTGCCAGTTCTTGCTGGCGGCCAGCAGCGCCGTGGCCAGCAGGCTCAGCACCACGGCGGCGGCCAGCACCATGGCGGTGCTCCGCTTCATCCTTTTCATCGCATACACCCTGCCTTTTCAGTAGTCGTCAAAGCGGCGGAGAACGCCGCTGATTTACATAATAATCACTGACAGTATACCATTCGTTCCCGCTGTTGTCTACCGGAAATGCGGGGAAAACCGGAAAAAGAGGGGAAATTTTGCCGCCGCAGGAAGAACAGGGTGGAAATATGGCGGAGAATATCGTATAATGTCCGCTGTAACACCAACGAGCACAAGGAGAATTTGCCTATGTCAACAAAAGAGAAAACCGGCAGTTCCGGCCGCACCGCGGGGATCCTCTTTATCCTGCTGGCGCTGGCGGCGGTGGCCGTTCTGGGCGTGTATATCTACCGGCAGCTGCAGCCGCCGAAGGCGCCGGAGACGGCCATCGGCTACGTGGCGTCGGAGACGGCGTCCGCGCCGGTGTACGACGCCGACAGCGGCGCGGAGCTGGGCGTACTGGTGCGGGGCAGTCAGGTGGCCTACGTGGCCGCAGACGTGGAGACACCCCGTGAGGACGGCCGCGTCCGCGTGGTCAACGGCGAGGGGTACGTCCTGCTGGACGCGTCCCATCTGGCCGATGATCTCAGCCGGACGGTACAGGTGGAGACGGTGTACGCCCTGCGGGGCATGAGCCTGCTGGATGAGACCGGGGCTGTCCCGGGCTGCGCCGTGGAAAAGGGCATGGCCCTCGCCGTCACCGGCTTCGACGGGCTGGACGAAAACGGCGAGGTGCTGCGCTGGCAGGTGTCCTGCCAGCGGGGCGAGGGCTATATCGCCGCTGCCAACGTCCGCATGACAGAGGACGAGGCTCTGGCCCAGTACGATGCGGAGCTGTATCAGCTCCACGCCTCCCGCGGCGACAGCTGGGGCGGCGGCGATGCAGCGGGGCTGGACTACTACCCTGTGGAGAAGGGGGCCATCGAGGGCAACGTCATGCCCGATGAGGTGCGGGCCCTGTACCTCAACGGCTCCGCCGTCCAGTACGCCGACAGCTACCTGCGCGTGGCGGAGGGCAGCGGCGTCAACGCCTTCGTGGTGGACATCGTAGACGGTACCGCCGTGTCCTACGCCTCACCGGTGATGCAGCAGTACAGCCCGTCCGCCTACGCGGCGGCCATGGACACCAGAGAAAACTTCCAGACCAACATTCAGAAGCTGAAGGCTGCGGGATACTACCTCATCGGACGCATCACCGTGTTCAACGACGCCCATCTGGCGGCGGACCATCCGGAGCAGGTCATCTGCGACCTGGAGGGTACGCCTCTGAAGATCAGCTCCATGTACTGGCCCAGCGCCTACGACCGGACGGTGTGGCAGTACAAGGTGGATCTGGCGCTGGAGGCGGCGGCTCTGGGCTTCAACGAGATCCAGTTCGACTATATCCGCTTCCCCGATGGGGCGTATAGCTACGAGAAGGCGGGGACCATCGACTACCGCAACGCCTACGGCGAGAGCAAGGCCCAGGCGGTGCAGAGGTTCCTGCTGTACGCGGCGGAGCGGCTCCACAGCGCGGGGTACTATCTGTCCGGCGACGTGTTCGGCGAGTGCGCCAATCCCTACGTCACCGCCTGCGGCCAGTACTGGCCGGCCATCAGCGCGGCGGTGGACGCCATCTCCGGCATGCCCTATCCCGACCATTACAGCGCCCAGGGGGACTACAAGCCCTGGGAGCACCCCTACGACACGGTACACATGTTCGGCGCGGCCGCGGCGGCGCGGCAGGCAGAGACAGCCTCTCCGGCGGCGGTGCGCACATGGATACAGGCCTACAACGCCATCCGCGAGCCGTACAACACCTACGGCGCGGCGGAGGTGGCGGCGGAGGTCAGAGCTCTGCGGGACACCGGCTGCAGCGGCGGCTTTATGACGTGGAACGGCGGCTCGGACATCAACAAGTACCAGAGCATCATCAGCGCACTGAGCTGAAAAAAGAGGGAGAACGCTCCGCGTTCTCCCTCTTTTTTCATGATGTGTTACGCTTGACGCAGACGGGTTATCCCAGCTGTGCGGCGGCTTTGTCCGCGTAGCTGTTGTCTACCAGCTGGGTGAAGTCCACCCAGTCCTCCTTCTGCAGCTCACCAGCCTCGGTCATCACCGTCTCCAGACGCTCCAGTGCGGACTGCTCCATGCGGGGTACCTCGTTCCAGGCGTCGATCTGCCGGTGGCGGGCCGTGACGGCCTCCAGCACGTCAAGGCTGGTGTCGGGGAACTGATCGCAGATGGCCTCCGCCACCTCGCGGTCCGTGTGCTCCGCGATCCAGCGCTGGGCCCGGGCAATGGCGTTGGTGAAGCCCTGCACCACGTCGGGATGCGCGGCCATATAACTCTGACTGGCGAAATAGGCAGTGTAGGGGATCTCGCCGGAGGCTTCGCCGATGGAGCACAGGACGTAGCCGTGACCGGCCCGCTCCACCTCGGTGGCGGTGGGCTCAAACAGCGTCACATAGTCCCCCTGACCACCGGTGAAGGCGCCGGCCATCATGTTGAACTGCACGGAGGTGTCCACCACCGCGTCCACCTGCGGCACCACGCCGTTCTGCTTCATGACGTACTCCAGCGTCATCTCCGGCACACCGCCCTTGCGGCCGCCGATGACCGTGGCGCCCCGCAGGTCCTCCCAGGAGAAGCTGCCGCCGGTGCGGCCCACCAGGAACGAGCCGTCCCGCTTGGTGAGCTGGGCAAAGATCACGGGGTGGTCGTCCTTGCCCTGATTGTAGATATAGATGCAGCTCTCCGGCCCCGCCAGACCGATGTCGGCGCTGCCGGACACCACGGCGGTCATGACCTTATCCGCCCCGCCGCCGTTGGTCAGCTCCACGTTCAGCCCCTCGTCGGCGAAGAAGCCCAGGCTCATGGCCACGTACTGCGGCGCGTAGAACACGGAGTGTGTCACCTCGTTGAGCCGCACCGTGGTGGCGCCGCCGCTGCCGCAGCCGGTGAGCAGCACCGGAAGCAGCAGGGCGGCGACGCAGAAAAATGTCAACAGTTTCTTCATGATCGTACCCCCCAATAGTGATTCAGGATATTTTCCGCACGCAGCACCAGCAGGTACATCAGCACCGCCGCAGCCGCCAGGATCAGCACGCTGGTCATCACCAGATCCATGTTGAATACCTGAGAGCCGTAGACGATGAGATAGCCCAGACCGGCCCGCGAGACCAGAAACTCACCCATGATGACGCCCACCCATGACAGGCCCACGTTGACCTTCAGCGTGGAAAACAGGGTGGGGCAGTTGGCGGGAAACACCAGCATCCACAGGATCTGACGCCGTGTGGCTCCCAGCGTGCGCATCAGGCGCACCTTTTCCGGATCGGTGGCCCGAAAGCCGGTATACATGTTCAGAATCGTCACGATCAGCGAGATGGCCAGCGTCATGGTGACGATGGCCCCCGCCCCGGCGCCCATCCAGACGATGAAGATGGGGCCCAGTGCCGTCTTGGGCAGGGCGTTCAGCACTACCAGATACGGGTCTAAAATGCGGGCCGCCGTGTCCGACCACCACATGAGGATGGCTGCCGCCGTGCCCAGCAGGGTGCCGGCGGTGAAGCCCAGCACCGTCTCCAGACACGACACGCCGATGTGGTGCAGCAGCTGGCCGGAGCGGCACAGCGACCAGAATGTGGCGGCCATGCGGCTGGGGCAGCTGACCAGAAAGCCATCGGACAGGCCGGTGCGGCAGCTCAGCTCCCAAAAGCCGAACAGGCCGATGAGCAGCGCAAGCTGCCAGATGCGGACCCGCCGTTTCTGCCGCCGTACACCGGCCAGATACGCCAGACGGCGGGGCGACAGGGAAGCGTCAGCCATGAACGTCCAGCTCCTTCCATATCAAGTCGAAATAGCGGTGGAACTCCGCTGTGCTTCGCCGCTCCAGCGGCGGCAGGCCACGCAGCGCGCCCATGTCCAGCACGGTTTTCACCACGGCGGGGCGGGCGGACAGCACCACCACGCGGTCGGACATGCTCACCGCCTCCGCGATGTCGTGAGTCACCAGCAGAGCCGTCTTGCCCTCCTGGCGGATGATACGCCAGATGTCCGCCGATACCGCAAGGCGCGTCTGATAGTCCAGCGCGGAAAACGGCTCATCCAGCAGCAGGATCTCCGGATCCGAGGCCAGTGTCCGGATCAGCGCACAGCGCTGCCGCATGCCGCCGGACAGCTGGCAGGGCCGCTTTCCCGCAAAGCCCGACAGCTCGTAGCGGTCCAGCAGCTCCCGCACGTGGTCATAGGCGGCGCTCCCTCTCTCGCGCTGCACCGCCAGACCCAGCGTTACGTTGTCCCAGATGCTCTTCCACTCAAACAGCTGATCCCGCTGGGGCATGAATCCAACGCGGCGGGAGGGACCCGTCACCGGCTGGCCCGCCACGTTGACGGTACCGCCGGTCAGCGGCTCCAGCCCGGCGATGGCGCTCAGCAGCGTGGACTTGCCGCAGCCGGAGGGCCCCACCAGACTGACGAACTCCCCCTGCGCCACGTCAAAGGATACGTCGCGTACCGCCTCCACCTCCCCGTCGGGGGCCTGATAGCAGGCGGCAGCATGACGGAGATGTATGCTCATAAAACCTGTGACCTCCTGTCACAAAAAATACGGAGAGAGCCTCTCCGTTCTCATTCTATGCCCTGCGCCGCGGCGGGTGAAAAGATTTTCCGCGAAATACAAATTCCCTGTTGACAAATACCGGCAGGCGTGGTATAACGTAACCAACCTACCGGATAGGTAGTAATTATGAAACAAAAGGGAGGGCGGGCCATGAGACGCCGGAAAGGGCATACGTATCTCCGATGTTGCGGCGGCAGCTGTTTTCCGCGCCGGAGCGCACCGCAGACCATCTGAATAAACAACATATGTGATATCGAAAAGGAGAATCGTTATGTCTAACATTTACACTTCCGCTGACCAGCTGATCGGTAAGACCCCCCTGCTGGAGCTGACCCATATTGAGAAGAAGTTCGGCCTGAAGGCCAAGGTGCTGGCCAAGCTGGAGTACTTTAAC
>ERZ857480.42778-NODE-66128-length-14552-cov-7.0000_pt1 | contig 14552 bp, 9 predicted proteins | sample MGYA00519767_ERZ857480 | MGnify/ENA primary metagenome ERZ857480 (study PRJEB31778, sample SAMEA3449210) | human gut metagenome | biome: human gut; feature: human-associated habitat; material: faeces | place: United Kingdom | collected 2010/2012 ...
TATTTTGAACAAAAAGTCATTTACTACAAATAAGAAACATTCGTAATAAAAAGTGCTTAAATATAAAAAGGTCCCGAAGGACCTTTCGTTAAAATTATTATTCAATAATTTCAGAGATGTTTCCAGAACCTACAGTTCTACCACCTTCACGGATAGAGAATTTAGTTCCTTTTTCAATTGCGATTGGAGCAATTAATTCAACAGTTAATTCAACGTTATCTCCAGGCATAACCATTTCTACACCTTCTGGTAATTCAATAACACCAGTTACATCAGTAGTTCTAAAATAGAATTGTGGTCTATAGTTAGCGAAGAATGGTGTATGACGTCCACCTTCATCTTTGCTTAAGATATAAACTTGTGATTTGAATTTTTTATGTGGATTAACTGATCCAGGTTTAGCTAATACTTGTCCACGTTGAATTTGATCACGGTTGATCCCTCTTAATAATACCCCTACGTTATCTCCTGATTCAGCGTAATCTAATAATTTACGGAACATTTCGATACCTGTAGCAACTGTGTTTTGAGTTTCATGAATACCTACAATTTCAAGTGGATCATTTAAATTTAATTGTCCACGTTCAACACGTCCTGTAGCAACTGTACCACGTCCAGTGATTGTAAATACGTCTTCAACTGGCATTAAGAATGGTTTATCAGTATCTCTAGTTGGAGTTGGAATATAGTTATCTACAGCATCCATTAATTCATGAATAGCTGGTACCCATTTTGGATCTCCTTCTAATGCTTTTAATGCAGATCCACGGATAACTGGTGTATCATCACCTGGGAAGTCATATTCATTTAATAATTCACGAACTTCCATTTCTACTAAGTCTAATAATTCTTCGTCATCAACCATATCACATTTATTTAAGAATACGATGATGTAAGGTACACCTACTTGACGAGATAATAAGATATGTTCTCTTGTTTGAGGCATTGGACCATCAGTAGCAGCAACTACTAAGATAGCACCATCCATTTGTGCAGCTCCAGTAATCATATTTTTAATGTAGTCAGCATGACCTGGACAGTCAACGTGTGCATAGTGACGAGTAGCTGTTTGATACTCAACGTGTGCAGTGTTGATTGTAATTCCACGTTCTTTTTCTTCAGGAGCAGCATCAATTGAAGCATAATCCATAGCTTGAGCTTGTCCTTCTTTAGATAAAACTGTTGTAATAGCAGCAGTTAAAGTTGTTTTACCATGGTCAACGTGACCAATAGTTCCAATATTTACATGCGCTTTAGAGCGATCAAATTTTTCCTTAGCCATTTAAGGTTCCTCCTAATTTATATTTTTGTACATATACATTCTAATTTATTTGATTGAAAAAATCAATAAGATTTTGATTAGAGACTATTCGTTTCCACCATTTTTCTTAATAATTTCTTCTCTAATAGATTTAGGTACTGGTTCATATCTATCAAATCTCATAGTATAGTTACCACGACCTTGAGTAAATGAACGTAAATCAGTTGCATAACCAAACATTTCTGATAAAGGTACTGAAGCTTGAACAGAAACTGCATTTCCTCTTTCTTCTTGTCCTTCAATCATTCCACGACGTGAAGAAACATCTCCCATTACACTACCTAAATATTCAGCAGGTGCAACTACTTCAACAGCCATAATTGGCTCTAAAATGACTGGTGCACATTTTTTACCAGCAGCTTTAAGTGCTAAACTTGCAGCCACTTTATAAGCCATTTCTGATGAATCGACATCATGGTATGAACCATCAAACAATGTCGCTTTAACATCTAATACTGGATAACCAGCAATCATTCCTGTTTCAAGTGCATCTTCCAATCCAACTTTAACAGAATTGATATATTCTCTAGGTACAGCTCCACCAACAATTGCATCAACGAATTCAAATCCTTTACCTTCATTAGGTTCAAATTTAATCCAAACATGACCATATTGTCCACGACCACCTGATTGTTTTACATATTTCCCTTCACAATCAGCTGCTTGTGTAATAGTTTCACGATAAGCAACTTGTGGTGCCCCAACATTTGCTTCAACTTTAAATTCTCTTTTTAAACGATCAACAATTACATCTAAATGCAATTCTCCCATACCAGCGATTACAGTATCACCAGTTTCAGGATTTGTATAAGTTTTAAATGTTGGATCTTCTTCTGCTAATTTTGCTAAACCTGTTCCAAGCTTATCTTGATCTTGTTTTGTTTTTGGTTCAATAGCTAATTCAATTACTGGTTCAGGGAATTCCATTTTTTCAAGAATAACGAAATTCTTTTCATCACAAATAGTATCACCAGTAGTTGTATTTTTAAATCCTACAGCAGCAGCAATATCCCCTGCATATACAATACTAATTTCATTACGTTTATTAGCATGCATTTGTAGGATACGACCTAAACGTTCTTTTTTACCTTTTGTAGAGTTTAATACATAGCTTCCAGCTTCAGCTGTTCCAGAATAAACACGGAAGAATGTTAATTTTCCTACAAATGGATCAGCCATAATTTTGAATGCTAACGCTGCAAAAGGTTCTTCGTCAGACGCATGTCTTTCGATTTCGTTTTCATTTTCATCAATACCTTTGATTGATGGGATATCAGTAGGTGCAGGTAAATAATCAATAACTGCATCTAGCATTGGTTGTACACCCTTATCTTTATAAGCAGAACCACATAATACTGGGAATAATTCAACAGCTAAAACCCCTTTACGGATTGCAGCTTTAATTTCTTCTTCAGTTGGTTCTTCTTCTTCTAAAACTTTCATCATAAGATCATCATCGTATGATGCTGCAGAATCTAGCATTTTTGCACGATATTCTTGTGCTTGTGCAACATATTCTTCAGGTATATCTTTATAAACAACGTTTTCACCTTTATCCCCTTCAAAATATACTGCTTTCATTTTAATTAAATCAATAACACCTTCGAAAGTGTCTTCAGCACCGATTGGCAATTGAATTGCCACTCCATGAACTCCTAATCTTTTTTCCAATGATTCTAACGACATAATGAAGTCAGCACCTGTAGCATCCATTTTATTACAGAATACAATACGTGGTACTCCATAAGTTGTTGCTTGACGCCAAACTGTTTCTGTTTGAGGTTCTACACCTGCTTTTGAATCTAATACTGTTACCGCACCATCTAATACACGTAATGAACGTTCAACTTCAACAGTAAAATCTACATGGCCTGGTGTATCAATAATATTTACACGATATCCATTCCATTGTGCAGTTGTTGCTGCAGAAGTAATTGTGATACCACGTTCTTGTTCTTGTTCCATCCAGTCCATTTGAGAAGCTCCTTCATGAGTTTCTCCAATTTTATGGATTTTACCTGTGTAATAAAGGACACGTTCAGTAGTTGTTGTTTTTCCGGCATCAATATGAGCCATGATTCCAATATTACGAGTTTTCTCTAATGAGAATTCACGAGCCATAATCTTTCTCCTTCCTTAGTTTTTATATATTACCAACGGAAATGTGCAAATGCTTTATTAGCTTCTGCCATTTTATGAGTATCTTCTTTCTTCTTAACTGAAGCTCCAGCTCCATTAGAAGCATCAATGATTTCATTTGCTAAACGCTCAACCATTGTATTTTCATTTCTTAAACGTGAATAATTTACTAGCCATCTTAAACCTAATGTCATTCTTCTTTCACCTGAAACTTCTACTGGTACTTGGTAGTTTGCTCCACCAATACGTCTAACTTTAAGCTCAAGAACTGGCATAATGTTATTAATAGCTTGATCAAAAACTTCCATAGCTGAATTTCCAGTTTTTTCTTCTACTTTTTTAAATGCATCATATAAGATGTTTTGAGCTACACCTTTTTTACCATCAAGCATAATGTTGTTGATTAATTTAGATACAGTTTTTGAGTTGTATACTGGATCAGGTAGAACGTCTCTTTTAGCAACTTGACCTTTTCTTGCCATTTAAATTTCCTCCTATACTTGATTTATTAAGCTTTTGGTTTCTTAGCACCATATCTAGAACGGCCTTGTTTACGATTGTTAACTCCTGCACAGTCCATTGTACCACGTACGATATGATAACGAACCCCTGGTAAATCTTTAACACGACCCCCACGAATTAAAACAACACTATGCTCTTGTAGATTGTGTCCAATTCCTGGAATATATGCAGTTACTTCCATACCATTTGATAATCTAACACGGGCATATTTACGTAAAGCCGAGTTAGGTTTCTTTGGTGTCATAGTAGCAACACGTGTACAAACACCACGTTTTTGAGGTGAGTTAGTAATTGTTGGTTTTTTTGCCAATGAATTATACCCTCTGTTTAACGCTGGTGATTTTGATTTTGTTGTCTTGTCTGTACGACCTTGTCTTACTAATTGATTAATAGTAGGCATTCTTTTTCTCCTTTCTTCAATATCCAAACACACAATTCCGGGTGTTTCACATTTCATAATAAGTAATGCGCCCCATAACAGGCACCGTAGATTATATTAATCTATTTATTTAATCATGTCAATATAATTTTATATTTTTTCTTTAAAAATAACATTGTTTATATATTTTAAAATTAATTAATTTTAGCTAATTAGATAAATTGCTAAATATATAGCGCATCTACTTCAATTAAATCATCAAATAAAAAGGATTAACTAATAACCAGCTAATCCTTTTGTAAATAAATTTATAATTTAAACAAGTCAAATATCTATTCAGCTATACTACTTTCTTCAAACTCATCATTTATATTTTTAACATCAGCATCTGATTCTTCTAGACTTGCTTTCGCGATTGCTTCCTCTGCTTCTTTTGCTAATGTTTCAGGTGATTTTAAAGGCCCTCGTAGTCCTGTTCCTGCCGGCAACAATTTACCAATTAGAACATTTTCTTTTAATCCTTTTAATAAATCTTTTTTACCTTTTATTGCAGCATCAGTCAAAATTTTAGTAGTTTCTTGGAATGAAGCCGCTGATAAGAATGACTCTGTTTCAAGAGATGCCTTAGTAATCCCTAATAATACAGGTCGTGCAACAGCTGGATGTTTACCTTCTTTTAAAACTTCACGGTTTAACTCAGTAAATGCACTAATATTAACATTTGTACCAGGTAAGCAGCCAGTGTCTCCACCTTCAATAACTTTCATTTTTCTAAGCATTTGTTTAACAATAATTTCAATATGTTTATCAGAAATTTCAATACCTTGTATACGGTATACTTTTTGAACTTCTTTAATTATATAATTTTCTACTGTTTCGACATCCGCAACAGATAATAACTCTTTTGGATCAATAGATCCTTTAGTTATTTTATCACCTATACTAATATGATCTCCCACATCAACTCTTATTTTAGCACCATATGGAGCTAAATAACTACGAGTTTCTAATTCATTAGTAATTACAACTTCAACTCTTCCTGCATTATCAATTAAACTAGTTACATCCCCTTCGATTTCACTAATTATTGATTTTGCTTTAGGATTACGCGCTTCAAATAACTCTTGAATACGTGGTAACCCTTGTGTGATGTCGGCTCCACCTGCTACTCCTCCATCATGGAATGTACGCATTGTAAGTTGGGTACCAGGTTCACCAATTGATTGAGCTGCCATGATCCCTACCGCTTCTCCTAATTCAACAACATTACCAGTAGCTAAGTTTCGACCATAGCATTTACGACAAATTCCACCTTTAGCAATACATCCTAATACAGAGCGAATTTCAACTTCTTTAATTCCTGCATTAACAATTTCATCTGCCAAAACTTCTGTAATCAATTCACCACCAGAGACAATTAATTTCTTTGTTTCTGGATGAAAAATATCTTTTTGTGAAAAACGTCCAACTAAACGGTCATATAAAGGTACAATAACTGATTTATCATCATTATTATATAACTCAGTTACAACAAAACCACGATCAGTTCCACAATCATCTTCTGAAATAATAACTTCTTGTGCAACATCAACCAAACGTCTTGTTAAATATCCAGAATCGGCAGTTTTTAAAGCCGTATCAGTTGATCCTTTACGCGCACCATGAGTAGAAATAAAGAATTCTGATGCAGTTAAACCTTCTCTAAATGAAGATTTGATAGGTAATTCCATTGTTTCACCTTTTGGATTTGACATCAATCCACGCATACCTACTAGCTGTGTAAAGTTAGATAACGATCCACGAGCTCCTGAATCTGACATGATGAAAATTGGATTACGATCATCAGCCTCAAATTCTTCTCTAACTACTTCTTGTACCTGATCTTTTACATCTGTCCATAATTTAATTACATTTTGATATCTTTCAGATTCTGTTAATTTACCTTTATTATAGAACTTTTTAATTTGTTCAAGTTTTTCATCGGCCTCATCAAAGATTTCATATTTAGCTTGTGGTACTTGAATATCATAAACTGATACAGTAGTTCCCGCAATTGTTGAATAATAGAAACCTTGATCTTTTAGTTTATCAAGCATCAAACTTGTATCTGACATAGCTTGATGTTTAAATACTTCATCAATTATCTTTCCTAATGACTTTTTATTTAACGGTTTAATAATAGGTTGATTTTTAATATGTTCTTTAATATTTGTTCCCATTGGTACAAAATATTTATCAGGTGTTGCTGTTAAATTTTCTGTACTTGGATCATTAATGAACGGGAATTGTCCATCAAAAATATCGTTAAAGAATATTTTACCAACTGTAGTAATTAAATAGCTATTATTTTGAGTTTCAGTAAAAGTATTATTTTTTAATGCTGATGCTCTAATTGCTACTCTAGTATGCAAACCAACTGTTTTAGCAAAATATGCATGATCTACTTCATTTCTATCAGCAAAAACTGTTCCTTCACCTTTACCATCTTTATCTTCTAATGTTAAATAATAATTACCTAAAACCATATCTTGAGATGGTGTAACGATTGGTTTTCCATCCTTTGGACCTAAAATATTATTAGATCCAAGCATTAATTGACGTGCTTCTTGAATTGCTTCTTCGCCTAGTGGAACGTGAACAGCCATTTGGTCACCATCGAAGTCAGCATTAAATGCAGGCGTTACTAATGGATGCAAACGAATTGCACGACCTTCAACTAATTTAGGCTCAAATGCTTGAATTCCAAGTCTGTGTAATGTAGGAGCACGGTTTAATAAAACTGGATGTTGTTTAATTACTTCTTCAACAATTGGCCAGATACGATCATCCATTTTATCAATTAATCTTTCAGCTGCTTTAATATTAGTAGCCAATTGATCTCTAACCAATCCATTAATAACAAATGGTTTAAATAAATTTAATGCCATTTCACGTGGGATTCCACATTGATACATTTTTAAATCCGGTCCAACAGCAATAACTGAACGTCCTGAGTAATCAACACGTTTACCAAGTAAGTTTTGACGAAAACGCCCTTGCTTACCTTTTAACGTATGACTTAATGATTTCAACGCTCTTCCTCCTGCACCAGTAATTGGTTTAGAACGACGTCCATTATCAATCAAGGCATCTACAGCTTCTTGTAACATTCTTTTTTCATTTTGTACAATAATAGATGGTGTTCCTAATTCTAATAATTTTTTCAAACGATTATTACGTGTAATAACACGACGATATAAATCATTTAAATCTGAAGTTGCAAAACGACCTCCATCCAATTGTAACATTGGACGTAAATCAGGTGGAATTACAGGTAACGCTTCTAAAATCATCCATTCTGGTTGATTTTCTGAAGATCTGAATGCTTCGATTGCTTCTAATCGTTTCAATAATTTTGATCTTCTTTGTCCTTGTGCTTCTTTTAATTCTTTACTTACTTTTTCAAATTCACTATCTAAGTCTACTTGTTTTAATAATGTTTGAACAGCTTCTGCACCAATTTTTGCTTCAAAAGTATGACCAAATTGTTCAAAACATTTACGATAGTCTCTTTCAGATAAAACTTGTTTGTACTCTAATGGTGTACTTCCTTTATCAATAACAACATATGAAACAAAATAAATTATTTCTTCTAGTTGTTTTGGTGACATATCAAGAATAAGCCCCATTCTTGAAGGAATTCCTTTTAAATACCAAATATGAGCAATTGGTGTTGCTAATTCTATATGTCCCATTCTTTCACGTCTAACAGCAGATTTAGTTACCTCAACACCACATCGATCACAAACTACACCTTTATAACGTACTTTCTTATATTTACCACAACTACATTCCCAATCTTTAGATGGTCCAAAAATTCTTTCGCAGAATAATCCATCTTTTTCTGGTTTTTGAGAACGATAATTAATTGTTTCTGGCTTTTTTACTTCACCATAAGACCATTCGCGAATCTTCTGAGGCGAAGCTAAACCAATTTGAATCGCTGAGAATTTATTTGTATTTGCCATCGTAATTCCTCCTATAATGATTCACTTTCTTCAATATCATTGTCTTCGAAGTCATTGTCCTCAAAGTTATCTTCTTCACATACGTCACATTCTTCTACATTTAAATCATCTTCAGTAATTTCTTCGGAAACTTCATCATCAGTTTTTGGAGTTTCAATTACTTCATCTTTATCAATACTACGCGGGAAACGATGTTCCTCTTCTTCAATATTACGCATATCAACTTCATTATCATTTTCATCTAACAAACGTACATCCAATGCAAGTGCTTGTAACTCTTTCTTTAATACTCTAAATGATTCAGGTAATCCTGGTTCAGGTAATGGTTGTCCTTTAACAATCGCTTCATATGTCTTAACACGTCCAACTACATCATCTGATTTAACAGTTAAAATTTCACGTAATGTATATGCTGCCCCATATGCTTCAAGAGCCCAAACTTCCATTTCTCCAAATCTTTGTCCACCATTTTGAGCTTTACCACCCAATGGTTGTTGAGTTACTAATGAATATGGTCCAACTGAACGGGCATGTAACTTATCGTCAACCATGTGCGCTAATTTGATCATATACATAATTCCTACAGAGATGTTATTATCAAAATATTCTCCAGTACGTCCAGAAATTACTGGTTGTTTTCCATCTTTAGACATTCCTGCCTCTGCCATAATATCTTCTAAATCACTTGGATGTAAACCATCAAATGCTGGCGTTGCAATGTATAAACCTAATTGACGAGCTGCATATCCTAAATGCAATTCAAGTACTTGTCCAATGTTCATACGAGAAGGTACCCCTAATGGATTCAACATGATATCCAAAGGTGTTCCATCTTCCAAATGTGGCATATCTTCAATTGGTAAAATTTTAGAAATAACCCCTTTATTACCATGACGACCTGCCATTTTATCCCCTTCAGAGATTTTTCTTTTTTGCACAATATATACTTTTACAACTTTATTTACACCTGGTTGTAATTCATCACCATTTTTTCTTTCAAACACTTTAATATCATGAACAATTCCAGCCCCACCATGTGGTACTCTTAATGAATTATCCTTAACTTCACGTGATTTTTCACCAAAAATTGCCAACAACAATTTTTCTTCCGCTGAAAGTTCTGCTTGACCTTTTGGGGTAACCTTACCAACCAAAATATCTCCTTCTTTTACCTCAGCACCAATCATGATAATACCATCACTATTTAAATTTTTACGAGCATCATCACCAACGTTAGGGATATCACGAGTAATTTCTTCAGGTCCAAGTTTTGTATCTCGGCATTCAATTGCATATTCATCAATATGAATTGAAGTATACACATCTTCTTTAACCAATCTTTCAGACATAATTACAGCATCTTCATAGTTATATCCATTCCATTCCATGAAACCAACTAAAACATTTTGTCCTAATGCCAACTCACCTTGTTCCATTGCTGGACCATCAGCGATAACTTGTCCTTTTAATACTGCTTCTCCATCTTTTACAATTGGTTTTTGATTAATACATGTACCTGCATTTGAAATTTTAAATTTTGCTAAACGATATCGATGTTCAACACCCTCATTATCTTCAATAATAATCTTTTTAGCATCAACATATTTTACAATTCCATCTTCTCTTGCAACAACTGCAGCCCCAGAATCACGTGCAGCCTGATGTTCCATTCCTGTTCCTACAAATGGAGTGTGTGGATTTAATAAAGGTACTGCTTGACGTTGCATGTTTGCTCCCATTAACGCACGAGTAGCATCATCATTTTCAAGGAACGGAATACATGAAGTAGCCACAGAAACAATTTGTTTTGGCGAAATATCGATAAAATCAATTTCTTCACGTTTTGCCATGATATTTTCACCCAAATGACGAGCAATAACTTGTTCATCCAATATAGTTCCATTTTCATCAGTTTTTACATTTGATTGAGCAATAATATAATTCTTTTCTTCATCAGCTGTTAAATAACGAACATCATTTTCATCAATTATACAATTATTTACTTTACGATATGGTGTTTCAATAAATCCATATTCATTAATTTTAGCATATGAAGCTAATGTTGTAATCAAGCCAATGTTTGGTCCTTCAGGTGTTTCAATCGGACAAATTCTACCATAGTGAGATGCATGGACATCACGTACCTCATAACCTGCACGGTCACGACTTAGACCACCAGGTCCTAATGCAGACAAACGACGCTTATTAGTTAACTCCGCAAGAGGATTGATTTGATCCATAAACTGTGACAATTGAGATGATGAAAAGAACTCTTTAATTGCAGCTGTTAATGGACGAATGTTAGTTAATGATTGTGGAGTAATTGAATCCACTTCCGATAAAGACATTCTTTCCTTAACAACTCTTTCCATTCTTGATAAACCAATTCTAAATTGATTTTGAATCAATTCACCAACAGAACGTACACGTCTATTTCCTAAATGATCAATATCATCCAACAAACCAATACGTGACATAAAATTAACACGATCTTCTGCTGTTAAATCTAAAGAATTATAAATATCTACAAGATTGAACATATAAGAATATGCTGCAATCATATCAGAAATAGTTACAAACTTACTATCTAATGATAAATCAGTACCAATTACACGCATTTTTTTACTTTTTGTATCATCAACATACACATCTAAAATTTGAATAACACCATTTGATTCTAATCTAGGGTTAGTTTTAATTTCACGCGTATGAGCCCCAGCTTCAAGCACTGGCTTAATTACATCAATAACTTCTTGAGTAATATATGTTCCTTCAGGATAAATTACATTTCCGTCAATATCAATTAAGTCTTCAGCTAAAACACGTCCAGAGATACGATCTAAAAGACTTAATTTTTTCTTAAATTTAAATCTACCAGCTTTTGCTAAATCATAACGTTTGCAATCAAAGAATTTCGCAAATAATAAGTTATTTGCTCCCTCTAAAGTTGCTGGTTCTCCTGGTCTTAATTTATTATAAATTTCAATTAAAGCTTCTTCCATATTTGTTGTATTATCTTTAGCTAAAGTGTTTAAAATAAACTCATGTTCACCAAAAACTTCAATGATCTCATCATTACTTGATAAACCTAAAGCTCTTAATAATACTGTACCTGGCATCTTTCTATTACGATCGATACGCACGTTTAAAACATCCTTGGCATCATTTTCAAATTCCAACCAAGTTCCTCTTGATGGTATAATACTACCATTGAATACAGTTTTTCCACTTTTATCTAGTGCATCTGCAAAATATGCTCCAGGTGAGCGAACTAATTGTGATACAATAACACGCTCAGCACCGTTAATTATAAAAGTCCCAGAATCTGTCATTAATGGGAAATCTCCCATAAATACTTCTTGTTCCTTTATTTCACCAGTTGTTGAATTCACTAAACGTAAAGATGCTCTAATAGGTGCTGCATAGTTTGCATCACGATCTTTACTTTCTTCAACTGAGTGTTTTGCTTCATCAAATACACAATCTACAAATTCTAACGATAAAGTTTCATTAAAGTTAGTAATTGGGTAGATATCTTCAAAAACTTCTTTAATTCCTACTTCTTTAAACCATTTATATGAGTTTGTCTGAATTTCTACTAAATTTGGAAGTTCTAAAGATCCACTTATTCTTGAATAATTACGACGATTAATTTTACTCTTTGCTTTGGTTATTTTGTTTTCCACGTATTAACTCCACCCCTTTATTTTTCTCTATCAACATGTTTTAGATCGTACAATGCGCTTGATTTTAAACATTAATAGGCATTTTAATACTTTATCACAAGGTATTTTTAAAGTCAATAAGTTTTAAAAAAAATATTAAAAAAACTATTGACATCAAAAACACTGATTATTTCACAATAATTCAAATTTATATAACCAAATTATAGATTAACCGCTCTCAATATATAATAACCTTTATCCCTTTTTACAATATCAACTTTCTTAAATACAGATTCTAAATTTTTCTTAGCAGATGGTGCTCCTTGTTTTTTTTGAATAACAATCCAAATCTCACCATTTAGATTTAAATATTTTTTTGAATCAACTAAAATCTTAGTAACTATTTCTTTACCCGCTCTAATAGGTGGATTAGTTACAATTAAATCATATTTATTTTCAACTTTTTCATACGTATTGCTTAGATAAACATTTGCATTAACATTATTTAATTTCAAATTTTCTCTAGCAAGATTTAAAGCTCGATCATTTATATCAATCATATCAATTTCTAAAAAAGGATATACACTTTTTAATGCAATTCCAAAAGTCCCATATCCGCATCCTACATCTAATAAAGTTTTTTTACTTGAATCTATACTAATCGTTTCCAACAAAACCCTTGATCCATAATCAATCATTTTTTTTGAAAAAACACCATTATCACTAACAAATGTCAATGTTTTACCTCGATAATTAAAAATAAATTGTTCTGGTTCACTTATTAAATCATCATTTTCTGTATAATAATGCTTCATATTTCCTCCAACATAAAAGAGCCCAAACGGGCTCTTGATTAGTTAAAATAATTATTTAACTTCAACAGTTGCTCCAGCAGCTTCTAATTTTTCTTTAATTTCAGCTCCTTCAGCAGCAGGAATGTTTTCTTTAATCACAGATGGTACTTTGTCAACTAATCCTTTAGCATCAACTAATCCTAATCCTGTAATTTCTCTTACAACTTTGATTACAGCAACTTTAGTTCCACCAGGAGCAGTTAAAGTTACAGTAACGTTAGCTGGTTCACCAGCAGCTTCTTCAGCTCCAGCAGCAGCTACAGCTACAGGTGCAGCAGCAGTTACATCAAATTTTTCTTCAATTGCTTTTACTAAATCATTTAATTCTAAGATTGTAGCTTCTTCTAAATAAGCTAAGATATCTTCATGTGTTAATTTTGCCATGTTCATTCTCCTCCAATTTTATCTAAGCTGATTATTCAGCTGTTTCTACTTTTGTTTCTTCGCTTGCAGCTTCTTCTACAGGTGCTGCATCTTCTTTAGCTACTGCTTCACTACCATTTTCTTTAGCTTCTGCAACAGCTTTTACTACACGTGCAAATTTACTAACTGGTGCTTGTAACATACCAAGTAACATAGAGTACATACCTTCACGGTTAGGTAATTTAGAAATTTCTTTAATTTCTTCAACATCTAAAACTTTACCTTCAACCATTCCTGCTTTAATCACTAAAGCTTCATGATCTTTAGCAAATTTTGCTAGTACTCTAGCTGGTGCTACAGCATCACTATGTCCAAACGCAATCGCATTTGGTCCAGTTAATTGTGCATTAAGCTCTTCATAACCAGTTGATTCAGTTGCTCTACGAACTAAAGTGTTTTTATAAATTTTGAATTCAACATCTTCAGCGCGTAAATTTCTACGTAATTCTGTAACTTCAGCTACAGACAATCCGCGATATTCAACGATCACCGCAGATTGAGCATCTTTCAACTTAGTTGCGATTTCTTCGACTAATGCGCTTTTTGCTTTAATTGCTTCTGCTGACATTGTCACACCTCCTGTAATTTTTATATATGCAACAATATACTCAAACTAAAACTCTCGTAAAACGAGAGTCAAAGTCAATATATACAATATATTTCTTTAACACCTCGGTAACAAATTAAGGTTTCCCAGTTACTGTCTTGGGTATATTGATTGCGACTAATTAATATAACTACTATTTAGCAGCTGATACTTTAATACTAGGTCCCATCGTTGATGAGATAGCAATATTTCTCATATAAACCCCTTTAGAAGTAGAAGGTTTAATTTTTACTAATAAATCATAAATAGCATTAAAGTTTTCTACTAACTTATCATTTTCAAAAGATACACGACCAATAGTTAATTGAACGTTTCCTTCTTTATCTGTACGGTAAGTTACTTTACCAGCTTTTGTTTCTTTAACAGCTTTTGCAACATCCATTGTTACAGTTCCTGTTTTAGGGTTAGGCATTAATCCTTTTGGTCCAAGAATACGTCCTAATTTACCTAATTCAGCCATCATATCTGGAGTAGCAATCATTACTTCGAAATCTAACCATCCTTTTTTGATGTCTTCTAAAATTTCTTTACCACCAACTACATCAGCACCAGCATCTTTAGCTTCTTGTGCTTTTGGTCCTTCAGTAACAACTAAAACTTTTTTTGTTTTACCTGTTCCATTTGGTAATACTAAA
>ERZ857480.72723-NODE-112648-length-14477-cov-20.9721_pt1 | contig 14477 bp, 13 predicted proteins | sample MGYA00519767_ERZ857480 | MGnify/ENA primary metagenome ERZ857480 (study PRJEB31778, sample SAMEA3449210) | human gut metagenome | biome: human gut; feature: human-associated habitat; material: faeces | place: United Kingdom | collected 2010/2012 ...
ATTACCAGCTTTTTAAATTCTGGTGTGTATCGTTTGTTTGGTATCCCTTTTGGCATAATAAAGCACCCCACTTGTTATCCAGTATATCATACTGTCTAACAAATGGGGTGCAGTTCATTTTGAAGTCCGCCGTTTTTTAAGTTCATGCCGTTTTTAGTCCAGCGGCACGTCGGGCAGGACGTAGACCGTCATCTCTTCGCCGCTCGTGTCGATGGACACAGTGTCGTCGATGGGCTGCGTCAGCGCCGCGTCCGCGTAGAGCGTGCAGCCCATGCTGCAGCAGATGGTGACATACGTCCCCCTCGCCACATGGTATTCATTCACCCACCAGTCTTCGCCCCCTTCTTTCGTGGGGAGGCAGACCGTCAGCAGGCAGGCGGGTCTCGTGTCGTCCGTCGCGTACACGACATCGTTCAGAAGGTAGCGGCCTGACTTGTAGGGTTCTTCTTTGTAGGGCTCGTTGTAGCTCCAGTTGTAGAGCGTCGTGCCCATCTCCGTCGCGCCGCCCTCGCCGTCCTCGATGTAGTCGGTCACGGACATGGCGAGCAGCTCGCCCGTCTCGGGATCGGCGTAGTAGAGGGTGGTATAGTAGTAGCCGCCGGCGTCTTGAAAGCGCGTGGTGGTCGAGAGCAGCACCGCGCCGTCCTGCTCGCTGCGCTCGTCGAGCGTTTCCTCGGCGTTTTTGGCAGCGGGATCGGCGCACTGCGGCAGTATGTCAAGGAGATACTCCGTCCCCTCGCCCGGAATGGGATAGATGTTCAGGCTTGCGGTATCGTCGCTCGTCATGCGCGTGGCGTACAGTCCGCCACGCCCCTGGCTCCACAGCTCTTCCTCGCCCGGGCCGCTGTTGGCGGTATAGTTGTAGTGCGAGGACATGAGAAGCGCTTCCCCGCCCCCGTCCGTGTACTGCAATCTTGCGTTGTAGGTCACCTCGCCGTCCCGGTCGGTGCCCTGAATGTTCACGGTCACGGCGTCGTACTTTGCAAGCAGCACGCACGGATCGTTGACCTCGCGCAGCGTTTCGAGCGTCACGTCCATCGGCGTGTCAGCGCCGATGGTATCGTCCTCTTTGTCGTCCTTGCCGCCCTGCGTGCCGCAGCCGGCAAGAAGTGCCGCGACGCAAAGCGCCGCAATACCAGTTTTCTTCCAGTTTTTCATCTTCGTTTCCTCCATTTTCGTTGCAGGCTCGTCAGTCGGGATCCCCGCTCTTCACATAGACGGTCGTGCTGCCGTCCTCCGGCCATTCGATCTCAGGGGTTTGATACTCCTGCGTCAAGGCCTCGTCATAGTAAAGCATGACGCCCTTACCGCTGCTCGGGGAAAAGTACGCTGTGCTCGGCACGGTAAAGTGCTGCTCGTGCTCCCGCGCGGTGCCCGGGTCCCATACGAGCGTGATTTCATGCCGGGGAACATCGTCCGACAGCATCAGCGCGTAGAGGTCTTCCTCCGGTTCATAAGGGCGGTCATAGCTGAACGTATAGCTTCCCGTGGCAAAGCAGGTGTCTTTTCCCTGCAAGTCTTTTCTGTGCCGCTCCGACTTGATCGATATCAGATCATCGGAGGTTGGATCGACATAGAGCCATCGCAGCGAGTAGTCAGTGTCATCGTCGGTGATATAATGTTTGATCGGAAACACGAGCTGGCCGTCCTGCTCATACGGCTCTTCGACCTCCACCGTGATACCGTCACCGGCCACGGGCAAAAACGGTTCCCGCGCGGTACTTTCTTCGTACCACTCATCCGTTCCGCAGGCGATCACACTGGCAATTCGAGCGCTGCCGTCATCATTTGTTCCAGCGATAATGCACATACCGTCCGGCACTTCATCCAGGCAGACATTCACGCTATAAATATCGTCTGCGCCGTACGCATCAGAATACCAGCCGTGGCTCCAGCTTTGCAGCCTGCCTTTTTCGTCGCGTGTGTACTGATCGGTGCTTTTGACGTCCTGACCGCCGTTGCTGCTGTCTGTGCTCTCCCGTACAATAGTCACCACCTCGTGCCGTTCAAGCAGCGCGGAGATCTTATTCCTCTCACAGATGTCTTCGTAGGTGATCTGATGCTCCTGCGCCGCATCGTTCTCTGTTTCCGGCGCGCCGCAGCCCGCGAGCAGCAGCGCGGCACTCAACGCGGCGAGCGCCGCCCCTTGCCAACGGTTCATCATTGTCTTTCTCCCTTCTTGCCGCGCGTGCGCGGCGCTTTTCTGTTCCTTTACTTTCTTAGACGAAGAAAACGCAAAAAAGTTTCACGCTTCCGCTTTTCATGAAAACTTTTCCGCGTTCCCGCTCTTGCTTTTTCCCCTGCCGCGGCATACAATGAGGACAACTTTTACCCGGGAGGGGCTTTTATGAACTATATCGGCATTGACCTCGGCGGCACGAACATCAAGGGGGCGCTTGTGAGCGCAGAGGGCAACATTTTGCAGGAATGCTCCGTGCCGACCTGCGTCGACCTCGGCCCTGAGGCCGTCGCGTCGCGCATCGGTCAAGTCATCGCGCAGCTCTCTGACGGCGAGGCCGCCATCGGCGGCGTGGGCGTCGGCTGTCCCGGCACGGTGGACGACGCAAGCGGCATCGTCCGCTTTGCGGCAAACCTGAATTTTATCAATTTTGACCTCAGAAGCGCGCTGCGCGCGTATACGGCGCTCCCCATTCACCTCGGCAACGACGCAAACGCCGCGGCGCTGGGCGAAGCGCTCTTCGGCTGCGGCAAAGGCGCGGAGAGCACCATCGTCGTCACGCTCGGCACGGGCGTGGGCGGCGGCGTGGTGCTCGGCGGCAAGCTCCTCACGGGCTACACCGGCGCCGCGAGCGAGCTTGGGCACATGGTCATCGCGGAAAACGGCGAGGAATGCACCTGCGGCAGCCGCGGCTGCTTTGAAGCCTACTCCTCCGCAACAGCCCTCATCCGCGACACGAAGCGCGCCATGGCCGCGCACCCCAAGAGTCTTCTGCATACGATCGCCGCGGAAAACGGCGGTGTGGACGGCCGCACCGCCTTTCTTGCCAAGGAGCGCGGCGACGAAGCGGGTACGCAGGTCGTGGAGGACTATATCAAGCATCTGACCTGCGGGCTCACAAATCTTGTCAACATTTTCTTCCCCGAAGTGCTGGCCCTCTCGGGCGGCGTTGCCAATCAGGGCGAGGTGCTGCTCGCGCCGCTGCGTGAAAGGGTGCGCGCGCGTTCGTTCGGCGCGCGCTATGCCGCCTCCCACACGCGCATCGAGCTGTGTACGCTCGGCTATCGTGCGGGCGTGATCGGCGCGGCGATGCTCGCGCGCGTCTGACGCAAAATTCTATTGCAAAAGCCCTCCGCAGACAGGTTCTGCGGAGGGCTTTTTTTATCGGTGCGGGACAGATCCCGCCGCGCCTTCGATGAGGAACTGGACCTCGTCCACACCGCTGAGCGAGAGGATCGACCGCTCGATCGCCTCGAGCATCAGCGCCCGCTCGTCTTCTCTCTCCGGCAGCGCGCCGTGCGCCGGAAGGTTGAGATAACAGACGCCGTTTTCAGTGCGCGAAGAGATCACCGAAAAATCCTCCGGCAGGAGCGAAACGAGCGAATCGTCCTCCGGCCCCTGCGCAAGCGCTTCGAGCAGCGCGTTCACGCGCGTCTGCCCTTCGTAGAGGGCAAGGGTCTGCTGTTCGGCGCGCAGTTCGCCGCGCGCCGGATCCCAGAAGTAGAGCGAAACGGTGATCGGCCGCAGACCGCTCTCGCGGGAAGAGAGCAGCGTGTCCGCCGAAAGGAGCACCTGCGTTTCCCGATACGGGATCTCGCGCCCGTCCGCTGTGATGCTCACCGCGTTCACGTTGGGCAGCTGCGTCAGCGTCAGTGTGATGCAATAGTCCGCAAGCGACAGGTCAATGCCGGACAATCGCGCATATTGCGCGCTCAGGTCGATCTGCGCCCGGTGGCCGGATACCTTGAGCGACTTGAGCGTTGTCCCATCCGGGACGGCGGATCTGAGCGACTTGTCCTCAGGCCCCGTGAGCAGCGCCTCCATCAGGGCGCGGACGCAGTCCTCCGTTTTCATCGTATCGTCAAGAGCAAGGCGCGTCCGCTGCGCGCAGATGGCGTCTTCGCCGCCCGCGGAAGCGGGATCGCTGAGGAAATAGACTTCGTAGCCGCTCTCGTCCATCTCCTGCACGCGCTGCGCGCAGGAGCAAAGGAGCGTGAGCGCCATAGCAAGCACCGCGGCAAGAAGAATGCGTTTCTTCATCGTTCCTCCCCTCCCTCTTTGCAGCGCGGCAGGCGCACGGTGAATACTGTGCCGCCGCCCTCTCTTGCGCGTACCTCGATACTGCCGCCGCGGCGGCGCGCCGTGTCGGCCGCGATGGAAAGGCCGAGGCCGGTGCCGCCCGCTGCACGGGAGCGCATCTTGTCCACGCGATAAAAGCGGTCGAAGATGCGGGGCATGTCCTCCTCCGGAATGCCGATGCCGTCATCACTGACGGTGAGCAGGCAGTTGTCCTCGTCCCCCGCCAGAGCAAGCTTCACAAAGCCGCCGGGGTGGTTATATTTGATGGCGTTTTCCGTCAGATTATAGATGATCTCATGGATCTCGTCCTCGCTTGCAAGCGTCTGTCCCTCGCGGCGCACTTCATAGGAGAGGTCGACCTTCTTTTCCTCCGCCACCAGGCGCAGCATGCGCGCCACGCGCGCAACGACAGGCGAAAGATCGACGCGCTGCGTCTCCGGCAGCAGGCCGCTGTCAAGGCGCGTCAGGCGCAGCAGATTTTCCGTAATGCGCGCAAGGCGCTCAGATTCCTGCTCAATGTCGCCGACGAATTCGCGCACAGTCTGCGCGTCCATATCCTGCGTCTGCAAAATGGAATCAGACAGCAGACGAATGCCCGCAAGCGGTGTTTTGAGCTCGTGGCTCGCATCGGATACAAAGCGGCGGCGCGCGTCCTCAATGGTCTGCAAGCGATCCGCCATGTCGTTGAACTCGGCGGCAAGCTCGCTGATCTCGTCATTTCCGCCGACTTCGGCGCGGTGGCTGTACGAGCCTTCGCGCATTTTTCGAATGGCGTCGGTCAGCACGCCGAAGCGCCGCGTCAGCACACGGGATAAAAGCACGCTGATTCCGCCGGCAAACACCAGCACCACCACCGAAATGGTCACAAGGTTTCTTTGCAGCGACAGCAGCAGCGCCGCCTGCTCGGTGTCATATTCGTAGGCGTAGACCGCGCCGATCGTCTGGTTGTGGTAAATGACCGGTGAGGCCGCGCGGCTTTTGAACGCCTTGTCTGAAAACTCCGTGTAAAAAACATCCTCCCCGCGCAGCGCCTGCACAAGCTCCGTATAAAAGGCGTAGCGCCCGATGGCGCCGTCGGTCTCGCGCGTATCGTACAGCACACGGCCGGACGCGTCCGTGACCAGAACGCGCGAAATGCCGCTCTCTTCCACAAGCGTCATCGCGCCTGCCACATTTTCCTCGCTCAGCTCTTCAAGTCCCGCAAGCGCCGTCACCATCACCGAAACGCTGCCTTGCAGTGAGCTTTGCTTGGAGCGGAACGTCAGGTTTTCCGACGTGATGAGAGGGTATGTGTTCAGCAGAAGCAGCACCGCCAGAATGATGGCGATATAGCCAAAGCTGAATTTGCGCTGTAAGCTCGTATGCGCCTGCATGGCGGTGCCTCCTTTCCTCTTTCTCACGTGTTGCGCTCAGTCCTTCAAATAGTACCCCACGCCCCACTTCGTCAGAATATGCTGTGGGGCGGCAGGATTGTCTTCAAGCTTTTCGCGCAGCCGCCGAATGTGTACGTCCACCGTGCGGTAATCGCCCGCGTAGGTGTAGCCCCAGACAAGATCCATCAGATTTTCGCGCGAATAAATGCGGCGCGGATTTCTGACAAGCAGCTCGATGAGGTCATATTCCTTGGCCGTCAGCTCGATGATCTCGCCGTTTTTCATGGCGACGCGCTGCTCGGGATCCAGCGTGATGCCGCCCGCAGTCAGAAGTGAGGGCTGCTGTTTTTGCTGCGGGGCGGCATTCGCCCGGCGCAGCAGCGCGCGGATGCGCGCCTTGAGCTCAAGAATATTGAACGGCTTTGTGATATAGTCATCCGCGCCGGACTCAAGACCGATGATCTTATCGGCGTCTTCGCTGCGGGCAGTGAGCATGATGATCGGCACATTGGAAAATTCGCGAATGCGCATGCAGGCCGTCAGCCCGTCCACCTGCGGCATCATCAGATCGAGGATAATGAGGTCGAATTCCTCTGTTTTCGCCATGTCGATCGCCGTGGCGCCGTCGTAAGCGGTCTCGACCGTGTAGCCCTCGTTTTCCAGATTGAATTTCATGCCTTTGACGAGCAAAAGCTCGTCATCAACGACCAGAATCTTCATTGGGTTCCTCCTCCGTGAATGTGATCTGCGCGCGGAAGCCCTCGAGCTTTGCCTCTCCGATGCCCTTGACAAGCAAAAGCTCCTCCGCCGCGGTAAAGTCTCCGTGCTCGGCGCGATAGTCGATGATCGCCTGCGCAAGCGACGGGCCGATGCCCGTGAGCGTTTCCAGTTCCGCCGCGTCGGCGGTATTGACGTTTACGAGCACGCGCGTGGGCGCGGTGATCTCATCGTTCCTGTGCTGCACGGTCACGGTATAGTCGCCATGCGCGTTCCCCTCGTATGCCGTTTTGTGCAGAAACACGAGCGAAACGGCAAACAAAACCGTCAGCGCCGCAAGCACAAGGGAAATGCCGCTAAAGCTGCCTGTTTTTTCTTTTGTTTCCACGGTTGCGCTCGCCTGCCTTTTTTGCTATACTGATGTCGAAACGTGCCGAACGGCGCGCTCATCTTAACTATATTCTCTTAACTACATTCTATATTTTATTGTATCATACGATGAGGTATATTTCCATGAAAAAACGCCGTCTTGTGTCACTTTTTTTATCCTTTCTTCTCCTGCTCCCCCTCTTTTCTCTGACAAGCGCCGACGCTTACGAATCCTTTGATCTGGACGCGCGCGCAGGTCTTCTCATCGAAGCGGACACGGGCGAGATCCTTTACGAAAAAAACGCCCACCAGGAGAACTACCCCGCTTCGCTCACGAAGATCATGACCGCGCTGCTCGTATTCGAGGCCATCGACGAGGGCAGGCTCTCGCTCAACGACTCCGTCACCGCAACGGAGTCGGCGCTCAATGGCCTTGCAAGTGACGGCAGCACCGCTAACATCGTCGCCGGCGAAACGATGACGGTCGAGCAGCTGCTCAACTGCATGCTCATCGTCTCGGCAAACGAGACGTGCAACATTCTCGGCGAGTACATCAGCGGCTCGGTCGAGGCGTTCGTTGCGCGTATGAACGATCGCGCAACAGAGCTTGGCTGCGAGCACACACACTTTGCCAATGCCACGGGTCTGCACAATTCCCAGCACTATACGACCGCATGGGATCTCTACCTCATCACGCGCGAGGCGATGAAGCACGACAAGTTCATGGAGATCTGCAATTCCAAGAGCTACACCGTGCCCGCCACCAACATGACCGAAAAGCCGCGCGAGCTGCACTCGACGAACTTTCTCATCTCCAACTGGCGCGCCCGCGGCTATGTTTACCGCGACGCGCAGGGCATCAAAACCGGCTCCACGCCCGAGGCGGGCTACTGCCTCATTTCGTCCGCCCTGCGCGGCAGCCGCCACATGATCAGCGTGGTGCTGGGCGCGGAGCGCGTGACGCTCGAGGACGGCGTGACCATTTTAACGCGCAGCTTCTCCGAAACGTCGCGCATGTTCGACTGGGGCTTTGATCACTTCGTCCGTCGCGACGTTCTTTCCTCCGCCGACCCCGTGCAGGAGGTTCCCGTTGCACTCTCGAGCGAGACAAATTATGTCGTCGCTCACGCCGCGGAGGATATTTCCTGTCTGCTGCCGGATAATGTAGAACCCGAGATGCTCGAGCGAACAATCACACTGACGAACGAGACCGTTGACGCGCCTGTTGCAGCAGGCGACGTGCTCGGCACGCTGACGCTCTCTTACAATGACACCGTTTACGCCGAAACGCAGCTTCTGGCGCTCAATGATGTGTCGGCCTCCTGGTTTTTGACGGCGCGGCGCGATGTTTCGGACTTTTTTGCAAAGCCGCTTGTCAAGATCCTCTCCGTCGTCGTACTGCTGCTCATTGTCGCGCTCGTTGTTTATGTAACAATGTTCTCCCGCCGCCGTCGCTACGGCCACCGCCGCCGCAGCAGAGCCGGCAGCGGCTACCGCGGCCGCAGAAGGAGATTCTAACACGCAAAAAAGGAAGGGACGCGAAAGCGTCCCTTCCTTTTTAATTGATCGTGAGCACCGCGTCCCCCTGCGGAAACTCTACAAAGCGAATGGAATACAGATCGGCCGTGAGATAGGCACTGCGCCCCGGGTGATAGATCGTAATGTAGTCGTTTCCGACCTCCCGCAGCGTTCCCGTTGCTACGACCGTATGCTGCGAGCCGACAAGAAAGCTCACGATGACCGCACGGCCGATGTTGCGCGCGAGCATCCCCTTCCACGAATTGTAGGCCATCTTGTCGACGGTCTGCGACTCTTCGATCTTGTCGGGCGTCGGCTGAAACTGTCCTTCCGCGTGGTTCTGCGGCACGAGTGTTACGTTCCCCGCCCCCGCCGAACCGCCGAGCATCTGCTCATAGCTCTGGCTCGCGTTGTTGTTACTGTTGCTATTACTGCTATTATTGCTGTTGCCGCTCTGCTGCGCGCTCGCCATGGCGGGCACGGCAGCCATCTGCTCATAAAGGCACGGCATGCTTTTTCCCATCTGGATCATAGCCAAGTTCTCTCCTTTTCCCGATGCTGCTGATTTTCTTCTCTCAGGTGCTGTAATACGCCGCGGTGGGTTCGTAGAAGCAGTGGTCACCGATGCGCATAACGAACACCCCCACGCCGGAGGGAAAGTTCGCCCGGCAGGACGGCGAAAAGGGGTTGAAAAACCACAGCGCATCGCCGAGTCCGGGAAGCCGGTTGCCGGCAATGGCCCAATCCGCGATCTCATAATGAATTTCGGTCGGACGCATGTTATAGATATTCTGCGGATTATACGCGCCATGCTCTGTCTCGCTCGCACAGACGAACTGGCCCGGCTGAAAGATGATCTTGCGGATACTGCCCCGCCCCACGCGCGCATATTCGCCGCCGGTCGAGCGCACGCGGTTCATCACGACGCTCGCCACCGCTTTCATTCCGTTCTCGCCCTCGCCGCCCGCTTCGCACTCGATGAGCCGCGCAAGCAGCTCTCTGTCGGAATAGGCCATGTCGATCTCCTCCCCCATTTTTTCTTCCCCGCCAGTCTATGCATCTGCCGCCCGCAGTGCCCCAATGAAAAAAAGCGCCGCAGGTCATGCCTGCGGCGCTTTCGCTTTGCTTCAGTTTTCTTCCCCGCCTGCGGCGTTCTCTCCGTCCTCCGGCGGGGTGAGGCCGTAGGCGCCCTTCATCTTGAGTTCCTGCCACTGCTCCTTCGTGATAAGGATCTGGCGGGGCTTGGAGCCTTCAAACTGCCCCACGATGCCGCGCGTCTCCATCTCGTCAACAATGCGCGCCGCGCGCGAGTAGCCGAGCTTCAAGCGGCGCTGGAGCATCGAGACGGAGGCCTGCCCGGTCTCCATCACCACGTCGATCGCGGCGGGCAGCAGCTCGTCGCCCTCGTCAGCGGCGTTCTGCTCGCTCGCGGCATTGCCGCCGCCCTTGGCGCCGCCCTTTTCCTTCTCGGCAACGGCGGCGTTGATCTTGTCGATAACGGATTCATCATAGTCCGTTTCGCCGTTTTCCTTGACGAAGTTGACCACGCGCTCGATCTCCTCGCTCGAGATGAAGCAGCCCTGCACGCGCTTGGGCTTGCCCTCGCCGAGAGGCGCATAGAGCATATCGCCGCGGCCGACGAGCTTTTCCGCGCCCGCGGTATCGAGGATAATGCGCGATTCCATCGCGGAGGCGACGGCAAAGGCAATGCGGCTCGGGATATTGGCCTTCATCAGACCCGTGATGACGTCGGCAGAGGGACGCTGCGTCGCAATGACGAGGTGCATGCCCGCGGCGCGCCCCATCTGTGCCACGCGGCAGATCGACTCTTCGACCTCTTTCGCCGCCACGAGCATCAGATCCGCCAGCTCGTCGATGACCACGACGACGCTCGGCAGCTTTTTAAGCGCTTCATCTGTTTGCGCAAGCTTGTTGTAGGACGCAAGATCCTTCACATTATGCTCGGAAAACATCTTGTAGCGCTTCATCATCTCATAGACCGCCCATTGCAGCGCGCCCGCGGCCTTTTTCGGGTCGGTGACGACAGGAATGAGCAGATGCGGGATGCCGTTGTAGGGCGCAAGCTCGACCATCTTCGGGTCGACCATGATAAAGCGCACCTCTTCGGGCGTCGACTTATAGAGCATCGAGACGATGAGAGAGTTCGTGCAGACAGACTTACCGGAGCCCGTCGTACCGGCAATGAGCACGTGCGGCAGCTTCGAGATGTTGCCGACGATGTTCCTGCCGCTGATGTCCTTACCAACGGCAAAGGCCGTGGTGGATGGGTGCTGCGTAAACTCGCGCGATTCAAGTACCGTGCGGATATTGACGGGCGAAACGAGCTTGTTCGGCACCTCGACGCCGACGACGGAGATCTTGTTGGGAATGGGGGCGATGCGCACGCCGCTTGCGCCGAGCGCAAGGGCAATATCGTCCTGCAAGTTGGTGATCTTCGAGAGCTTCACGCCCTGGCTGAGCGTGAATTCGTAGCGCGTGACAGACGGGCCGCGCACCACATCGCCCGGCTGAGCGTCCACGCCGAAGCTCGTGAGCGTCTGCGCCAGGCGGCGGGAGTTGTTGCGCAGCTCCGCGCCTGCTTCGGCAGCGTTCGTTACGCTGCCCTCTTTCAGCAGCGTGATGGGCGGATACTCATAGGCGGGCGGCTCGGGCTTATCACCGGTCTCGATCTCGCGCGTGACTTCTTCGCGCGCGGCGTCGACCTCGGCGCGGCGGAGCCTATCCTCCTGCTTGTCTGTGAGAACGGCGCTCGCCGCCGCAGCTGCGGCAATCGGCGCGCTCTGCGCCGTCGGTGCAGGCACGGCAAACGGCGCAGGCGGAATGGGTGCGGGCGCCGGAGCAGGCGTGCCGGCGGGAGTTCCCTGCGGCAGGTCAAAGGGCGGCAGGTCAAAATCATCGGCCGTCACCGTTACGGGCTTGGCCGGTGCAGGCGCGGCAGGCTTTTCCTCCGCAGCATTTCTATCTGCAAGCAGCTCGTCCGGGCTCTTGATATTGTCAGACTTCTTGCGGAAGAAGCCGCCCGATGGATTCTTCCTGACAACGCGTTCCTCACCGTCGAGCGGAATGTCGATCGACGCATCGGATCCCCCTGCATTGCGGCGCGGCGCGCGGGCGGGACGCTGCGGCGGCAGCTCTTCCTCCTCCGGCTCATAGGGCACGCGCTCATGCGAGCGCACCGCCTCGATCACGGCGGCGGGCGTCAAGCGGAACGCCATCATCAAAAATGCGACGAATAGCACGACGAGCAGGATCATTGCCAGCACCTTTTTCACCAGCAGCACCAGCATAATCGCAAGCGACGCGGACACCGCGCCGCCGGATTCCAATGCGTTGCCGCTCGTCCACAGGAGTTTCAGGATACCGTCCATCGCGGCATATTCCTCTTTGCAGATCGCGATGTGCATGATTGCGCCGAACACGACCGGCAGCAGCGCCGTACCGACAAGGCACGAGGTCACATTGCGCCCACGGTGGAAAAGCAGGATATAGCTCCCCAGAAACAGTGCGGGAGCAACAAGGTAATAGCCCCAGCCAAAGAGCGACCGGCACAGCTGCGCGGGCTGATCAAGCAGCCACGCGCCCGACTGAAAGTAGCTGAAGCCAAGGCACAGCGCCAGCACCAGCAAGATCGCGCCCGCGACCTCGCGGCGGACGGGGCGTTTCTGGCTTTTCTTTGCCGTGCGCTTGCCGCCGGAGGACGTGCGCGAGGCGCTCGCCGATTTTTTGTTTGTTGTGGTGGTTTTTTTCTTCTGTTGTGCCATGATTCACCTCAGAATCAAAAATTAGTGCAGGATCGTGAGCAGCAGCGTAAGCGCGCCGGCCGCCCAGCAGTAGTAGGCAAACGCGCCGAAGCGGCCCTTGTCGGCAACATAGCGCAGCAGACGAATGCTGGCATAACCCGATACCGCCGCCACGACAACACCGATGAGATAGACGGGCACGCTCGCCCAGTCGATGTTTGTTTCAAGCGCGTCCTTGAGCGTGAGGATGTTCGCGCCCAGCACCGCAGGAATGGATAGGAGGAAGGCAAAGCGCACGGCAAACTTGCGCTCAAAGCCCGCAAAGCAGCCCGCCGTGATCGTCATACCCGAGCGGGAGATGCCGGGGCAAAGGGCGATGGCCTGCCCCACGCCGACAAGCAGCGCATCGAGCAGCGTGGCCGTTTTTTCGCTCTTGCGGCCATGGCGCACGCGGTCGCTCACAAAGAGCAGAATACCCGTAAAGATCAGCGCGCCGCCGATGAAGTACATGTTATCACCGAGGGACGAGAAAAAATGGCGAAACGGCACCATGACAAAAAGCGGCAGCGTGCCCACGATGATGAGCAGAATCAGGCGGCGCGCGGGCGGCACGGGATTCGGCGTGCGGTGGTGGGCAAGATCCCCGATGCCGGCAAAGAACTCCACGACCATATCGCAGATATCGTCCCAGTATGCGGCAAACACCGCAAAGAGCGTGCCGAGGTGCAGCAGCACGTCAAAAAAGTCCGGCACATTGCTCGCCCCCTGCATGTTCAGCAGATGCTCGGCAATGGCGAGATGTCCGGAGGACGAAATGGGCAGAAATTCCGCAATTCCCTGCACAAGGCCGAGAAGAACGGCGGTTAAAACAGACATGAACAACAACTCCTTTTTCCGTTTCCTTCTATGATGGCGATAGTCTAACAGAATAATTATAGCACAGCTGTTCGCGGAATACTACCCTCAATTGCCGCATCTTCTTTTTCTTTCCTTTTTTGCCCTCCCCCTTGCGAAAAAGGGGCGGGCATGCTATGATAGGCGTGGACTATCAGAAAAGGAGAGATAGAAATGATTTATAACTACCGCACCAAAGGTGTGTGTTCAAAGGAAATGCATATTGAGTTGAATGATGACCACACCATCAAGCATGTTGAGGTCATCGGCGGCTGTAACGGCAACCTTCAGGGGATTTCCCGCCTGGTGGAAGGCATGAAGGCAGAGGACGCCATCGAGCGCATGCGCGGCATCCGCTGCGGCTTTAAAAACACCTCCTGCCCCGACCAGCTCTCCATCGCGCTGACGGAGGCGCTTGCGCAGGAAAAGCAGTAATTTGCCCAAATTCCTGCATGGCAGATTCCGACAGCAAAAAATGCATCAATTCTTGCAAAATGTTTGCTGTCTCTCTGGACAAAGTGCAGGAAACTATGTATACTGAATCAATTACCGGCAATCTTTGTGCGATCACAACGCAACTTCGGCAGCGCAGGACGCCCTGCGCCGCCGGCTTAGACGGGAGAACTTTATGGACATTGATATGGATATCAAGGAGCTTGAAGCGTTCGTCTACGTGGTGGAGAATTGCAGCTTTTCCCGCGCCGCGGAGCTGCTGCACCTGACGCAGCCGACCATCAGCTCGCATGTCTCCGCACTGGAGCGAAAACTGAATATCAAGCTCATTGTCCGCACGACGAAGGAGACCTACCCTTCCGACGCAGGCAAGCTCCTCTATAAGTACGCCAAGGAGATCCTGCAAGTGCGCGAAAACGCGGCGATCGCGCTGCGCAACTTCTCGCAGGAGATGAAGGGGACGATCTCCATCGCCGCCTCCACGGTGCCGAGCCAGTATTATCTGCCGCATCTTTTGCAGGATTTCCGCGCCCGTTATCCGGATATCACCTTCAATATTCAGATGGAGGACAGCCCCAAGGTCGTAGAGCTTGTGGCCACGCGCAGCGTGGAGATCGGCTTCTGCGGCACGATGGTGGCGAGCCACAAGTGCGTCTATCAGGATTTTGCCAGCGACCCGATGGTGCTCATCACTCCGAACACGGAGAAATATCAGGCCTTTGCCGGAAAGCCCTTCCCCATTGCGCAGCTGAAAGAGGAAACGTTCATCAGCCGCGAAAAGAGCAGCGGCACCTATCAGGCCGGCCGGGAACTTTTAAGCGAGCTCGGCATCGACATCTCCCAGCTCCGCACTGCGGTCGAGATCCGCTCGACCGAGAGCGTCAAGCAGATGGTAAGCGAAGGTTTGGGCGTCGGTCTCATCGCGCAGAGCGCCGCGCAGGACTATGTGCAGTTCGGAAAGCTTCTCGCCTTCCCCTTCCCCGACTCGCGCTTCCGCCGCCAGCTTTTTATCGTGAAGCACAAAAACAGCATTTTGTCCCCCATCGCGCAGGTTTTTTACGACTATGCGCGCAAAGCAAAAGAAAAAGCATCTGCCCAATAGACGGGTGTCCGTAAAACAGTTAATCCTCCGTA
>ERZ857480.23567-NODE-36174-length-14466-cov-6.0000_pt1 | contig 14466 bp, 9 predicted proteins | sample MGYA00519767_ERZ857480 | MGnify/ENA primary metagenome ERZ857480 (study PRJEB31778, sample SAMEA3449210) | human gut metagenome | biome: human gut; feature: human-associated habitat; material: faeces | place: United Kingdom | collected 2010/2012 ...
ACCTTTACTCTAACAGATTTCAAATTCGATTTCCAAATCTTATTGCTTCTTCTATGAGAGTGGCTGACAGCGTTACCAAAGTGTACGCCTTTTCCACATACTGCACATTTAGCCATGAAAAGCACCTCCTTCTGCTTAAACTTCGCATGTCTCTTCTATATGAAACAAAACATCTCTCACACACGACAACACGAATATTTTAGCAAAATTCCAACTATAATGCAAGCAAAATTTTTATTTTTTTACAAATTTTAAAATTTCCACAATTCTTACGGATTATTCCGCATCTTTTCCCGCATCGTGTGGCTGCTCTTTATTTTTCTTTCCGGCAAATTTGTCAACAAAATCCGGTACCATATCGAGAATCTTTGTGATACCGTCCTGGTTCTTCACATTGACAAGTTTGGACGTTCCGTCTTTAATTACTAACACGGCACTTGGCTGGATTTTACCGCCCATACCGCCGCCACCGTTGTTTTTCTTTTCGGTGTCGTTTGCAAATGCACCGGCAGCAACGCCAAAGCTCACATCCACAAGCGGAAGTACAATGGTTCCATCGTCAAAACGCACAGCGTCTCCCACTACGGTCTTTGTTGTGATAAATGCATCCATCCCCTTAAACAGGGATTCTACTGTGTTTGTAAAATTATTTTCTGACATTTTAAAAAGCCTCCTTTTTTAATCTATGAATCTGTTTCCACATTCGTTTCAATTCTTTATCCTGATACAGTCTCAAAAAGAGCCGTAAAAAATAAATCACCCTTATTCTGCCCTTTACAAAAAAATCAGCAGCCAGTCTTTTTTCCTCAAAGTCCGGTGTAACATAAACACCCTCCTGATAAGCAATCGGGAACAAACTGATAAGACCCGTAACAAGCCCCGTCGATGAAGGGTCGCCGGTTCCAAATGCAAATGTCCCTCTCACCTTTTTCGGTGCGAGATACTTAAGCAGCTCTTTTATTTCCCGATACAACCGTTTCAAAAGTTTCTTGTTTTGTTTCACACACTTCATTATACTGGATAGCCCTTGAAATGAAAAGTTTTTTTTGCTTTTCTTTTTCTTCGCTTTTTTGGTCCTGGAAAAAGTTCTCTTCTTCTTGTCCTTTCTTTGTTTCTTTTTTTCTTCCTGCGCTGCCAAAACCGGCTCGCCTGTTTCTTCTTTGTTATCCTGTAACGGTTCCGGCTCTTTTTCTTTCTCTGATTTCACCACGGTTTTTTTTACCGGTTTTTCATTTCCCATTCTCTTTATCGGAATACCAAACACAGAGAAAACAATCTGCTCCGAATCTTTTTTCTTTTTCACGGCAATAATAGACAAAAGCCAGCTCACCTTAAATGAATACTGGATTTTTTCATGGTTATCCCCTGCTGCCCGGTAGCGCACCGGCACACATAAAACAAGAGCCGTAAATAGTAAAACAAGTCCTAAAAGTATGCCAAGTATAATGAAAATCCATTTGAGTATTAATAAAAAAATCCACATAGGCACACCTCTTTTCTCTGTTACTTTCTACCCGGATAAAACTCCTTCTTGGCAAATACGTTCCTTGGGTTATATTCCGGATTCTCACGATATCCTTTTTCTAAAATCTGCTGCAGGATTTCGACAGCGGCATCATAATCCGAAGTCAGTGCCACTACATACATATCCACATGACGGTAGCGGTGGAAAAACAACTGGCGCGTCTGCATAATCTCAAACAAATTCTTATCATTCTGCGCCAAGGTAAGCACGACGTAACTCTTTTTCCATGGGCGCCGCTTTTCCACCCGTTTTTTGCACCGTTTCGGATTTTTTTCTACGGTTTCATCCATATATAAATTCTGATACCAGTAAATCATATTATGTCCACTCCTGCTCCTCGCGAATCAAGTCTGCTAACATCGTAAGTACCACACATTTTTCTGCCTTGTCCTGACATCCCATCAGATTAACACGGATATAATCAAGTACCTCATCCGAATTTTGGAATGTCAATGGCAGTTTTTCAAGGACAAGTCCTATAATCGCTTTTTTTACCGGTTTTGACACCTGACTCAACTTCTTGGAAAGTTCATTTACTAATTCATCTGTGCATTTTCTCACGTAGGAAAGGTCTGCTTTTTCCTCTTCCTCACCGGATACCGACAAGTCAATAAACAAACTGTCTGACAAAAGATTTGCCACTAATACAAAATCGTGGAATTGTCCGGCAAGACCGGTTTCCATCAATTCTTTCTTATAAGAACTGCGGATTTCATATAAAATCGATTCCAAATGACTGGATTTTTCAACACACTCCTCGATGCTGCCCTCTAACGGCACTAACAGTTCTTCTTTTAACTCTCCTTGTGCCAATGCCTGCCAAACGTTTCTTCCCGCTTTTTCAATCCGACTCATTTTCTCACGGTAAGGAAGAATCAGTGCCATAGCATACACACCATTCACAACATTTTGCACTTCATAATAAAAGTCCGTAATTTCATGAATTTCTTTGGCTGTCTTTTCCAAAAGTGATACCAATTGATTGTATTTCTCGCCCTCTAATGACTCAAAATCGGTCTGTTCAAACGTTTGCAGGGCCTCTAAAATCTCCGGAAACTGATTTTCTTCCTGCTTTGGCTCATACAGCATCGCACTCGTACGCACCATATACAAAAAGCCATCCAGTGCCGATTTATCGCCATCCTGATATAACGTAAGTGCTTCACCAATCCGCTCAAACAATTTATTCTTTGTCATATGAACCGGAATCTGTCCCATAATCAAACGAATTTTATCAAGTGCCACCTTTTGATCTTTACTGCCAAACAAATACCCTTCTAACATTTTCATGTACTCTTCTTCCTCAAAAGCTGCCAGTTTCTCTGACAATTCTTTCTTGGAAAGATATTTTAATTCCATGCGGTTTAACACATATTCATAACAAATCATGCGGTCCGTGTACGCAGTTAAAACATCCATTTTATCCGTAATTTCATCCCGCAGATGATTCATTTTTTCACCAAGTACCGCGAAATCGCAGGACTCATCCGCCAAACAGCCAATCGCCTGTTTTACCTGCGAGAGCATTTTCTCCTTCTCATCCGCATCTAACACCTGTATTTCATCTTCCAAAAGCGAATACGCAGAAAAAGTCATTTCAAGCGTTCCATAATCCACATATGTTTTTACGGCAATATCCGCATAATGTTTTAAATTTTCCTTTATATTTTTCCCGTTATGAATCTCTTGAATCAGTTTTCTCACGTTTTTATCCTTCTTTCTATCGTTTGTTTAGCTGACAAGCTGCCAGCCTTCCAGCCAGCGCAGTCCATCTCTTGCCATCTGCTCATAGATCGGCTGTCCGGAAAGTACCGGATAAAAAACTAAGAACAGGAAAAAGGCAACTGCCAGATAAACCATACACCATTTGAACCATTTTTTATCCGAATCCACAAGTTTCACCATGCAGTACACAATCATCATTGCGACAAATGGCACACTTGGGAAATAGTGATAGGCAAATGTACAGCGCGGCACTAAAATCCACGGTAATAATTGAACCGCATAGGCAAATACCATAAACAAGGCTTTTTTGTCTCCCCTTGTCACAAGCTGGTAAGCAATATACAAAGCCGACGCCACGCCAAGCACAATAAGGAACGGTCCATATAACTTCCATGAATCACCGCCTCCATTACTTGAAGACTGTTTCACAAACACACTCCACAAAGCAAGGAACACAAAGAATTCACAGCCGATACTCTGAAGCCATTGCGACGTTTTGCTTCCAAGTCTGTTCGAACGCCTTCTTCCAAATGGCAGAAGAATCAATATCAATGCCGGGATTCCTGCCCACCATACAAGCGGGTTACCAAAGGCACTGATACCCTCTTTCATACCATCCCGCAAAGTCTGGCAGTAATAATACATCGGTCGTATCATCGTCGGCCACTCATACCAGCTTGACTGCCATGGATGGGTAGCCTCCAGTTTGCTGTGGTATTCATACATAGCATGCTGATTATTCAACATTTTTCCGACCGTCTCAGCCACAGGATTTCCACTGTGGTCGCGAAGTGTATCCACAAGACCGGAAACAAATGTATTTTCCCATTTAAATCCTTCATAATTCTCATCTGTCACTTCGTAGAAGCGCTCGGTGTTATCTTTTGCGCTGTCCTCAAACGGAACATAGGAAGCAACATAAATCGTTCCTGCTACAAACACAAAGAAAATCACACAGAAACCAAGGGTTAAAAGAAGTTTCTTCTTAAATACTTCAATGATATGTTTATGCGCAATTCCTTCTGTTTCGCCCGTCGGATTTTTCTTCGCCAGATGGTACTCAAAAATACGCCAGCCCATAATAGCAAAGAAGAACACAGCAAGACCGGCAGACGCATATACTGCCGTCCATTTCGATGCACAGCCAAGTCCCATCATCACCGCACTTAAGCCAAGCGGGATAAAGGTCTTCCACAATTTTGTATCATAAAAACTTGTCTGGCTGTACTGATACATAAAGTAGAACATTGCTATAATAAAGAATGTTCCGTACACATCAATGGTAGCAATTCTTGTCTGCGTAAAATGCATAAAATCAAATGTAAACAAAAATGTCAATGCACCGGCCGCCCACGTGCGGTTTTTGAACAAACGCCTGCCAAAGAAGTACATAAACGGAATCATCCCGATTCCAAACAGCACACCGATAATTCGCCAGCCAAACGGATTCATGCCAAACATGCGCACACCAAGACTGATAAATACTTTACCAAGAGGCGGATGTGTCCACTCATAATTGCTCATTCCATGCGCAATTTCATAAGCCGTTCTCGCATGATAAATTTCATCAAAATAAGTGCCGCTCCTAAAGGTAATTGCCTTTCGGTATCCATCCTGTTCATCAAACAAGGAATCTCCGCCAATATGGTCACGGATTTTCACCGTATTTCCATTCGTATCCGTCAGTACCAGTTCATTCAAACTTGTATTATCCGAAAGTGTTGTCAAACGGATATAGCGGTACGAATCATTGGCAAAAGAATAAGTATCGGCATTTTGCTGATTTTCCTCTGAAAGTCTGCTAAAGCCATCAGCCTCACCACTGACTACCGTTCCCACTTTCTGATACTGTGGCTCCTCACCGTCATTTGCCGATTTTGCCACTTCCACTTCAAACCGCTGGTTTGCTTTCTCCGTAGAGTACCCTCGCAGCATACTAAAGTAACTATCTGCACCCAAATCTAAAGTCACGGTTTCTCCAGCTTTTTCAGCTTTCCAGACAGTCTCCGGCAAATCACTCTGCGGCTCAAAACAATCCTGCTCATCAAACAGATTTTTATATTCAGAAGCATTGACCGGTTTCATCCAGTTTCCGTCTTTGTCAAGAATCACTAATTCATTCAGCATAAAGGTATCAGAAAGCTGTTCTTCATCAACACTTAGGCGGATATAACGATAATCTTTTGCCAGATTATAATCATCCGCGTCCTCTTCCTGAGATTCTTTGTCCCAAGTCTTTAATGCATCCCAGCAGAACACACTTGTTGCTCTGACCGTGCCGACCATATCATAGTTTTTCCCATCCTCTGACATTTCAAGTGTCATCATACGGTCTTCCTTCGCTCCAAGGAACGTATAAATCATTCCGATATCTTTTGCTTTACCAAGATCTAACACAATCTCGGAATTACCATTTTCCGGCTGCCAGTAAGTCTCCGGAGCTTTGGTATCACCCAAATCACGAAAAGCGAATACACTGTATAATACAAGAATTCCAAACAATACAATATAATCCCACTTTGTAAATTTAGGCATTCTTCTTGTCGCATGAATATGTTGTTTATAGACTTCTTCCGGTTCTTTCTCTTTCACCTTCGGATTTTTCACAAGATATGGAAGGGTGTTCCTTTTCTTCTTTCCTCCGGATACCTCTTTTAAATCCTCCATAACCGAAACAGAAAAAGAAGCATAAATCAAATAAGCAAACATTAAAATTGTAAGGACTGCCGTAATTCCAATTAACGGTCCGTTTGGTGCCGTATTTTCGTTTTCCTCGACATACGCCCACAAAACATGACCTACATTCAAAAAGTGAATCGCCGAAAATCCCACATAAGTAAAGAATAACTGTTTGGTCGGCTTCACCAAAAAGGCAGCCAACATAAGTACAAGTGCCGGGAATAAATATCTCTCATGCATACGCACTGAGAATAAAAACATATTGGCAAGAAGTACCGCCATGCTTGTAAAATAGCGGGAATTATCATCTTTTAAGCGGAAGAAAATCACGGCACTCAGTGCAACGGATACTAAAATTGCGAGTGTTCCCCACGAGCTTGCTGACACACCTAAAAATGAATTTGCCTGCGGCTGCCAGTTCTGTCCTAACAACGCCCAGAAATTGTATGCATTAATCGTCGCATACGGATACGAGCCCAACGTATTCACATACTGGCTGAACACTTTGTCCACACCAAACGGAAGGGTAAATACAACCATTGCCACAAGAGATAAAACGCCGCCTACTAAATCCCGAAACATTTTTTCTTTTGAAAAATCTTTTAAGAAAACCTGTTCAATAATTGTCCAAATCAAAAGCGGAGCAAACATAATCATCTGCGGTTTGATAAGAACTCCGGCAACAAAAGCAAAATACGCAAAAATACGCTTTTCTTCCATGCACAGATAGCAGACAAGCAACAGGAAAAAGGTAAATACACCATCCACCTGTCCCCATGCCGAAGAATCCAGAACAACGACCGGACTGAGCACGTATGTCGCTGACAAAATAAGAGAAGAACCTTCAGAAAATTTTCTCTTTGCTATCTTATAAAGCAGTGCCCCTGCACCAAGATCAAACAAAATCGGAATCAGTTTAATAACACATCTTCCGGCTCCCGTTGCAACATCCAGATTAAAGATGCTGCGCAGAGCCCCAATGCCCCACAGCATTGCCATATATCCGGGCGGATAATCCGTAAAAGAATCCGAATGATAGAAATTCCAGAATCCATCTTTAAAAATCATATCCGACCACGCACTAAAGCAGGTCATATCCGTTCCATGTCCTTCATACGCTGCCGCAAAAATCAGTTTTACAAGCAGCGCTGCCGCTAATACAAGCAGTAGATTAGTCCATGACTTTTTGCTGTCTTTGCGGTAAATCCGAATTCCTTCTACTTCATAGCGGAATTTTTCAAAATACAAAACAGCAAAAACTGCCACGGTTAAAACCGCTACTAACACTAACATTTGTACACTATTTGTCGCAATACCAAACAATCCCATTTTCCGACTCCTTCCTCCTTTTAATGATGCACATGCTCATGGGTAAATAAATGCTCTGAACAATACTCATAGTTTCCCTCACATTTGGAGCAGTAACGGAACTCTAACTGCGGAGAGTCCACATCCGTTCTGCCACAAATCACACAATGATGCCTTGGTACACTTCCCTGTGTGGGTGCTGTTTTTTTCTTATATTCCATCTTTCTCTTCTTCTGATGGTACGCCTGCTTTGGCGTAAGAGAACCACGTCCCATAAAATAGAAGATAAAAAAGTTTAATAAAAGAACCAAAATCACCGCTGCCGAATAATAATATCCACTCATCAGATAGCGGACAAACATATAGCCATCCATCAAAAGATATACAATACTCAGCCACTTTGCCTTAACCGGAATAATAAAATACACAAGGAACTGTGCATCCGGGAAAGCAAAGGCAAACGCTAAAAACATCGTCTGGTTCAAATCATCCATAATATTGGCGGAAAGCATATAATCCATATAAGCAGTTGCAGCATTTGGCACTAACCCAAGCTGTAAAAACAGATAAAAAATAAAAGTCATGATTACAACCAGTAAAAGTCCCCCAAAATAAAACAAATTAAAGCGGAAAGTTCCCCACATGCGCTCCAGATTTGTTCCAATCGAATAATACACAAAAATCCAGATTGCAAACCACAATAAACTAACCATGCCGGTACCGCCAAACTGTCCGGATGGGCTTAACACAAAGGTAAAAATACGCCAAACCTGTCCATGCAGAATACTTGCAATATCCAAACTCAGATACGAATAATAAAACGTCGGATTCACAAGACTAATCAGAATTCCGACAATATTAACTCCAATGACATACCGCATCAGATTCGGAATGCCAAATTTTCCAAACCGTGTTCTCTCCAATCGGTCTAATAAACTCATAGTTCTTTTTTAACCTCCATTCAACAATTGTCTTTTCCCTATTAAAACAAATCTTTTTTGCGGAACAACAACGCCACAACGCCGGAAATAATAAGCGTTAAAACAATAATGGTAAAAAATCCAAACGGCGAATGTCCAAGTGGAATATTATCAAAGTTCATTCCAAAGAAACTGGCAATCATCGTCGGGATTGATAAAACAATCGTAACCGTTGCCAAGAACTTCATAACAATATTTAAGTTATTGGATATAACAGACGCAAACGCATCCATCATTCCACTTAAAATTCCACTGTATATATTTGCCATTTCAATCGCCTGTTTATTCTCGATAATGACATCTTCCAATAAGTCCTCATCTTCCGGATATTTTTTAACGCGCTCCGTCCGCAGAAGTTTCTCTAAAACGACCTCATTTGAGCGCAGGGAAGTGGTAAAATAAACCAGACTTTTTTCCAGCTCTAAAAGTTCAATCAACTCACTGTTTTTCTGGGAAATATGCAGTTTTTCCTCAATCTGGTCACTTTTTCTGTCAATAATACGCAGATAACGCAGGTAGGAAGCAGCATTGCGATACAAAATCTGGAATACAAAGCGAGTCTTTTTGAATGTGTAAAACTCGCGTACTCTACGGTTTACAAATGCTTTCAAAACCGGTGATTCTTCCAGACAAATCGTAATGATATGCTCCTTTGTCATGTAAATACCAAGAGGAATCGTGACATACCGGTCTTTCTCATCAAGCGAAGGAATGTCCACCAAAATCATATTGTATCCATCTTCCAACTCGATACGGGAACGCTCCTCATCATCTAAAGGTGCCCGTAAATCATCCAAATCAATCCCGGTTTCTTCCTCCAAAAAAGTCAATTCTTCCTCATTTGGGTGAATGGCTGATATCCAACAACCCTCTTCTATTTTATCAAGCACCACCATATCGTCTTCTATGGTTTTGTAAATGGAAATCATGCTTGTTCACCTTCCTTTCAAAGACAACGGCGATTCCCCGAAAACAAGGCATCGCCGAGTCTGACCAATTCGTTTTCATTATAAAGGTTCTAATAACCTTTGTCAAACCTTCTTTGGCACTTCAAAAAGGACATCTGCCGCGATAATAATCTGCTCCGGATTATTCTTTTCAAAAAACTCTGCCATCGTCATACCACACTCATTCAATATCGCTCCAAGGCTTTTTGTTCCATCTGCACGATAGACACAAGACACCTCTTTTTCTTCCTCTGACTGTGCCGTTTGTTCCTCTTCGTATTCCTCATCGTCTGTCTCCTGTTCGGTTGTCTCCACGTTTTCCTGCTGCATTCCCCGTCCTGCTATCGGTCCGCTTCCACAGGGCATCGGAATACAGATTTCCTGTCCCGGTCTTAAATTATACACATCCACATAAGGGTTTGCCCGCAGAATAAGTGCGAGCGGAACACGGTAGCGTCTGCTCAGCTGATAAAGATTATCGCCGGAGCGAATGACATGTATCATTCCATTACAAAAGCGTTGATTCATTTTCAGATTCCTGCCTTTTTTTATTATCCTATTCAAAAGAATGCCATTTGTTCTTTCTAATTTTGTTGCAAAACCATTCTTTTTGTCGTATAATAAGGTTTCGATAATTAGATAACAAAAAATGATTTTAATAGGAAACTTTAGGAGGTACTTATGAAACGAGTAGGTATCGATATTGGTTCAACCACAGTAAAAATTGCTGTGCTGGATGATAACAATAACATACTGTTTTCTGCCTATGAGCGTCACTACGCAAATATCCAGGAAACCTTACGTGCAATTATGGAACGTGCTTACAACGAACTTGGTGACTGTGACATCGCACCGATGATTACCGGTTCCGGTGGTCTTTCCATTTCAAAGCACCTTGATATTCCATTTGTGCAGGAAGTTGTGAGCGTTGCTACTTCCTTAAAAAGTTATGCTCCTCAGACCGATGTCGCCATCGAACTTGGTGGTGAGGATGCAAAAATTATTTACTTTACCGATGGTATTGAGCAGCGAATGAACGGTATCTGCGCCGGTGGTACCGGTTCTTTTATCGATCAAATGGCTACCTTATTAAAAACAGACGCTGCCGGATTAAATACCTATGCAAAAGATTACCAGGCTTTATATCCGATTGCCGCACGATGCGGTGTATTTGCAAAGACTGATATTCAGCCTTTAATAAATGAGGGCGCATCGAAACCGGACCTTGCCGCTTCCATTTTCCAGGCTGTCGTAAACCAGACAATCAGTGGTCTTGCCTGCGGAAAACCGATTCGCGGTAACGTTGCTTTTCTCGGCGGTCCGCTGCACTTTTTAACAGAATTAAAACAGGCATTCATCCGCACTCTTAATTTAACCGGGGATGCCATTATTGCACCGGAAAATTCCCATCTTTTTGCTGCAAGCGGAGCAGCCATGAACTCGGAGGGAAAAGGCGCCACAACAATCGGTGCTTTGTTAAAGAAGCTTTCCGGCGAAATTAAAATTGAATTTGAAGTGACTCGTATGGAGCCTCTTTTCAAAGATGAAACTGATTACAATGAATTTATCGAAAAACATAACGTACACAGCGTAAAGAAGGGAGATATCTCCACTTACGAAGGAAATGTATTTCTTGGCGTAGATGCCGGTTCAACAACAACTAAAGTAGCTCTTGTCGGCGAAGACGGTTCCCTTCTGTACTCATTCTATGATAATAATAACGGAAGCCCACTGAAGACGACAATTAAAGCAATTAAGGAAATTTATGAACTGCTCCCGGAAAGTGCCACAATTGTGCGTTCCTGTTCAACCGGATACGGCGAAGCACTGATTAAATCCGCTTTGATGTTAGATGAAGGTGAAGTTGAAACCGTTTCCCATTATTACGCTGCTTCTTTCTTTGACCCGGATGTTGATTGTATTCTGGACATCGGCGGTCAGGATATGAAATGTATTAAAATCAAAAATCACTCCGTAGACCAGGTACAGTTAAATGAAGCCTGCTCTTCCGGCTGTGGTTCTTTTATCGAGACGTTTGCACGCTCGTTGAATTATGAAGTAAAAGATTTTGCAAAACTGGCTCTGTTTGCCGAAAATCCAATTGATTTGGGTTCCCGCTGTACCGTATTTATGAATTCTAAAGTAAAACAGGCACAAAAAGAAGGAGCTACGGTCGCAGATATTTCTGCCGGACTTGCTATTTCCGTTATTAAAAATGCCCTGTTAAAGGTAATTAAATTAACAGACCCGAAAGATCTCGGTAAAAACGTAGTTGTTCAGGGTGGTACTTTCTATAACGATGCGGTATTACGAAGTTTTGAGCGTGTTTCCGGATGTCAGGCAATTCGCCCTGACATTGCCGGTATCATGGGTGCTTTTGGTGCCGCACTGATTGCCCGTGAGCATTACGAAGAGGGAGAAACTTCTTCCATGCTCTCTTTACAGGACATTATCGAGTTAAAATTTGAAAGTTCCATGACAAGATGTAAGGGATGTACCAATCATTGTCTCCTTACAATAAACCGCTTTACCGGTGGCCGTCAGTTTGTGTCCGGTAACCGATGTGAACGTGGTCTTGGCAAAGAAAAGACAAACCGTGACGTTCCAAACCTTTACGCCTATAAAAATAAGCGTCTTTTTGACCACTATAAACCATTATCTGCGGACAAAGCATATCGCGGCAAGGTCGGAATTCCACGCGTGTTAAATATGTATGAGAATTATCCATACTGGTTTACTTTCTTTACGGAACTTGGCTACGAAGTCGTTCTTTCACCGGCTTCCAACCGAAACATTTATTCACTTGGTATCGAATCGATTCCAAGCGAATCGGAATGTTATCCGGCAAAGTTAGCTCATGGACATATCTCATGGCTGTTAAACCAGGGCGTTTCGTACATTTTTTACCCTTGTGTTCCTTACGAGCGCAAAGAATTTGATGAAGCGGGCAACCACTACAACTGCCCAATTGTCACTTCTTATGGAGAAAATATCAAAAATAATGTAGAAGAATTGGCAGATGAATCGATTACCTACCAGAATCCATTCGTCTCCTTTGAAAGCGATAAAATTCTTGCCGATGAGTTAGTACGCTATCTCGGCAAAGAAAATAATATTGATGCCGGCGAGATTCGAAAAGCTGCCCACAAGGCATACGAAGAATTGCAAAAAACAAGAAATGATATCCGCTTAGAGGGCGAACGCGTATTAAAATGGATGGCAGATAACAACAAGCGTGGTATTGTGTTAGCCGGTCGTCCTTACCATATTGACCCGGAAATCAACCACGGTATTCCGGAATTGATTACATCTTACGATATTGCGGTATTATCTGAGGACAGCATTTCCCATTTAGGAAAAGTTGACCGGCCAACGATTGCGATGGATCAGTGGATGTATCATTCCAGACTTTATGCCGCTGCCAGTTTTGTACGCACCCAGAACAATCTGGATATGATTCAGCTTAACTCTTTTGGATGTGGACTTGACGCAGTAACAACCGACCAGGTCAATGATATTTTGACAAGTTCCAATAAAATATGTACGGTTCTTAAAATTGACGAGGTCAACAACTTAGGTGCCGCAAGAATTCGTATCCGTTCGCTTATTTCCGCCGTGAAAGACCGCGAACGCAAGGGAATTAAGTCCTCTCCTCAAAATTCAGCCTATAAACGAGTTGAATTTACAAAAGAAATGCGTAAAAGTTACACGATTTTAGCACCACAGATGTCACCAATTCATTTTGACATTTTAATGCCGGCTCTTGCTGCCTGTGGTTATAATCTTGTCCAGCTTCCTACCGGCGTAGGCGAATTGGATTACGGCTTAAAATATGTAAATAATGATGCATGCTATCCGTCTCTTCTTGTAGTCGGACAGTTCATGAAAGCATTGTTATCCGGCGAGTACGATTTAAATAAAACTGCTTTAATCATTACCCAAACCGGTGGCGGATGCCGTGCAACGAACTATATCGGCTTTATCCGCCGTGCACTGAAAAAAGCAGGCATGGAACAAATTCCTGTTATTTCGTTAAGTGCCGGTGTGGAAACAAACTCCGGCTTTGACATCAATTACCGATTGTTAAAAGCCGCTATTCACAGCTTAATCTACGGTGATTTGTTTATGCGTGTCGTATACCGTACCCGCCCTTACGAGAAGGTACCGGGTTCCGTAAACGCTCTTCACGATAAATGGAAAAAAGTCTGTATTGAGGCTGTGAAAAAACCAAAGCAGTCGGAACTTAAGAAAAACATCCGACAAATCGTAAAAGAATTTGATGAAATAGAATTAGATGAAACAAAGAAAAAACCACGTGTTGGAATCGTTGGTGAGATTTTAGTTAAATATCTCCCGGCAGCTAACAATCATGTTGTTGAACTCTTGGAAGCTGAAGGTGCTGAAGCAGTCTGCCCGGATATGCTTGACTTCTTTATGTACAGTGCTTACGATAGTGAATTTAAGGCTGACCATCTTGGCTTTAAGAAAACCAGTAAGTGGCTAGGAAATGTTGCTATCTGGCTGTTAAATCAGTTCCGCAAGCCATACTGCAAAGCACTTGCTGAGAGCAAGCGTTTTGAGGCACCACCTGAGATTCACGTACTGGCTAAATATGCAGAGCCTTTCGTATCTAACGGTAACCAGACCGGTGAAGGATGGTTTCTCACAGGTGAAATGATTGAATTGATTCACAGCAATGTGCCAAACATCGTTTGTACTCAGCCATTTGGCTGTCTGCCAAACCATGTCGTTGGTAAAGGTGTTATCAAACAGATTCGAAAGGCATTCCCAGATGCCAACATTGTAGCCGTTGACTATGATCCCGGCGCCAGCGAAGTAAACCAGTTAAATCGTATCAAACTGATGTTAGCAACAGCAAATGAGAATTTAAACAAATAAAAAGAATCACAATTTAGGAGTCTGCCAAAAGGCCGGCTCCTTTTTATTTGTAAGAAATAAGGAGTCTGCCTTAGCAAACTCCTTATTATATTTTGAATCATTTTGTAGATTCTTTTTCATTTACTTCTTAACTTAGTTCATTTTCTTTCTAAATACAATTACTCCGAAAATTGCTAATACAGACAATCCCATAACAATCATTGGGAACAAAAGATTCGTTGTATCTCCTGTCTCCGGTGCGGAATCAGATAATGGTACATCTTCATCAAGCAAAGTAGTTGTTTTCTTACTTGTTGCTGATGCTTTTGGTGTATCCGGGTCTGTCAGCTCTTTACTTGCTCTCGGTGTGTCTTCATCAAAATCGAACAAGTTTGGAGTAGCTGTTGCTGTCACTTCCGGTGTC
>ERZ857480.74092-NODE-114745-length-14391-cov-5.0000_pt1 | contig 14391 bp, 14 predicted proteins | sample MGYA00519767_ERZ857480 | MGnify/ENA primary metagenome ERZ857480 (study PRJEB31778, sample SAMEA3449210) | human gut metagenome | biome: human gut; feature: human-associated habitat; material: faeces | place: United Kingdom | collected 2010/2012 ...
AAAAAATTTTTTATTATTATGGTGTATTAAATTTGATTTATCATAATATACTTGTTAAAATTCTAAGCGTTAAATAAGTTTAGCGTTAAAGAATTGCTTTTTTTGAGATATTTAGGAAAAAGCAACATCTTAAAATAAAGGTTTTTTGTAAAATAACCATCTTAAATTTTTTATTTACTAATTTTCTAAAAATAAAGAAATTTAGCTTAATATCGGTTATAATTTAGAAATGTTTGGTGTGGTAATTAAGCATTTGATTTTAAATTTGATATTATATAAACAATAATTTTGTAGGAGGGAAAGTGTGTATGAAGGTAATTAAAAGAGATGGACAAAAAGTTGATTTTGATGCATCAAAAATTGAAAATGCAATCTTAAAAGCAATGAAATGTGGTAGCGGAATTGTTGATACCAAATGTGCTCATGATATTGCTGTTGAAATTGAAAAATGGCATGAGTTTGATGGAAATAATATTTCAATTTATCGTATTGAAGGACAAGTTTTTGAAAAGTTAATTGAAAAAGGACAAATTTTAACAGCTAAGGCATATGAAGGTTATCGTAAGGTAAGAGAATTTCAACGTGAAACTAATACAATCGATAATGAAATTTATGGAATTGTTAATCAAACTAATAAGGAAGCAATGGAAGAAAATTCTAATAAAGATGCTACTGTTTTAGCAACTCAAAGAGATTTAATTGCAGGTGAATTTTCTAGAGATTATTGTCGTAGATTGTTATTGCCTCCAAAGATTGTTCAAGCTCATGATGATGGAATTATTCATTTTCATGATATGGATTATTATATTCAAAAGATGCATAATTGTGATTTAGTCAATTTAAAGGATATGTTTGCTAAAGGAACAGTAATTAATGATAAATTAATTGAAACACCTAAATCATTACAAACGGCTTGTACAGTTGCAACACAAATTGTACAACAAGTTGCAAATGGTCAATATGGTGGACAAACGATTTCATTAGCTCATTTATCTCCATATGTAAGATTAAGCTATGAAAAGCATCAACGTAATGTTCGTCGAGAAGGTCAATTAGTAGGAATAGATTATACTCAAGAACAAATTGATAAAATTGCTAATGCAAGATTAAAAGATGAAATTAAAGCGGGAATTCAAACAATTCAGTATCAAATTAATACATTCTCTACTACAAATGGACAAGCACCATTTTTATCAGTATTTATGTATTTAAGAGAAGAGCCTGAATATATTAAAGAAACAGCAATGTTAATTGAAGAAACATTAAGACAAAGATATGTTGGAATGAAGAATCCAGTTGGTGCATATGTAACACCAGCATTTCCTAAATTACTTTATGTATTGGATGATAATAATGTACCTCAAGATAGTGAATATCGTTATTTAACAGATTTAGCTGTAAAATGTGTTTCTAAACGAATGATGCCTGATTTTATTTCTGCTAAAATTATGAGAGAAAATTATGAAGGTGAAGTATTCCCATGTATGGGATGTCGTAGCTTCTTATCACCTTGGAAAGATGAAAATGGCGAATATAAATGGTATGGTCGTTTTAATCAAGGGGTCGTAACATTAAATTTAGCTGATGCGGGATTATCTGCGAACCATAATCTTGAAGTTTTTTGGAAAATTTTAGATGAAAGACTTGAATTATGTAAAGAAGCATTATTATTAAGACATGAAAGTTTAAAAGGAACAGTCGGTGATGTTAGTCCAATTCACTGGCGTTATGGGGCATTAGCTCGTTTAAAATCAGGTGAAACAATTGATAAGTTATTAGAAAATGGATATTCAACAATTTCTTTAGGTTATATTGGATTATATGAATGTGTTGTTGCTTTAATTGGTAGTACGCATACTTCTAAAGAAGGTAATGAACTAGCAACAAAGATTATGGAACGTTTAAGAGAAGCTTGTGATAGTTGGAAAAAAGAAACAGGACTTGGATTTGGTTTATATGGAACGCCAGCTGAATCAACTACATATACTTTTGCAAAAGCATTGAAAAAACGTTTTGGAATTGTAGAGGGAATTACAGATAAAGATTATTTAACTAATTCTTATCATGTTAATGTTAGAGAACATATTGATGCCTTTGATAAACTTGGAATAGAAGCAAAATTCCAAAAACTTTCATCAGGTGGAGCAATTAGTTATGTTGAAGTTACAAATATGTCTGAAAATTTAGATGCTCTTAGTGAATTGATTGATTATATGTATGAAACTATTCAATATGCAGAAATTAATACAAAATCTGATTATTGCCAAGAATGTGGTTATGATGGTGAAATTTTATTAGATGAAAATCGTGAATGGTATTGTCCAAATTGTGGTAACAGAAATCATAAAACTTTAAATGTATGCCGTCGTACTTGCGGGTATTTAGGTGATAATTTCTGGAATCAAGGAAGAACTCAAGAAATAGCTGAACGTTTTGTTCATTTAGATAATCACTTGTTAGGTGAGTAGTAATGAGATATGCACAAATTAGAAAAACAGATATAGCAAATGGTGAAGGTATAAGGGTTTCTTTATATGTTCAAGGATGTCACCGTCATTGTTTTAATTGTTTTAATCAAGAAACATGGGATTTTTGTGGTGGTGAAGAATTTGATGTTGATATTGAAAATACTTTGATTGATTTAATTAAACGTCCACATATTTCTGGGTTAACAGTTCTTGGTGGAGAACCGTTAGAGTTAGAAAATAGAAATGATGTTTTTAGATTATTAAAACGAGTTAAAGAATGCTGTAAAGATAAAACAATCTGGCTTTATTCAGCTTTTCTGTATGAAGATATTAAGAATTTTGATGTTGATATATTATCTTATGTAGATGTATTAGTTGATGGTCCATTTGTAGATGGATTAAAGGATCGTAAGCTTAGGTTTAGAGGTTCATCTAATCAAAGGATTATTGATGTACCAAAATCTTTAGAAAATGATAAGATTGTTTTATATGCAGATAGTAGATTTTATAAATAATTGATTAAAGACTGCTGTAATTAAAATAACAAAATATTACCAGAAGTAAGATAAATATATCTTCTTCTGGTTTTTAATTATAGAAAAAGTATTCTTGAACCTAGATTTTTAAGAGTATATAATATAGATGTTAATCATAGCTATAGTTAAAGAATCAAACGAAATTTTTCGTTTGATGATTTGATTAGATGTTTTTAATCTCTTTAGCTATTATAGCTTTAGTAGGCGAATTTACGCCTTTTTCTTTTATAAGTCTTTTTATGATATACGTTGTTTTAAAAGTATTTTTAGTTATTATAAAAGGTTTATTTAAAAGACAAAATTTATATTAATGTACATTATTAGCTAAATATATGCTATACTATTTTTGTCAAAAAAATTATAGGGAGTAGAAAAATGATCGGTTATTATAGTTATACGGTTATTCTTACATATTTGTCGTTAGTGTTTGCAATGGCAGGAATTCATTTGTCATTTAATGGAATGTACCAGTGGGCATTTATATGTTTAATAATGTGTGGTATTTGTGATGCATTTGATGGAATGGTAGCTCGTAGCAAGAAAAATCGCACTGATGAAGAAAAGCGCTTTGGAATTCAAATTGATTCATTATGTGATTTAGTTGCTTTTGGAGTTTTTCCAGCTATTCTAGGATATAATGTAGGTTTAAGTTCAATTGGATGGCTAGCAATAGAGATTTTTTATGTTTTAGCAGCTGTTATAAGATTAGCTTATTTTAATGTTAAAGAAGAAACTAGGCAACAAGAAACAGATGAAAAAAGAAAGTATTATCAAGGATTACCTGTAACAACTTCTTCTTTTATTTTGCCATTAGCTTATGCATTTAGATATGTTATTTTTGAATTATCATATTTATATGGGGCATTGATGTTAATTACAGGAATTTTATTTATTGTTGATTTTAAAGTACCTAAGGTTCAATCAAAAGGATTAGTGGCTTTAGGAATACTTGTTATTATAGAGTTGATTCAGATTGTGGTGATGAAATGATAGTTGTTGATCGCTTGGGAAATGTTATAACTAATGGTGAAAAACAAAATAATTTGTTGGAAAAACTTTATGGTACAGTTATTGGAAGATGTGTTTTAAAAATTCTTGTTTGTCGGTTTGTTAGTAACATTGGCGGCTGGTATATGAATTCTAGTTTGTCTAAACATATGATAAAATCGTTTATTGAAGAAAATAAAATTGATATGTCGCAGTATATTGATAAGAAATTTACAAGTTATAATGATTTTTTTACGCGTAAGATAATCGAAGGAAAACGTCCTTTTTTAGTGAATGATAATGTGTTAATTAGTCCTGCGGATTCTAAATTATCATGTTATCGAATAGATGATGATAGTTGTTTTCTGATAAAGAATACATTATATTCTTTATCAGATTTATTGAATAATGATATATTGGCTAAGGAGTATTTAAATGGCTATTGTTTGATTTTTAGATTGAGTGTAGATGATTATCATCGCTATAGTTATATTGATGATGGAAAAATTATTGAAAGTAAATATATACCGGGTGAATTTCATACGGTTAATCCTATAGCCAATGATTATTATCCAATTTATAAGCGTAATAGTCGTAATTATACTATTATTGAATCAAAGAATTTTGGAAAGCTGATTCAAATGGAAGTTGGAGCCATGATGGTTGGTAAAATTGTGAATTATGACAAAAAATATTGTCATAAAGGTGAAGAAAAGGGATATTTTGAATTTGGTGGATCTACAGTAATTATTTTATTTAAAGATAATCAAGTGATTATTGATGATGATATTATTAAAAATACAAATGAAGATAAAGAAACTGTGGTAAAATTAGGTGAAACTATAGGTAAGAAGTACTCAAGGGAGGTTAAATAATGACAAAAATAATTGCAATCACAAATCAAAAAGGCGGAGTTGGAAAAACAACTACTAGTATTAATTTAGCAGCGGCACTTGCAAAAGCTAAAAATAGGGTACTTCTAGTTGATATGGATCCCCAAGCTAATGCTACACAAGGTATTGGAATTGATCGTGATAATATTGAATTGTCAACATATAATATTATTGTTGAAGAATGTGAGATGAAAGATGTAATTGTTCCTTCATATATTGCTAAGTTAGATGTTGCTCCTGGGAGTATTGATTTAGCAGGTGCTGATTTAGAGTTAGCAAATATAAAAAGAGGGCGTGAACAGCGTTTAAAAAAAGCAATAGATCAAATAAAAGATGATTATAATTATATAATTATTGATTGCCCTCCAGCATTAGGGTTATTAAATACTAATGCTCTTACTGCTTGTGATTCAGTTTTAATTCCAGTGCAATGTGAGTATTATGCATTAGAGGGATTAACACAGTTATTAAATACAATTTTATTAACACAAAGTGTTTTTAATCCACGTTTGACAATAGAAGGTATTTTATTGACAATGTTAGATCAACGAACTAATCTTGGAGTTGAAGTTTCCCAAGAAGTTCGTAAATATTTTAAGGAAAAGGTTTATAAAACTGCAATTCCAAGAAATATTAAATTATCTGAAGCACCATCAGAAGGATTGGCTATTTTTGATTATGATAATAATTCAGAAGGTGCCAGAGCATATCGAGATTTTGCAAAGGAAGTGTGTAAACGTAATGCCAAGTAATACAAAAAAAAGTACGGCTACAAAAAAGAGCAGTACAGTTAAAAATAAAAAATTAGGTAAAGGACTAGATGCTATTTTTGGTGGTGATATTTCTGCGTTAATTGATGATATTGAAAAAAATACACCAGAAACAAAGCACATTAATATTTCTTTAGATGAAATTCGTCCAAATCCTTATCAGCCACGTAAGTTGTTTGATGAAGAAAAATTAGAAGAATTAGCTATATCAATTAAAGAACATGGGATTTTTCAACCAGTTATTTTAAAATCATCTATCCAAGGCTATGAGATTGTAGCCGGTGAAAGAAGATGTCGTGCTGCTAAAAAGGCTGGTTTAAGTACTGTTCCAGCAATCATCGTTGATTTTACTGATGATCAAATGATGGAAATAGCATTGTTAGAAAATATTCAAAGAGAAGATTTAAATTCAATTGAAGAAGCGAAAGCTTATTTATCGATGATGGATAAATTAGGACTTACTCAAGAACAGCTAGCAAAAAGAATTGGTAAATCACGAAGCTATATTGCTAATACGCTTAGATTGTTACAGTTACCTGAGATGATTCAAAATTATGTATTAGAGGGAAAAATGTCAATGGGGCATGCTCGTTGCTTAATAACATTACCAAAAGAAAAAGCTGAGGCTCTTGCTAAACGTTGTATTGATGAAGGATTATCTGTTCGAGATGTAGAAAATGTGGTTAAAGGAATTGAATTAGGAAATAGTCGTAAAGAACGTCCTAAAGTGACAAAATCTAAAGAATTGATTTATGTTGAAGGGTTATTAAGAAAGAAGTTTAGAACAAAAATTAAAGTCGATGAAAATACTTTAACAATAAAATACACAAATATTGAAGATTTAAATCGTATTTTGGAATTAATGGGTGTAATTGAAGAAAGCTAGGTTACTAGCTTTTTATATATTTATAGAAAATAAAAAGGCGCAACGTGGAGAGGGAGTTGCGCCATTTAACATTATAAAGGGTGATGACTTTATTTTCCATACAGCAAATATCCTAAATAGTAGAAATAGTCCTTTTTTAATAAAGTTTAGAGTATATCTAATAATTGAACATACAATATTAATATGTTATCATTTGATAAATGTTTATTATTTTGTGGAGGAAATATGAGTGGAAATAAAGTTAAAATAATGTCACAAGGAGCCATGTTAGCATCATTGTTTGGTGTTTTAGGACTGATAAATATATATACAGGAAGTATTTTTGATATTATTTTTTCATATATAATGGTCTTGGCTCTTGCATATTATGCGTATTTGTATGATTATAAAGCTGCTTTAAGTGTACTGGTGGTAACATTTGTTGTACTTTTTTTGGTGGGAGAAATATTTTTTGCATTGTATGCTAGTATCACTTTAATTTTAGGGGTTTTTTATGGGTATTGTTTGCATAATAATAAAAGTAAACGTTTTTCTAAATATGGTCTAATAATTGTATCTGCATTGAAAAATTTTATTATCTTCTTTTTGATGGGCGGACTTTTAGGAATTGATGTTTATAAGGAAGGATTAGAGATATATCGTGATATAATGAATGTTATTCCTTGGTTAAAAAATATTGTTACGCCAGAAATTAGTTTTGCATTGTTATGGATATTTATGTTTATATGTGAATCATATGTAATTAGATCATACTTTGATATTATTATCGGTAAATTAAGTAAACGAAATAAATGTTAGTATAGTTTATAAAATTCTGTTTTAAGTAGTGACTATGTTATAATAAAGTTATTAAGGGTGGTGAGTATAATGACGGTAAAGATGTCGAGATTAAAAAATATTGTTATAATTTTATTATTATGTGAAATTGTTTTGGCAATATTAGGACATATTTTTATATCTAGTAGTACTTCTTTAACATTATTAATATATATATTTGTTAAAAATATAATAATTATTAGTATTATATTTTATGCTATTAGTATTATTAAAGATAATAATATGAGTGTTAGTGATGTTTTAGGTGATGAAGCCAAAAATGCACTTATTTTTGGGGGAATTGGATTAATTAAATATGATGAAAACAGGAATATTGTATGGATAAGTGATTTGCTTCATGAGATGGATATAAATATTATTGGTAAAAAATTATTGGAATGGCAACCGTTATTGGCGTCATTATTTGAAGATGATGATATAAAGATTATAGATATTAATTCACGTAAATTTGAGGCGTATAATAGCAAAGAAAGTCGAATACTTTATTTAAAAGATGTAAGTGATTATGTAGGAGTAGCTAAAGAATTTGAAGATCAGCAGATATGTGTAGCTTATATAACGATTGATAATTATGAAGAATCAATTGAACTAGCAGATGAACAAAGTGCTGCTTCAATTCAATCGGTATCAAGACAAACTATGCTTGATTGGGCTAAGGAAAATGGTGTAATCTTAAAAAGATATAAAAGCGATGGTTATATCGCAATATTTAATGAACGTACTTATCGAAAACAGGTAGAAGATAAATTTGTTTTATTAGATACTTTTAGAGAAAAAAGTGAGGAATTAGGACAAGTTATGACTTTATCAATTGGAATTGGTCGAGGTAGTAATATTTTACGTGAACTTGATGAATTAGCATTTTCAGCTTTATCATTATGTTATTCACGTGGCGGTGATCAAGTTACTGTAAAATCAAATGATGAGCCAATTCGTTATTTTGGTGGAGATAGTGAAAGTTTTGAAAAATCTAGTATGATTAGGGCTAGAGTTATTGCGCAAACATTAGCTGGCTTGATAAAGCAAGCTGATAATATCTTTATCATGGGGCATAAACAATCTGATTTTGATTCATTTGGGGCTTCAATTGCAATGTATGCATTATGTAGAGCCTATGATAAAAAAGCGTATATTATTATAAATTATGATTCACTAGAAGAAAAAACGGCAGTAGTTGCAAAGAATTTAATGGATGATGAAAGATATCGAGATGTGTTTATTTCAGCTGGTTATGTTCATGAGGTAGTATCACCAAAAAGTTTATTAGTTGCAGTTGATAATCATAAGCCATCACTTGCAATTGATGAAAATATTTTGGATATTGTTAATAATAAGGTTGTCATTGATCATCATCGTCGTGGGGAAGAATTTATCGATTTACCACTTTTAACTTATTTAGAGCCGGCAGCCTCATCTACTGTAGAGTTAATTGTAGAACTTTTTGAATATCAAAAAGAAGAAATTAGTGTAACTGAACGTGAAGCAACGATCATGTATACGGGAATGTTGATAGATACTAATTATTTTAGGACTAGAGTAGGAACAAGAACATTTCAAGCTGCGGCTAAATTAAAAGAATTACAGGCAAATGTAGGAGAAGCATATAAGTATTTAGAAGATGATTATGATACTACATTGACAAAATTATCAATTACGCAAACGGCTTATAAATATGGAAAAGATATCTTGATTGCTTTTGGAAAGGCAGATAAAATATATAGTAGAACATTATTGGCAAAAGCTGGTAATGAGTTATTAGGAATTAGTGGTGTAAAGGCAGTTTTTATTGTAGGAAAAACCGGGAAGGATGAAGTATCAATTAGTTCTAGAAGTACCCGTGATATAAATGTTCAATTAATTATGGAAAAATTAGGTGGTGGAGGTCATTTTTCAATGGCAGCTTGTCAATTGAAAAATGAAACTGTTACAGGTGCCATTAATTTATTAGAAGAAGCGATTAATAATTATTTAGATGAAAGGAAGAGTGAATAATGAAAGTTATTTTATTACAAGATGTTAAGAAATTAGGGAAAAAAGGAGATACTGTAAAAGTTGCTGATGGTTATGGGCAAAACTTTTTGATTAAAAATAAATTAGCTGTTTTGGAAACAGATACAAGTCGTAAAATTGTAGAAAATGAAAAGGAAAAAGCTCATCAAGTTGATTTAGAAAATCAAGCTAAGGCTAAAGAATTAGCTAAAAGAATTGAGGAAATTACTCTTGAATTTACTTTAAAATCTGGAAAAGATGGAAAAACGTTTGGAAGCATTTCAACTAAACAAGTAGTAGAGAAGTTAAGAGATGAGTACGATATTAAAATAGATAAAAGAAAGTTTATTGACGGACATCCAATTGGAGGACTTGGTTATACAAAATTAAAAGTTGATTTATATAAAGGAATAGTTGCAACAATTAATGTTCATTTAAAAGAACAATAGGAGAATATTATGACAACTCGTAAATATCCTCATGATATAGAGGCAGAAAGATCATTGTTAGGAGCAATGTTAATATCAAAAGATATATGTATTGATATCTTAAATAAAACAGTAGAAGATGATTTTTATGATATTAATCATCAAAATATTTTTAAAGCAATGGCTGCTATCAATGAAGATGGTATGCCTGTAGATGTTACCACGGTAACATCTTATCTTATGGATCATAATCAATTAGATAAAATTGGTGGCGTTGATTATTTATTCCGTTTAAGTGAATCTGTTCCAACTGTTGCTCATAGTGAATATTATTTAAAGATATTACATGATAAAGCAATTTTAAGAAGAATTATTAGGGAAACGACAAGAATTGCTGAAAGTGCATATGATGATGTTGATAATATCGATGCTTTTATAGATGAAACCGAAAGAACTATTCTTCAAGTAACACAAGATCGAAGTGCCGGAGAGTTTAGAGAAATTCGTAGTGTTATTAAAAGCGTGACAGATCGTTTAAATATGTTACAAAAAATTGATGGGAATATTTCAGGGGTTAGATCAGGATTTCGTGATCTTGATAAAATAACTTCAGGTTTTCAAAAAGGTGATTTAATTATTTTAGCAGCTCGTCCAGCGATGGGGAAAACAGCTTTTGCACTGAATATCGCTCATAATGCCGCATATAAATCTAAAGAACCGGTAGCTATATTTTCATTGGAAATGCCAGCTGAACAATTAGTACAGCGTATTATTTGTTCAATGGGAAGTATCGAAGGGGCCTCAATGCGTACAGGTGAAGTTTTAAAAACTAATGCCAATAAATATTATGCAGCGGCTGAACGTGTATCTAAATGTAATTTGTATATAGATGATAGTCCAGGGATTAAAATTAATGATATTGTTGCTAAAAGTAGAAAATTAAAATCAGAACATGGATTAAAAATGATTGTAATCGATTATTTACAGTTGATTACTTCATCATCTAAAAATCGTGAAAATAGACAACAAGAAGTTTCTGAAATTTCAAGAACACTAAAAGCATTAGCCAGAGAGTTAGAAGTACCTGTTATTTCGTTATCACAGTTATCGCGTTCAGTTGAACAACGACCTAATAAACGTCCAATGATGTCGGATTTAAGAGAATCTGGAGCAATTGAACAGGATGCAGACATCGTTTCTTTTATTTATCGTGAAGATTATTATAAAAATAATGAAGATAATAAAACTGAAGAAACTGGTTTAACTGAAATAATTATTGCGAAACATCGTAATGGTGCAACTGGTGAAGTTAATTTGGCGTTTGAAAAAAATTATAGCCGTTTTTCTGATTTAGCTCATATTGGACCTGATGGTACTAGTGATGGAATAAGAGATATTAGAAGCTAAAGAAAGGATAAGTTTAATAATGTATCATCAATATCGTGGAGGTTGGTTAGAAGTAATTTGTGGATGTATGTTTTCTGGTAAAACAGAAGAGCTAATTCGTAGAATAAATGTTTTAAGTTATGCTAAAAAAAATATCGTCGTATTTAAACCAAAGGTTGATAATCGTTATTCAGATACAGAAATTGTATCTCATTCAGGATCTCGAGTACCTTGTAAGATTGTTGAAAAAGCGCAAGATATTTTAAAATTAGTCAATGATGATGTTGAAGTTGTAGCAATTGATGAAATTCAGTTTTTTGATAAAGATATTGTAGATGTATGTGAATATTTAGCTGATAAAGGCATAAGAGTAATAGTGGCAGGTTTGGATAAAGATTTTAGAGGTGAATCTTTTGGAGTGATGCCAGAGTTGCTTACTCGAGCAGAGTTTGTTACTAAATTAACGGCTGTTTGTGCTAAATGTGGAGCTCCTGCAACTAGAACTCAAAGATTAGTCGATGGAAAACCGGCTTCTTTTGAAGATCCTGTTGTATTAATTGGAGCTGTTGAGCATTATGAACCTCGATGTCGACACTGTCATGAGGTACGCAATCGACCTAATAAGTTTTAATATAAAAATAAAGACAAGTTACATTAGTAACTTGTCTTCTATATTCTATGATTAAAGGGAGGGGTAGTTTTCTACTACACCTATATAATAAAATGGTTAGGTGAACTCAATGTGAACTATAATTAATATGAATAAATTTTTATTTAAATGTTAAATAATTGTGTTGAAATCAAGTAAAATATATTTTGCTTATTTTTTATGTTTATTATATAATATGAGAGGTTTGGAGGTATAAATCATGAATGAAAGTATGTTAGAACGTTTAAAAACAATGGAAAACAGATATGAAGAATTAGGACATATGCTGATGGATCCTGATATTGGTAGTGATATTAAAAAGATGACAGATGTAACAAAAGAACAAGCATCATTACAAGCAGCATATGATTTATATCAAGAGTATAAAGAAATTGAAAATGGAATTGAAGAAGCTAAAGAACTAGCTAAAGAACATGATCCTGAGATTAAAGAAATGGCTAAAATGGAACTAGCTGAATTGGAAGAAAAATTACCTGATGTTATTAAAAAATTAGAAATTGAATTAATTCCAAAAGATCCTAATGATAATAAAGATGTAATTATGGAAATTCGTGGTGCAGCCGGTGGTGATGAAGGAAATATTTTTGCTGGTGATTTATATCGTATGTATGTAAAATATGCAGAATCACAAGGATGGAAAGTTGAAGTTATGGAAGCCATTGATGCTGAAGCTGGAGGATATTCTTTAATTTCTTTTATGGTTAAAGGTGAAGGGGTCTATGGAAAATTAAAGTTTGAATCTGGATCACACCGTGTTCAACGTGTACCTAAAACAGAAACGCAGGGAAGAGTACACACTTCTACAGCAACAGTTTTAGTTATGCCTGAAGTAGAAGAAGTAGATGTAGAAATTAATAAAAATGATTTAAGAATTGATACTTATCGTGCTAGTGGTGCTGGTGGACAGCATATTAATAAAACTGATTCAGCGGTAAGAATTACGCATATTCCAACTGGGATTGTTGCAGCAAGTCAAGATGGTCGTTCACAACATGATAATAAGGATAAGGCAATGAAAGCTTTGATCGCAAGAATCTATGATTATTATCAACAACAACAAGATCAACAAGTTGAAAGTGAAAGAAAAAGTAAAGTTGGAACTGGAGATCGTGCTGAAAAGATTAGAACATATAATTATCCACAAAACCGTGTAACTGATCATCGTATTGGATTAACAATTCAACAATTAGATCGAATTATTGAAGGTAAATTGGATGATATTATTACAGCGTTAATTAATGAAGATCAACGTTTAAAATTGGAAGGACAAAATTAATGACAACTGTAAAAGAGTTAATTAAACAAGCTGAAAGTCGTTTGGATGATAGTAATAAGGATGTAAATGCTGCAAAAGTTTTGTTTTATCATTTAGCCAATAAAGAACCACATGAACTTTATTTGATGTATGATGAAGAAGTTGATAAAGAATTAGAAAAGCAGTTTTTAATGGGAATGGAAGAATACTATAATGGTAGACCGATTCAATATATTAAAGGAGTAGAAACATTTTTTGGACATGATTTCAAAGTAAATGAAAATGTTTTAATTCCTCGTTATGAAACAGAAGAATTAGTTGAAAATATTTTATATCGTATCGATGATTATTTTTCAGGTTATAAAAATATTACATTGTGTGATGTTGGAACAGGTAGTGGAGCAATTGCAATAAGTTTAGCTTTAGAAGAACCTAAATTAAAAGTCTATGCTACAGATATTTCTGATTTAGCACTTACTGTTGCAAAGGAAAATGCTAATAATTTAAAAGCAGATGTTGAATTTTTAGTTGGGGATATGTTACAGCCTTTAATTGAGAAAAATCTTAAAGTAGATATATTTGTTTCTAATCCACCTTATATACCTCAAGAACAAGAAATAGAAGCTGTTGTTAAAGATAATGAACCGCATGTGGCATTATTTGGTGGAAATGACGGATTGTATTTTTATCGTAAGATTTTTGAAAGGGTAAATGAGTTATTGAACGAACGCGCATTGTTAGCTTTTGAAATGGGCTTCGATCAAAGAGAACTGATGGAAGAAGCGTTGCAAAAATATTTTCCTAATGATCCGTATGAAATTATTAAAGATATAAACGGCAAAGACCGTATGTTATTTATTTATCGGAATTTAAAGTAAGAAACAAATAAATATGAAAACATTCATTGTGTTAATAAGCTCTATGGATGTTTTTATTATGAAGTAAATACCACATGCTATGTGCGTGTTAAGTGTTAGTTTTAATATTATAAAAAATTTCCAATGATATTTATTGGCGTTATAAAATCTGATAGGGACTTGAAATTTTTGTTTCAAGTCCCTATCAGATTTTAAAAAGCACCTTTATTCCCATTTAATTTTATAATACCTATTTATTTAAATTATCTTGTTAAGCTTTTAAAAAAAGAGCTTCCAGAAACAGCAGTAGTTTTTTGCAGAACAAAGGAGAATGTAGATTTAGCCTTTGAAAGATTAAAAAAGGAAGGCTATTCTGTTAATAAAATTCATGGTGGAATGCTTCAAAAAGATAGAACTTTTACTATGGAG